>Ga0209718_1000527_pt1 | contig 51023 bp, 35 predicted proteins | sample AD_JPNAS1_MetaG_FD_184420 | JGI IMG/M metagenome (GOLD analysis project Ga0209718, IMG submission 184420) | Active sludge microbial communities of municipal wastewater-treating anaerobic digesters from Japan - AD_JPNAS1_MetaG (SPAdes) (version 2) | ecosystem: Engineered > Bioreactor > Anaerobic...
CTTTGGCCACAGCTTTGCTCGACAGGCTGCTATTCAAGTGCCAACTGATACAGCTTCACGGAAAAGGCTATAGAATGCAAAACAGACAAACAATTTTCTGAAAATCGATGAAACAAGCAAAAAAAAAATGGCTTATTTTTACGCCAGGATCACTGCAGTATTGTTCCCAAAATGACTGTATTTCTTTTTGCCGAAATCACTGCATTTTTGTTTCCTGTTTACAGCATGGTGAATGCACAGATCATCATCGACCATCACTGCACTGAAATTTCCGCCATTCCTCTGGAAGCTATCCTGGCAGCAAAAGCCGACCTTCATATCGCGTATGGTCATACCTCGCACGGGAGTCAACTGGTCAGCGGTATGACCGGATTAATTCCTTATGCAAATGCAGGAGGATCCGGGTTAAGACTGCCCATGAATGTTTTCAGTTTCAACAACGGAGGTTCAGGAGATGCACTGGATCTGCACGATCAGGCAATGGCAGGGGATGTTGGATACTATCCCGATTGGGTGAACAATACCCGCACTTATCTTGGCGCCCCGAACCAGGCTACCGGCCGTGGTACAGGGGCCCATGCCGATGTTAACGTCATCGTTTGGTCATGGTGCGGTCAGGTTTCATCTCAAACTGAAGCGTCCTTGATCACCAATTACCTTGCACCAATGTCGCAGCTGGAAAAAGATTACCCGGGAATTAAATTCGTCTATATGACAGGACATCTCGACGGGACTGGTGCAGGCGGGAATCTTCATATCAGGAATGAACAAATCCGCAACTATTGTTGGACCAATAAAAAAATCCTCTATGATTTTGCCGATATTGAAAGCTATGATCCTGACGGCCAGGTAAATTATATGTTGTTAATGGCGAATGATAACTGTGATTATGATTCCGATGGAAATGGTTCACGGGATAAAAACTGGGCTGTCGAATGGCAGAATTCACACAAGGTCGATGTGGAATGGTATGCCTGCTCCACTGCACACAGCCAGTCACTGAACGGGAATCTCAAAGGATTTGCTGCATGGCACCTCTGGACAAGACTGGCCAATTGGGAAGGCATCAGCGGAATTCATGACCGGAATGTCGAAACGGCTTACAGAATTTATCCTAATCCCTTCTCTCAGGAATTGATCATTGAAACAAACGGAAACAGTAAAGACTTCGAATTGCTGAATGCCTGCGGGCAGGTTGTCATTCAGGGGACTGTATCAGGGAAAACCACGGTTCAGACAGGAAACCTGGCTTCAGGGTTGTATCTGGTTAGATTGGGAAATATCGATTTTACTGAATACAGCAAAATCATCAAAGAATAGCTACAACTTACAAGACAGAAATATACTGATCTCAATTGCACTTTTGATGGCAAGGGAACTGCCGGCCGAAACTTTATATTATTAACTTTGTCCGTGTTGCCGGTTTTGAGGATAGTCCGTAATCACTGAAACATGGGGCGAATCCTATGACTGGTCACTTGAGCTTTTCAGCTTTTCCTAACTCTGTAAAACATGAATATATGATCAAATTTTTTCCTTTTGTCCTGGTTGTCCTGTGGATAGCCGGATGCACATCCTCCGGGCAGAAGCCTGACGGTTGTCAAACCTATGCCGAAGCCAATATCCCCGTTACGGTCATTTCCGACTGGAATACCGTAGACGGCGGACTGCACGCCTCCTTTGGAAGTATCGACCACCGCTATGAGAAGCATGAGATTCCGGACGTTGAAGGAAATGAGGCATGGAGTGGGTCTGCCTGGAAGGGCGAGCGTGTTTCGGCTCAATTGGTCCTTTGGAGTAAGGATAGTGTGAGGCAGGTACGCTTCCGCTTTTCCGATTTTGTTTCTTCCGACGGGAAAATCATTCCGGCACAATCGGCTCAGGCATGGTTCGTACGATATGTCATTACCGATGAATTCGCCGACGGGTGCAGCAAACGGGATCCAAAAGACTACGCCAGCTCTCTGAGTGCCGACCTGCTTGATGATATTTCCTGTTTTGATATGGCACCCATTACAGCCTGTCCGGTATGGATAACCATCGATGTGGCCGCTGATGCAGCTGAAGGTGTATACACCTCTACTTTGCAACTGCTGGCAAGGGGAGAGAAGAGCCGGGATTTTACCCTTACACTTGAGGTGCTTCCGCAGGTGCTTCCATCGCCTGCAGAATGGAAATTCCATCTTGACTTGTGGCAGAATCCATATGCTGTGGCGCGTGTCGAAGGGGTGGAACCTTGGTCAGAGGCCCATTGGAAGGCGTTGTACCCCGTCATGAAGATGCTTGCCGATGCCGGGCAAAAGGTGATCACAGCTACCCTCAATAAGGATCCCTGGAACAGCCAGACGGAAGATCCCTATGATTCCATGATCGGGTGGACCAGGAAAAGCGATTCCACCTGGGTATACGATTACACAGTTTTTGACCGGTGGGTGGAGTTTATGATGGATCTGGGTATCCGTGGACAGATCAATTGCTATTCGATGGTCCCCTGGGGGAATTTTCTGTTTTATTATGACGAACAACAGAACAAGGAAATAAAAGTATCCGCCGCTCCCGGAACCCAGGAATATGCCGATTTGTGGAAACCCTTTCTGAACGATTTTATCAGCCATCTCGAGCAGAAAGGATGGAAGGAGATTACCCGGATCGCCATGGATGAGCGGGCCCCTGCCGAAATGCAGGCCATGCTGAAGTTACTCGGCGAAGTGGCACCCACCCTGGGTGTGGCGCTGGCTGATAACCACAAGAGCTACAAACTCTTTCCCGATGTGCTGACCGATTTGTGTGTGGCTCACGGTGCCTCGGTGGATGCCGAAGACAGGGTGTATCGTTCTCAGAAAGGATATGTGACCACATGGTATGTCTGTTGTGCCCATGAATTTCCGAACGTGTTTACCTTCTCGGCCCCTGCCGAAGCGGCGTTTATCGGATGGTACACCATGGCTGCCGGCTTTGACGGCTTTTTGCGCTGGGCGTACAACAATTGGGTGAAAGAGCCGCTGCTCGATTCCCGGTTCCGCACCTGGCCTGCCGGCGATACCTATATCGTATATCCTGGCGGCCGTAGTTCCATCCGCTTCGAAAGGCTCATTGAAGGAATTCAGGATGCCGAAAAGATAAGAACATTGCGTGAAACCCTGCAGGTTGATTCTTCCCCGGAAGCACAGGAGAAACTGCTTCAACTGAACGAAATGATAAGTAACTTCGATGTAACCCGAAAACCTGGTGATTTGGAAGAATTGCTGGCAAAGGGTAAAAAACTGCTAGAAACCTTGTCCAGATCCTGAGCGCTTACAGGGCCTCATAAAAACCGTTGAAATATCTTTTTTTGAGATGATTCATATCATACATCATAAAATACGATCAGGCATGAAAAAAACTATTCTATTGTTGATTATCTCAGGTTTTTTAATCAGCTCATCTGTTGCCCAGGAAAAGAATTTCAGAGTTATTGAAGACGGGGGCACCGGGAAGTACAGCGCCATCATGATGACGGAACCATCGCTGCAAACCCACACCATTTTCAGGCCGGCGGATCTCTCCTCCTTTGGCCGGAAGAACAAGTTGCCGGTGATTGCCTGGGGCAATGGAGCCTGTATCAATTCCCCTTGGGAACATGTCAACTTTTTAAACGAAGTGGCTTCCCACGGATTTCTCGTTGTGGCCATAGGCATCATGCCCAGGGAAGATGGGGAACGGGAAAGAGGTCGTTCGGAATCGAAACAACTGCTCGATGCCATTGACTGGGCCATCGCGCAAAACACGGATAGCAACAGTCCCTATTACCAGAAGATAGATACGAAAAAAATTGCGGTGAGCGGTATGTCGTGCGGAGGTCTGCAAACCCTTGAGGTCGCCACGGATCCCAGAATTTCGACCATCGTGGTATGCAACAGCGGTCTGTTTGAAAATCGGACCGGCAGGATGCCGGGGATGCCGCAGATGGGGAAGGAACATCTGCAGAAGTTACACACTCCGGCACTGTACCTGCTGGGTGGCAAATCGGACATTGCCTATGAAAACGGGATGGATGATTACAGGAGAATCAATCACGTCCCCGTGTTTGTTGCAAATATGGATGTCGGACACGGCGGCACTTACAGTCAACCCCACGGTGGGGAATTCGCCAGGGTGGCTACGTATTGGTACAAATGGCAGCTTAAAAAAGATCGCAAAGCGGCGAAAATGTTTACCGGCAAGCCTTGCGGACTTTCGAAGTCGGAGGTATGGACGGTGGAGAAAAAGAACATGCCTTAAGCCTTCAGGTAAGTGAGTTCTTCAGAAGTTTGGAGGAATATCGGGAATGGTTTATTTTGGTTGTATGAAAAGGCCGAAATTTTGTTCTTTTGGGAATTGCCTCCGGGCAGTGGGTTTTATCCTTTTGGGTTTCGGAGCGGGTTGTCATTCTGGTGAAGGCCCTGTTCCGGCGCTGATTCCCATGCCGCAATCCGTCGAATGGACGGGCGACGACTTTGTATCCGGCGGAAATGAGGGGAGGGTATACCGTCGGATCAGGGAGGATTTGCCGGACGTCCCCTACAATCAGGGGGAAGGGTATATTCTGAATGTCACCCGTGATTCGGTGGTTCTTCAGGCAACTACCGCCGCCGGATTGTTCCGGGGAGAACAGACGCTCAGGCAACTGACCTCGGGCAACAACGGCAAAACCACCATCGCCGGATGCCGCATCACCGACTGGCCTGCCTTTGCCGTCAGGGGATTCATGCAGGATGTGGGCCGCAATTACATGTCACTCCCCTTCCTGAAGGAACAAATCGATGTGCTGGCCTTCTATAAATTCAACCTTTTCCACCTCCACCTGACCGACAATCCCGGCTGGCGGCTTGAAAGCAAAATTTATCCCCAACTGAAGGATTCCGCCTCCATGAGCCGGTGGCCCGGGAAATTCTATTCGCAGGAAGAATTCCTTGAACTGGTGAAGTACTGCCGGGAGCGTCACATTACCCTGGTTCCCGAGCTGGATGTGCCCGGGCACTGCGAGGCTTTCCGCAAAGCCCTGGGAATTGAAACTATGCAGGATCCCCGGGTAAAGGTTATGTTGTCGGATCTTATTGATGAATTGTGCAACCTGGTTCCTCCGGAAGAGATGCCCTGGATCCACCTGGGCACCGATGAAGTGTGGCACGACTTTGAGCGTCCGGCGCCTGACCTGCTTCCCCATCTGATGGCAAGAGTCAGGGAGAACGGCAGGGAGGTGGTCGTATGGCGCCCGGGACAACCTGTCGGCAACGACAGCACTTCCATTACCCAGCTCTGGTCCTCCAACGGCCATCCCAAATCCGGCCACCGTTATCTCGACTCCCGCCTCAACTACCTCAACCATTTGGATCCCCTTGCTGGAATCTGTCAGCTTTACTTCGACAGGCTCTGCGGAGCCCCCCGCGGCGACTCCCTCCGCCTGGGAGGGGTCCTCTGCTGTTGGAATGACAACAACGTCGGCAAGGAACAGGATATCGTCATTCAAAATCCTGTATATCCGGGAATTGTAACCTATAGCGAGACTTCCTGGAAAGGACAACCGGCCGATTTCGGAGAGAACTACCTGGCCAGACTTCCGGCTCCCGAAGACTCCCTTTATGGACAATTCCGGGAATTTGAGGAGCGGCTGACCCGTCACAGGGACCTTTATTTCTCCGGAAAGCCTTTCCCGTACGTGAAACAAACAGAAATCGCCTGGAAAATCATCGGCCCCTTTGACCATGGCGGGGAGGTCAGCCGGAAATTCACCGTTGAGGATTCCCTGGTCGACCGGTATATCGTGGGTGGCAAGGAGTATGTATGGACAGGCCCTTATTATGGTGGCACCATTCATGTGCGGCATTTCTTCGGATTTCCCTCCTGGTTTGACCAGACTGAAGGAACGGTCTATGCCCTGACCAACATATGGTCGCCCCGGGACCAGAAAGCAGACTGTTGGATCGGTTTCCATGACTGGTCCCGCTCGGCGGGGCGACGTGGCGGCCCTTTCCCCGCACAGGGAGAATGGCACAATACCTCCCCAAAAGTATGGGTGAACGGTGAACCAGTCAGCCCCCCGGTATGGAAAAAACCGGGAGTTCCCGCTGCCAGCGATGAAATTCCTTTTGAAGACGAAAACTATTCCTTCAGGGAACCTTCGGAAATCTCCCTGAAAAATGGATGGAACCAGGTGCTTCTGAAAGTCCCGCAAGGAGGAAAGTCCTGGAAATGGATGTTCACCTTCGTCCCTGTGGATATCCATGAGGGCCAAGCCCGGGAACTGCCCGGAATACGGTTCAGCCCGGTACCGGAATGAATCATAAATTGCGTCTGATGATACCTGACAGGAAATACGTTATCTTCGATTTTGACGGAACCATTGCCGATACCCTGGAACTCGCTTTTCCCATTTACAACCGTATTGCCCCCGAATACAGCGTCCAACAGGTCAGCAGGCAAGAGTTGGAATTGTTGCGCTCACGCAAACTGCAGGACGTTATGAAATCATACGGATTATCCCGCCTCAGGTTGCTGTCCCTGCTCCTTCGTATGCGAAAGGAGATGAGCCTCCATATCGCCGGAGCCGGAATGATCAGGGGAATGGGCGATTCCCTGAAGGAAATCGGTAATGCCGGGTTCAGACTGGGAATATTGACTTCCAATTCCAGAAAAAACGTCATTCACTTTCTTCAGCACCATTCCCTGTCGGGCATCATTGATTTCGTTTACAGCGGGAACAATTTTTTCGGCAAGGAAATGGTGATCAGGAGGATGCTTGAGCGGGAGAACATCGCCAGAGACAGTGTCGTGTATGTGGGGGATGAGACCCGTGATATCGAAGCCTGCAAAAAAGCCGGAATTTCTGTTATTGCGGTGAGTTGGGGACTGAACAGCAGGGATATTCTTGCTTCTCTCAATCCCGATCATCTGGCTGATGACCCGGAAGAGCTGCTCCCTTATGTGCGAAATTTCTTCAGAAGCGCTTAAAAGTCAGCCTGAAATCATGGCCGGCAGTTTTGTTCCGGAATTCGGATTCATCCAGTTCAACAAAGAGGTCATTGTCGTAGAAATTTCAGTCAGGACGGGCAAAACGGAAAACTGGGCCGGATGAACTGCTGCCTAAGCCTTCGTCATCGCCAAAATCAACGAGCTTGACAGTTGCCGCAGGTAAAACCGGTTTTTCAACGATTTTTTCATCTGTCGTTCATTTTTCAGCCATTAAAGTTACCTTTGTATAAAGCTCTTGGAATACCTGTATGACTGAAAGTGAACTGAATAGCTTGTGCTCCGGAATTTATCAGCATCTTTTGACAAAAAAACTGAAACAGGCTTTTTCGCTGTTGGGAAAACTGGTTGCAGAAACCCGGCAGGGAGAATTTGCCGATAAGGTGTATGATCTGGAGGAGACCTATCTCTATATCCGGAAATACACCCTGGATGGGGTGAATGACCCGGAACGCGAAAAGATCTTTCTCCATCTGGTGAGATCCCTCCTGGAACTCACCGTCAGAATCAGGGAAAACTGGCTGACCGCCCACTCCGGAACGCTCTTTTATCAGAAAAAACGGTCTGCCGGTCTCATGTCCTTCGATTATTCAAAACGTTCCCTGGAAGAATTGGCAGCCCTTCAGACGAACCATCCCGGGGAAGAACTGCAGGATGAAGAGAGGAGAACAGTTCCGGTAGCTGCGGAATACTGGCAGAAATTCATCCTCTTGTTTTACCGAATCGTGTTCATTGATAAGATGGGCAGTGAGGAAAGAGATTTTGTGAATGCCGCTTTTGATGATGATTCCCTTCGACCCGAATTCAAATCCCTCCTGGTCACAGCCCTGACCTTTGGACTGCTCCGTTATTTCGACAGAGAAAAGCTGGAATTGCACCTCGACCTCTACGGGAAGAACCGAAATAACCTGCTGGTCAGCCAGCGTTGCCTCACCGGTTTCCTCATCGCACTCTATCACTATGACCTGTTTATTGAATTCTATCCGCAGATACGCACCCGTTTTGAAATAATGAACGAGGACTCCGCCTTTTACAGAAATGTGGAGCGGATCTTACTTCAACTCCTGGGAAGCCGGGAAACGGAAAAAATCAAGCAAAAGATCCAGGAGGAGATCATCCCGGAGATGATCAGGATTTCACCCAATATCAGGAATAAACTCAACATTGACAGCCTGATGGAGAAGGAGTCCTCCGACGACAGGAATCCCGAATGGAGCGCCCTCTTCGGTGACTCGCCCGGATTGGTGGAAAAAATGGAAGAAATGGCCCGCATGCAAACCGAAGGAGCCGATGTTTTCCTGGCTTCTTTTTCCATGTTCAAGAGATTTCCCTTCTTCAATGAACTTGCCAACTGGTTTGTCCCCTTCGTTCCTGACCATCCCGAAATCCCCGTCATCTCTTCCGCAGATCAGGAGGATACCCAGTCCGGCATAACGGCAGCCTTGCTCCAGTCTCCCATGCTGTGCAATTCCGACAAATATTCTTTTACCATTATGCTTCAGCAGATCACCGGAGAAGCCAGGGCCATGATGGCTTCTTTTCTTAAGGCGGAAATGGAGCAGTTCGAAGAAGAGGAGAAGTTGGAGGATATGCTCTCTCCCGGCAAGAAGGATGGCATTGTTTCTAACCAGTACATCCAGGACCTTTACCGTTTTTATCACCTCCATCCTTCCAGAACCGATTTCGAAGATATTTTCAGCTGGAAATTTGATTTCCACAACAAATTGGCTTTCCATGGAATTCTTAAGGAGCATCCCGGGATGGTAGCAAAACTGGCGGAGTTTTATTTTGAGAAAGGCTATTTTGAGGAAGCCCTGGAGATCTTCGGACGCTCGCGGGAACATGACGGAGAAACCCTGCAAAAGGCAGCTTATTGCCACCAGAAGCTGGGAGATTATGAAAAAGCGCTTTCGCTGTACCAAAAAGCGGAACTTTATGAGGTTAACAAAATCTGGAACCTGAAGAAAATAGCGCTCTGTTACAGGAATCTGAAACTTCCCGGGGAAGCCCTGAAAGTTTATCAATCCCTGGATGCCCTGGAACCTGACAATCTGAACACCATCTATGCCATCGGCTATTGTCTCAGCGAAACCGGCAGATACCAGGATGCCCTGAATACGTTTTTTAAAATAGAATACCTGGCTCCCGGCAACAAAAAGGCATGGCGGCCCATCGCCTGGTGTTCCTTCCTGTCAGGGAAAACCGGACAGGCAGAGAAATATTACCTTAAACTGATGGATGACCAGCCCGACAAATATGATCTGATGAACATGGGCCATGTTCAGTGGGCCCTCGGGAAACGGGAATCCACCATTGAATATTACCGCCTGTCCATACAAACCGGTGGCTTTTCAGAGGAGGAATTCATGGCCGCGTTTGACGAGGATCTTCATTTCCTGATTGCCGCCGGCATAGACCCCGGTGAGGTCCCCATCATGCTTGACCAGCTTCGCTATTCTCTTTCCCCTTAAGATACCTTGTTTTGAAAACCCCGTAAGTCATGCACCTCTCTGGAAAAGGTTCGCCCGCCGGAAAGACGATGGTGACAGTGATTCCTTCGATTCGGTAACACGACGGAGAATGAATTTTTTGTCTACATTTACAAATTGCTCAGGTTTTTCATTTTTCCGGCTTAACCGGAGGGACTTGATTTCTGATCGTGAGAATAAGACAGCGGATTTATATCGTATTGGTTGTTGGCTTGATCTTCAGTGGGGGGAGTGCGGCTTTCGGACAAAAGAAAGGAGATGTTTCCCTGGGAATGGGTTTTCCGGAACTGGCAAGCATCAGCGTACGTTATAAACTTTTTGATCAGGTCAGGGCAGGTCTGAGCACAGGATTCCTTCCCGATATGCCCCGTCTGGGGAAATGGGATAATCTCTTTTCCTTGTCAGGCGATTTCTACTATCATTTCGGAAGATTCAGTTACTCCCCCGATAAGCGGCTTTTTTATGTGAAGCTGGGAATGAACTGTATCCTGCAACAGCCCTACGAATGGGACAGAGCCTGGTGGAACAGCTGCTTCAGGGTTGGCGGAGAAATCTTTACGACAAGGAATTTCGGGCTGAACCTCGAGGGCGGATTCATCTGTAATCTGAATCCTGAAAGAAACTGGGCCCATGTGGACCGGTTCTTACCCGCTATAAATGTCAATCTCTTCCACCGGTTTTAAAAATTCTTATCTAAGACCCGGGAACGGACAACATTTGTGCAACGGCACAGGGACCAATTCCCCGATGATAGTTCATATGCACCGGGATTAGATTTCAGGAGCAGGAAAGTGATATCAGGAAGATCATGTTGTTGTGATAACCGTTTAATGAATTGATGCCTGAGATGGAGAATTTCAACCGTGAAGCGACGGTAAGGTGGGGCATGGACGGAACTTAGTTCTGCATAAGATTTCATAAATAATGTGTAACCTTGTACCGATAAACCGGTAAATCCGGTTTTGGGTTTATTGCTTTCGGAATTTTAACGGATCCTGAGATATGGAATGGTTCAGAACGCTTCTTTTTTCGGAAGGTATTGCGCATACCATCCTGCTGTACTCACTGGCCATCTGGCTGGGGGTGTTGTTGGGGAAGGTGAAGATTGTCGGAATTTCCCTGGGTCCGACGTTTGTGCTTTTTGTCGGGCTTTTTATCGGCCATCTGGGATTCACTGTCAACCACGAAGTTGCGGAATTTGTCAGAGAATTCGGGCTGATTCTTTTTATTTACAGCATTGGCCTTCAGGTAGGTCCCGGTTTCTTTTCCTCCTTTAAGCGGGGAGGCATGCAGCTTAACCTGATGGCAGCGGGCATTGTGTTGCTGGGGGTGGGGGTGACCATCCTCCTTTTTTATCTGTTGAACGGCCGGGTTTCGATGCCCATGCTGGTGGGTGTAATGTCGGGAGCAGTTACCAACACTCCGGGTCTGGGAGCCGCCCAGGAAGCTTTGAAACAGGCCTTTGAAGCCGGTCAGCTCGCGGAGATTCCCCAGATTGCCCTTGGTTATGCCGTTGCCTATCCTCTTGCCGTGGTGGGCATCATCCTCTCCATGGTGGTGATAAGACTGATGTTCAGGATAAACATCGAACAGGAGGAACAAGCCCTTGAGGCTTCCGGGGAAGTGCAGGCCGACAAACCGGAAATAATGACGCTCAGGCTTACCAATAAAGCTCTCAGCGGCCGGAAACTCCACGAAATCAAAGACCTTGTCGGGCGCAGTTTCGTCATCTCCCGGATGATGCGTCAAGGCCATTATTCCATCCCCCGGATGGATTCCATCCTCCAGGAGGGGGACCTCCTCCTTGTTATTACTGCAACTGCCGACGTGGAGCCGGTTACGGTATTTATGGGGGAAAAAGTGGAGATGGACTGGGAAGCTTCCGAAAAACAGCTGGTCTCGCGCCGCATTGTGATCACCCGGAGTGAGATCAACGGCAAAACTTTGGGATCCCTGCGTTTGCGTACCCTGTACGGCGTGAACATCACCCGCGTGCACCGGTCCGGGGTTGACCTGCTGGGAAATCCGAACCTGGTGCTTCAGGTAGGCGACCGGGTAATGGTGGTCGGTGAACTGGGCGATATTGAGAAGGTAGAGAAATTCCTGGGCAATACTCTTAAACGGCTTGACGAACCTCATATCATCACCCTCTTCATCGGGATTTTCCTGGGGATACTGATCGGGAGCATACCCTTTTTCATCCCCGGGATTCCCATGCCTGTCAAACTGGGCCTTGCCGGAGGCCCCCTGATCGTCTCCATCCTCATCGGGCGGTTCGGATTTAAACTGAAGCTGATTACCTACACCACCCAGAGTGCCAACTTTATGCTCCGTGAAATCGGGATAACCCTCTTTTTGGCCAGCGTAGGCCTGATGTCGGGAGGACAATTCGCCGAAACGGTCTTCTCAGGCGACGGATTACTCTGGATCGGCCTCGGTTTCCTGATCACCATCCTTCCGCTGCTGATCATGGGATTCGTCGCACGGAAGTTTGCTGGATTGAACTACTTCATCCTGATGGGTCTTCTTGCGGGAAGCACCACCGACCCGCCGGCATTGTCCTATGCGGGATCCATCGCCAACAACGATCAACCTGCCGTTTCTTATTCCACAGTCTACCCGCTGACCATGTTTCTGCGGGTAATCCTGGCCCAGCTGCTGATCCTGGCATTCGTGTAACCTGCCGGTGAAGGTAACGGTTTGGTATTATTCCACCTTTACCCTGATCCCTTCTGAATGGGCGCTGAACTGCGGGGCGTACATGCATTGCACGCTGGTGATCCCATTGGAGAAATCGCCCTTTTGGGTGGCATGGAGCCTGTATTCAAAGACGTAATTCCCTTTGGGGAGATAGTCAATGAAGAAATGGGTGGCTGCATCAAGCGTTGACTCGTAATAACCCAATCCGGCTTGCCAGCGGTACCCCGACAAAACATTGACAGGTTCGAAAGCGGAGGCACGCATATCTTTCAGATGGACATATTCCATATTCCTGTCGGTTTTCAGGATCACCCGCACCACCACTTTGTCCCCTACCCGGAGAGGGGTGGTCTCCGAAACCCTTTCCAGCTTCGGTCCCTGCGGAGTATTTATTTCCCTGAAGAGTTCCTTTGTTACCGCAAGGGGCGTATCGGCCGGGGTGATTTTGTCAAGCTGTTCGAAATACTGCCAGTAGAGGGCTCCCCAGGCGATCCCGGGATTGGGATTGTGAACGGTGACGTGCCCCATCACCGGGGTAATCTCTCCACCCTGCCAACTGGTCTTGAAATAGCCACTCCCCGGCTCCGGCTGAATACCCTCCGCAAGGTAAGGATTCACCTGCGTTCCGGCCATGGTGATGCTCACGGGACGGCTTTCCGTCAGCAGGGAAACCCCTCTCTTCAAAAGTGCATATACCGCTTCGGCCGTGGCTTTCGTAGACTTCCAGTCATTGGTCTCCTTCTGTTTCAGCAACCAAACCTTCATTTCGTCGATACTTCTGATGTCGGCTGAAATTTCATCCCAGGCTTCGATGAGCAGGGCCTGGGTCTCAATGGGAGACTCATGCCAGAACCATCCCGGCTTGTTGTCGCGCCAGTACATCCCTGATTCTTCATTGTGAAGGGCGGTTTCGGCGAGCGACCGAAGGATCAGCCCTGCCGTGCGGGAATCACCCAGCCTGTGCAATGACAAGGCCGTCATGGCCTTCAGGTAAAGGTTGCTGTTTTTCCAGTACTTCGCTGCCTGCTCCTTGTAATAATCCACCATCTCCTTCAGTTCCTCCCCGCAGGGGTGCGTGGCGAGGAAAAAACTGCGGGCATAGAGGTAATGGATGTCGTTAAAGCTGGTATGATATTCCTTCAGTGTCGAAGGAAATTCCTTTTTCAGTTTTTTGAAGGAAGCCAGCTTTTCACTGTCGAGGTAACCGATGGCTTTCCCCACCATGCCGGAGAGCTCATGATCCCGGGCAGGGTCCATGGCCTTCAGTACCGCGAGGTGTCCGATCCCCGAAAGAATATGCCGGGTGATGGTTACACTCTGCGGCATTCCCGGGAACCAGGGCCATCCTCCTTCGGAAGCTTGCATCTCCGCCAGCTTTTTCAGGGCTGTCTTTTGTTCTGCGGCCATTTTTACGGCATCGAGGAGTATGGCGATTCGTTGCTTCCTTTCCCCTTCACTGGCTGCATCGCGCACCCAGGGGGTTTCCTGAAGGAGGATTGCTTTCAGCTCTTCATTTTTTTCTAAGTTGGATTTCAGGGCGTCGGGTGCCAGGTTTTTCCAGGCATCAAACACCCGCCTGATGGCAGGATCGCTGTTGGCCAGATGGGTAGCCAGCGTGTTGGCATAATACCGGCTGAACACCTGTTCGGCACAATCATGGGGAAATTCCATCAGGTAAGGCAGCGCCTGAACGGCATACCAGGCGGGATTGGAGGTATATTCCAGGGTAAGGCGGTGATTCCTGAGTGTGGCATTCTGACTGCCGGAATTCACCAGCTTGTCGAAGGTAAAGCTTTTGGTGGTCTCTTCCCGTATGGGCAGAGGGAGCGACTCGGTGACCAGCATGCGGTTGGTGAGAACCGGGAGGGGGGCTTCCTCACCGTCGGAAAAAGCTCCCGCAGTGGCTGTAATCCGGTACACCAAGGCCTGAATTCCTTCAGGAACGGTAATCTTCCAGCTGACGGCGGCATTCTCCCCTCCTCCTATGCTGAAATCCCGGACCGGTGAGTCCAGCTTCATCAGATGATCGACGGGTACCATGGTCAGGGCGTCGAAGAAGCGCAGTTCTGCGGTGCCTTCCAACGGATGACCCGACTGGTTGGATACCGATGCTGAGAATTCCATCACATCGCCTTCGCGGAGAAACCGTGGGGCATTGGGAAATACCATGACATCCTTGCTGGTGATGAGTGCCTTCTCGATCATGCCAGTTTTCAGGTCAGCTGTATGTGCCAGGCCCATCATCCGCCAGCGCGTGAGGGCTTCAGGCATGGAAAAGCGGAGGAGGATCTCCCCGTTTTCGTTGGTGCCCAGCTGGGGGAAGAAAAAGGCGGTCTCCCTGAAATCGGTGCGGGCTTTGACAGGCGGAAGGCCGGGTGAGGCTTGCTCCGGCTCCCCTGCGCCATTCATGGGAAGGGCAGGGGCACTCTCGTCGAAAGCGTAGTCCATCATGGGATTTTCATTCATCTCCTGATCCAGGGGTGCCATTCCCCTGATCCGGACCGATTTTTGAGCCATAGCTCTGTCTGTCATGCTTTCAACATAAAGAAAAACCTGTTCTTCATTACCTGACAGAAAGCCCGGGAGACGTTCATACTCCCTGATCCTGACACTGCCTGATTTCCAGGGCAGCCATAATTGGTTCCCCATAACGTTGCCAAATCCACTTTTGCTTTCCCATTCGGAAACTCCCGTTAAGGTATGGTAAAGTGAAAAATACCAGTTGTGCCGCGTAAAAATATCCAGCGAAGCATCATACAGGGTGGCGAGCAATTCGGCCACCGCCGCGTTACCCGCCTTGTCCCTGACGGTGATCCTCCACTCCTCCTCCTGTCCGGGTTGTAGCTTATCGCGGAAACTGCCCAGGGTAATTTCCAGTTCCTTGTTGGAATAAGGCACGGTGATCGTGGCTTCTTCCTGGAAGGAGCGGTTCTCCCGTACCATGACGGCGCGGATGCTTATGTTCCCCCGGTCTGATTCGGTCACCGGAAGTTCGACACGGATTTGCCCGTTGTCGATTCGGTAATTCCGGTGCCGGGGCTTGCCGTTTTTGGAAAAGAGGGAGAGGGTGACCCAGGCTTTCCGGATAGGCGTGGCAATCAGGAGGGAAGCGGTTTCTCCGGGTTCCGCCTGCGGGGTAAGGAGGGTGACTGTCAGCGGTTCGACGGCGACGGTTTTCCCTTCGGCAGGAGAAAAGAGGGTGAAATAGTGGGTATGTTCCACGGGTTTCCCAAAAGGATCGCTGGTGGTGATTTTCAGCACATAGTTCCCCGGTTGCAGCTTCCGGAGACCGGAAATTGAAGATTTCCGGGGTGTTTCAAAGGAATCGGAAAGAACGGTGTCCCCTTCGGGCCAGGTGGTGCAGTCATCTTCATCGTTATACACTTCGTTGGGAAAGAGCTTCCGGAACTCTTCCGGGGATAGGGTGTGCCGGTCGGGCCTCTCCCACAACCGCGGGAGGAGAACCCTTCCGGGAGGAGTTAACCGACGCACGGTCACCAGACCTGCTGCTTGTTCGGGAACCCCGTCAAGGTTGGTGGTGATCACCTCTATGTCAGGTGCTTCTTCGCGGTTGATTTTTTCAGTCAGGTTGGTGGATACCATGAGCGATTCAAACCCCGCGCTCACCACAGTACGGGCATCGTGGGTCTCCCCGTTGATATCGGTGACGGTGGCATGCACGGTATAGGTGAAGACAGGAGAAAATTTCCCGGAAATCTTATTGTCGGGGATAGCCGTGAACCGGATTTCAAATTCGCCTTCACTGCCGGTAATGGTAGTTCCGCTTGATATCTCCTCTTCGGGGGATGACGGGAAGCGCTCCTGTCGCCACCACCAAAAGCGGGGAAACCTGGCATCCCGGACCACCCGCCAGGTGACGGAAGCACCCGGAATTTTGCTGCCGGCATAGGCTGAAGCCCTGCCTTTTACAACGACCTCCCGGTTTAGTTGCGGCGCCCCTTCCACAGGTTCAAAAACGATTTCGAATTTCGGTCTTTTGTATTCTTCAACCCTGAAGTCAATGCTGCCATAACGACCCGTCAGGGACATGACGCCGGTAAGCCCGCCCAGAGGGATGACGAAACTTCCTGAAAAGGAACCGAATTCGTTGGTAACTAGCTGCTGGCTTGAAATTTCCTGTCCGTTCACATCCCGGAAGGTGATCTCCTCCCTGAAATTCTTCCTGATCGTGTGGTTGTCCCCTTCCTGATCTAGAACGATTCCCTTGAACCAGAGGGTTTGTCCGGGTCGGTAAATGGCCCTGTCGGTGAAGAGCCAGCTCCGGGTCGATTTCTGATTTTCGACGTTCCTGTAAAACATTGCATTTGAGCTGCGGGTGATGAACTGGTCCTTGCCCGAAGTCAGCACCAGGTAATAGGGGTGGTTTACCTGTTTGTCGCGTGAGAGGATAATCGTCGCTTCACCCCGGGCATTGGTAACCAAGGTGGGGCCGGGCTGATCGGTGTATTTTCTCCACGAGGTATTGTATTTCCGGAAGAAGGGCTGGACTGTTACGTTTTCCAGAGGGGTACCTTCCTCCCTGTCAAGTGCCAGGATTTCGAGGTTGCCTTCTTCATTTTTCCTTTCCACAAGGCTGATGCAGCTGCTCCAGACCTTCCACCAGGTGATCGGGGCATCTGTTTTGAAGTTTTTCGTGGAAGAGGCCATCACCAGGTAATAACCTGGACTCAGGGCGGGAATCTTCACCTCGGCCGAATGTTGCCGGTAATCGACCTCGTCGGGAAGGCGGGTTTCCCAACTGGTGACAGGGGTGCGGGTTAGGAATTCCTTCAGCTGTTCCTCATGCGATTTTTCACCGTTACGCAAGGCTTCCTCGGGTTGAAGGGGGATCACCCGGAACCATACCTTGTCAAGATTCTGGTACCGGAGCAAGGCCAGCGAGGGTTTTCCGGGAACCACGGCCTTCGGGGCAGTCATTTCGACGGTTACTTTATTAATCTCTTCGGCGATGATGGCGCAATTGTGGGCACCGTCGGTACCCGGGTATTTTTCCATGCATTTCGTTGCCCATCCGAGGGCATCCCTGATTTTCCACCGGAGGGCTCCGGAAGTCTGGGGGTCGTAATTGGCTCCTTCCGATTTCAGCTGATTGGCCAGCCGGTAGATGATATCAGCGGCCACAGGCTCTCCCTCCCAGGATTGGACCAGGGACAGCAGGGCTTCGGTGTAAAGCGAGTCCTTAAGGGCCAGGATGCTTTTGCGGTGTACCCATTCCAGCCGCGCCAGATCGGCGTCTACCAGAGCTTCTACATTCCCGGGATCCTCCGAACGGAACCTGAGAATTTCCTGGTAAAGCTTAAGGGTATGGGATTCAAAGGTTTCTTCCGCTCCCGGGGGGGGCGGAAGAGCGGTAAATGCGGCTAGGGGACCAAAATAACGGGGATCATCAAGCTGAAAAGCGCCTGATGGTTTGATGACACCCGGCCAGTCATCCGAAAAAAAACCAATGGCCCTGAAGGCCAGAAAATCATAAAGGGTGGGCCGGTATTTTCTGTTCTTCCGATCTCCGGAAAGGATCTCCTGATAACGTGAAAGATCGGTTTCTTTCAGTATTTCCGGTTCGGAGAGGGAGAGCTGATAGTACCGGGTGGTGGTCTTTGCAAAACGAAGGGCGTCCCACGTTGTCAGGTCGGATGAAGATTCATCGGCCAGGGGTGTTCGCTGGTTGATCTCCCAACTGTGGTTCCGGTAGTAGTTCTGGTAGATTCCTGCCAGTACCGACAAGAGAATCTGCCTGACGGGCGTCCGGCTGCCTTCTATTTCCTTTTCCGTGAAGGCGATGGCCTCATACCAGTGCTCTTCCAGATAACCTTCTTCCATGAAGGTTTTATACAGAAGGGCTTTGATCAGCTGATCCTCCTGGTTGTTCGCCTTGCTGAGGCTGTAGATCTTCATGACCTCCTCGCGGGCTGACTGGAGTTGTCCCAGGTTTTGCAGCGAATCCACCTTTTTCCATGCTTCGGAATAGTCGCTTTGTGCCATGGTTTGAATAGTTAACAGGATAAGAAATATACTGCTGATAACACGTTTCATGACTTCTGATCTTTAAAATTAATACTGAATCCCGGGAGTTTCAAGCAAACTCCTGAAATTTTCATTGTTCATAAAAGTACGAAAAATTGACAGGTCAAAAACAGTGCCATGTCAGGGAAAAAGCTGTGCTTTTCAAAAGGGATAAGTCGCCGGGGTCATCCAATCATTTCCCATTTTTCAGGTCAGAGGAAGAAGGTGGGGATGATCCCAGTTGCCGGGCTTTTGCGAGGCTTTTGGCGGCTTCTTCCTTAAGTCCCATTTTTATCTCGGCATCTGCTTTTGCTTCGTAAAGGGAGGGATCTTTGGGGGACAGCTGGATGGCGGCATTGTAATCAGTGAGGGCTCCCTGGTAATCGTTCAATTCTTTCCGGCAGTTGCCCCTCAGTTCCAGCAGCAACGGCCTGAAGGCGGGGTTATCGCAATACTTAAATCCTGAGGAGAAGGAATCCAGGGCTTTCCCGAACTGATGAAGACCATACTGAACCCTTCCCAGCGAATACCAGGAGAAAAAATCAAAGGGATAAAGGTCAAGGGCTTTCTGCAGGTGGGTAAGCGCACTTTTGGCATCGCCCTGCCGGGAGGAGATCACCCCGAGATAACTATACGCCCGGTGGTCCCTGGGATCGGTTTTTAAGGCCATGTTAAAATCGGCGGAAGCTTTTTCCGTTTCTCCCGTTTCGAGATGAATCACTCCGCGGGTGACATAATAGTCGCTGTGTTTCTCCAGTTCCAGGGCACTGTTCATATCTTTCAGCGCTTCCGGGTATTGTTTCCTGTCGAGGAAGATACGTCCCCTTTTAAAGTATCCCGCAGGTTTTCCGGGGAATTTGCTGATAGCATGGTCAAATGCGGCGAAGGCCCCCTGTTCGTCACCCGTTTTTTGCAGGATTTCCCCGTTTCGGATGAGGAACTGGTCTTCGGTAAGGAAAGAGGGAATCATCTTATAGTCGGGCGACCAGGCAGTGTTAACAAATTCGGGAATGTTATTTGCGTAATCGGGAAAGGAAAAGCGGTCGAGGTATACCGGAGGGGTATTGGTGCCGTCGTCGTTGATGTGGGTGAGGAATAGCTGAGTGTAGGGGCCAAAGGTTTTGGAGGAGAAAACCAGCCATTTGCTGTTGGGCGACCAGGAGTGCCAGGAGTTCATGTTAGGGGTGTTGTGTTCCAGGATTCTGGCGGGACCTTCGTCCATCGGTTTCAGAACCAGCTTACTGTCCTTCTGGAGAAGCATGAAGCTTTCAGCCTGGCAGAAGATGAGCCATTTTCCGTCGGGGGAGACCCTGGGAAAGTAGTTGCTCAATCCGTTGCCGGAAGCACCTTCCACAGGAACCGCCTTGCCTCCCTTGCCGTCGTTGAAGGGGATTGTGTAAATGTCGAATTTCATCAGAGAGTCGCGGTCGGTATAGCTCTTTTCGAAAGCCATGTAAGTCTGCAGATCGGCATATTTGGGTACCGACCCGTTGTGGATGCCACTTTCGGGATAGTGTTTCGCAGGTGCCTTGCAGAAGAGAATGTGCCGGCCGTCGGGGGTCCAGGCAGGATTGCTCTGGACGAACATTGTGTCGTTGGCCCCTTCCAGTTCAAAAAAACGGTCTCCGACCCTGTCGTATACCACTAAGATTCCCTTGAAGGGGAAGAAAAGCTGGGAGATCTCAAGATCGGGGCGATCGGTGAAGATCTCACAGTCACGGAGGGTGCTGACCACATACCGGCCGTCGGGAGAGATCTGAGACAGCAGGCCATAAGTGAATTTCCCTTCCTGAAAGGTGCTCCAGGAGATGATGCTGTCTCCTGCGATATATGTTTTTTCGGCGAAGGAGGTGATGACATAAGCCCCCTTGTCGTTGTTGGCATCTACGTCCATGGCCAGTTTCCGTCCGTCGGGGGTGAAGGAGTGACAATTTCCGCAGGTGGGGAGGTCCTCAAGGAGGGCGGTGGGTTTCTCCTCTCTGCTGACCGATCCCCAGATCCAGCGGATCTTTTTCATGTTCTCGCGGGCAAATTTGAAGGGAAGGGGGACGCTCCTTACAAAGATAGGCGCTTCCACAGGGTCGGGAGAAACGGTAAAACAGGTTTCATCCCTTGAAACGGTTTTATGGAGCATCCCATAAACGCGGAAAGTAAAAGGGGTGCCAGGGGATGAAGAGGTGATGCTCTTCCACTCTTCACGGGAAGGCCTCCAGGCTTTTCCCGTCACCATGTGAGGTCCTGACAAGGAGTGGTCCCCGGCGACGATCTCCACTTTCCATTTTTGTATTTCCGGGTTCTGGTCCTCCCACACAAACAGCGGAGAAGCTATGTCGGCCGGGAAAACGGTGTCGTCGTAAGGAAGGGTGATGGTCAGGCCGCCGGTGCCAGATTGACCCCGGAAAAATTTATAGCCGAGGAGTCCGGCAACCAGGAATATCGGAACAAAGATCCAAAGGAACACCTTCTTCATTTCAGGTTTATTCTTCAGCTTAATTGCCTGTAAAAGTGCCAACTTTCCCGAAAAATTCCAAATAATAGGGAACGATTGCTTCAAAATTAACGCTGCAAGTTCAGCCCGGGAAAATATTCTCCGCCTCCTGCGGAAACAGGAGCATTTCCCGGTCTTAATATCTTGTTGATAACTTAAGAAATTTTACCACACTGCTCATTTTTTAATACAACCAATACCATTAATTTTAGTTTTTTAAAAATGTTAAAATCAGTTGTTTTTACAACCGGAAACAATAATTAATTTATTTTTTTGAATCTGATATACTTTTAAGGAAATCAACAGGTTAAGAAAAAACGAAAAATCAGCAGGACAATTGTTAAAATTGATTAAAAATAAAGAACTATTTTTGAGGCACTAATTTTAAAAGCACATGTTGTATGAATAAACAAGCCAGAAAACTATCATTTTTGCTGTTGTTGCTTTGTATTTTGGTAACGACGGCATTTTCGCAGGTAACTACATCCAGTATGAGTGGACGTATTGCTGATGCTGAAGGAGCTGTAATCGGTGCAACGGTGGTTGCTACACATACCCCTTCAGGAACTACTTATGGTACCATTACCAACAAAGAGGGCCGGTTCAACCTAAACGGTATGCGAGTAGGCGGACCTTATACTGTAAAGGTTAGTTTCGTTGGATATGGTACATACACGCAAGACAACATTACGTTGAGTTTAGGTCAAAACTATGTAGTGAATGCTGTACTCACAGAAAATTTATTCACATTAGATGAAGTTGTTGCTATGGCAACCCGTACAAAATTCTCTAATGAGAAAACCGGAACATTGACCAATATCACAACCAGCCAGATAGCTAATATGCCTACAGTAAGCCGCAGCGTAATGGACATTACCCGCCTTTCGCCCTATGGTGGCAATGGGATGAGCTTTGTCGGCACAGATGGTCGTACGGCTAATTTTACAGTGGATGGAGCTAACTTCAACAATAATTTCGGTTTGAGTTCTGCGCTGCCCGGTGGAGGCAACCCAATTTCTATTGAAGCTATCGAAGAATTACAGGTTGTAATCGCTCCATATGATGTTCGCCAAACCAACTTTATAGGTGGGGGTGTAAACGCTATTACAAAATCCGGTACCAATACCTTCTCTGGCAGCGTTTATACTTACCACAGAAATGAAAACATGCGCGGAGATGCTGTCAAGGGTTTGCAAATCGCAGGTGCGCGTGAAAAAGATCGTAATACAACATACGGTTTCACTCTGAGTGGTCCGATTATCAAAAACAAATTGTTCTTGTTTGCAAACGGTGAAATGGCTAAAACACCAACGGTTGTCAATCGTTGGAGGGCATCAACGGATGGTGTCGCCAATGCCGACAATTATATTTCCCGTACAACAAAAAGCGATCTTCAGACAGTTTCTGATTATGTGAAAAGTAAATATGGATATGAAACGGGATCGTACACCAATTTCCCGGCAGATGAAAACAATTACAAATTTCTTGCACGGTTGGATTGGAATATCACAAATAAACATCGTTTGGCCTTGCGTTATAACTACACCAAAAATCTTTATTGGTCATCTCCCAATGCCAGTTCTATGGATGGAGGTACCCGTATGTCGGAGGCAAGAATGTCACAAGCCTCCATGTCGTATGCAAACTCGATGTATTCTATGAACAACCTTGTTCATTCATTCTCGTTTGACTTAAACAGCCGTCTGTCTGATAATTTATCCAACCAATTTTTGGCAACATACTCAAAACTTGACGATCTCCGTGGATCTACTTCCGATCAATTCCCTTTCATCGATATTTTGAAAGACGGACAAGCCTATTTGTCTTTGGGATATGAACTTTTTACGTGGAATAATGCTGTTCATAATAACGTTTGGAATATCAAAGACGAACTAACACTCTATTTAGGCAATCATAAAATTGTAGCTGGAGCAGCTTACGAATATAAAATGGCAGATAATGCTTATATGCGTAACGGTACGGGATACTATCGCTACAGAAGTCTTGAAGACTTCCTGAACGCAGGAACGCCTGAAGTTGTATGCTTAACATATGGTTATGACGGAGAGAGCAATCCGGCAGCTCGTATAAGAACAAACAAAATTGGAGTTTACGGGCAAGATGATTGGAGCGTTACTGAGAATTTCAAACTTTCATACGGACTTCGTTTAGATGGGCTTTTCTTCAATAATGATGACTTGTTAACAAACAAAGCTATCTATGACCTTGATTATTCAGGACGTCATATCGATACAGGGGAATGGCCTTCAGCAAATATCATAATCTCTCCCCGTATTGGATTTGTATGGGATACATTTGGTGATAAGAGCCTGAAAATTCGTGGAGGTACCGGTCTTTTCTCGGGTAATTTACCGCTTGTATTCTTCACCAATATGCCTACCAACGGAGGAATGGTACAGTATCAAGCACAAATCGGACCAACTGCAAAAAATAAAGATACAACACCATTTGCCGGTGGTCTTGTAACGGATGCTGACGGAAAAGCCAATATTAGCGCACTGTATAATAAGTTAATATCATTGGGATATCCTTCGACTATTTCTCCCGAAGATGGAACAGTTCCTTCTGCTGTTAACGGTGTAGATCCAAATTTCAAAATGCCGCAAGTTTGGAAAACATCACTTGCTGTTGATTATGCATTCAAAACATCTTTTCCATTATCTGTAACGGTAGAAGGTATTTTCAACAAAACCATCAATGGTGTTTCCATCTCTGACTGGAGTATTCCCAATGTGGGTGGTTTCGCCCGTTTCAACGGTGTTGACAATCGTCCGATTTATCCTGCCGGTTATCGTACCAACACAAAAGCCTTTGTGCTGGAAAACACAAGCCTCGGTTATGGCTGGTCAGGCAACATTACTCTCAATGCTCAACCGGTGAAATGGATCAGTTTGATGGCTGCCTATACACACACAGTTGCAAAAGATTTGACAGGTATGCCGGGATCTGCTGCAGAATCTGCATTTACATACGTTCCAACGGTAGAAGGTCCTAACTACATCAGATTGCACAATTCTCAATATACCACTCCCGATCGCCTTGTGGCATCGCTTACTGCCCACGACAAGGGGGGTAACCACTATAGTTTTATCTATGAAGGATGGCATGGCGGAGCTAACTACTCTTATATGACGGTTAACGATATCAATAGTGACGGTTACAACTACGATGTTATCTACGTTCCGACTGATGAGGAAGTGGCTAACAATCAGTTCCGCTTTGTTTCAGCCGACGATAAGACTCGTTTTATGGATTATGTGCATGCCAATGACTATTTGAAAAATCAGCAAGGCAAGTATGCAGAAGCCTATAGCGTTTACTCTCCCTGGGTACATCGCGTCGACTTCGGTTACAAACATGATTTTGCCTGTAATGTAGGCAATAACAAACAAAAACTGCAACTTAGCTTTGATATTAAAAACGTGATGAACCTGTTCAACTCCAGTTGGGGTGTAGGTAAATATCTGAACCCTGGAATTGGTTCGGAAGCTCGTATTCTTAAATACGAAGGTGTTGATGCTGAGGGTTTTGCTACATTTTCCACACCTTCTTCAATCAATGGTAATACCAAAACATTCACGCCAAGCTACTCATTGGGTCAGTGTTGGTATATGTTAATCGGTATCAAGTATATTTTTAACTAATTAAAAACTCTGATAATTATGAAATTAAAAAGAATATTTCCATTTCTCATTGCAATACTTGTCTTGACGACAAGTTGTACCGATGAAGAAACCATGACATTGCTTGATTCAGTTCAAGTATCGTCGTCTTACGTGTCTATACCTTTGGCGGGTGGCTCTTCAACCATTACTGTAACGGCTAAAGATGGCTGGACTGTTGAGAAAGTAACTACTGCCAAGAATCCGGTTTCGTGGTTGACTATCTCTTCAACTTCAGGTAGTGCCGGGGAGTCTGAACTAACTTTTTCAGCCCCATCAACTCTCGATGGCCGTAATGCAGAGGTTTTAATTAAATGTGGAGGAGAAACTCAGAGAATTAATATTATCCAGGGTTTGTCGAAAATTGCAACTGCTACATGCGCGGATGTAATTGCCGGACCAGACAGCAAGACCTATCAGGTAACCGGGGTGTGTACGGCAATAGCAAACACGCTTTATGGTAACTGGTATCTTACAGACAAAACCGGCACCATTTACATATATGGAACTCTTGATGCCAAGGGTGGTACCAAGAACTTTTTAAGTTGGGGACTTGAAGTGGGAGATGAAGTAACTGTTCAAGGACCGAAAACCACCTATGGGACGGTAGTAGAATTGGTAGACGTAACAGTTGTAAAAATTAATAAATCCCTTGTAAAAGTTGATTCGGTAAAAAACGCAACGCTTCCTCTGGAAGGTGGTGAATTGATTGCATACCTTACCTGCAAAGGTCAAGGCGTGTCGGTAGAAATTCCTGATGATGCCAAATCCTGGTTGTCAATTTCATCTATCCAGTCAGCAGGAATCAAAACTGTTGTGAAATTCAAAGCTGCTGCCAATACCGGCGGAGATCGCGGAACTACGCTCACATTCCACACTACTGATGGTTCTAAAAACTATAGTGCACAAACAACCCTTAGCCAAAAAGGAGCGATTGTGAAAGCAACTATTGCTGAATTTCTTGCAGCGCCTGTAGGTGATGCTCAATATCGTTTGTCAGGAGTAGTTACTAAAATTACTAATAATAACGATGGGCGTTTAAATATCAGAGACTTTTCCGGTGAAACTTATGTCTATAAAATTAAGGATTATCAGGCAAACTCTTTGAAAGCAGGTGATATTATTACTATTGTAGGAAAGCGTGCAGCTTATAATAACGATCCGCAAGTGAGTGGTGCTGTATTGGAAAGTGTGATTCCTGTCACTGTGGCTACCATTGCTGAAATGTTAACAAAGCCTGATGACCCTAATACTTACTTTATGGTTACTGGTGTCATTAAAGATATTGCTGCAGGTGATTATGGAAATCTCACTATTACTGATGGTACAAATTCACTTTACTCGTATGGTTGTTATCCTGGATATGGCGCAACGGGTAATTATAGAAAAGGATTAATAGCTGCAAAAGGCATTAAGGTGGGTGACACAATCACTATTATTGGGCCAAAAGGTTCTTTTAACGAAGTTCCACAAATATCAAATGGTATTTATTTCAGCCACGTAAGTGCACAATAAAATGCAATCGGAGAAAAACGGCTTTTCCCCTTGAGGTGACGGGATTCCCGTTACCGGGTGATGATCATTGCGATTCCGAAGGCAGCCATGGCCATGGCATACCAGAACCGGACCGGGCCTTCGGCGTGGTCAATATTTACACTGCTGAGGAGTTTGGGTCCTGATAACGCTCCGAGGGCTGCTCCTGAGGCCAGGAGGACGACCAGGGTCAGGTCGATTTCTCCCACCAGGAAATGCGCCCCGAGGGCCGAAAAAGTATTGAAAAGGACCACGAACAGTGAGGTTCCGACAACCAGTTTGATCGGAAGATGCATGGCAAACAATCCGGCCTGGACGGGTGCTGCCCCGCTGGTTCCGAAGGTGGCGGTGATAACGCCAGCCAGAAATCCGAAAAAGGAGCCTTTGGCGAATTTCCGGAAACCCGAATTTCCCGGAAGTCCTTCCCCGTCAGCCCGGGCTCTTTTTTCCTTCCAGTGGCTGATTACCATATAGATGGAGAGGAGTACGGAATAAATCCCGAAACTGACCTTCAGTTGACCCGGCGTCATCATACTGGTCAGACTGGCTCCGGAAAGCGCTCCGGCGATACCGGCTCCCGAATAAAGCAGGCCTGTGTGTAAATCCATGTTGCCATGCCGGTAATGTCCGATGGACCCAATGAAACATATGGGAAGGGTGGCTGCCAGGGAAGTGGCCACGGAAATTTGGGCGGGGATATTATACACCAGGATTAATACCGGAAGAAAGAAAAACCCACCGCCTCCTCCGATCAGGGAACCGATCAGTCCGATGGCAAAACCAAACAGGGGCAACCACAAATAACTGTTTTCAAATGCTGAATGAAAAATCATTTCCCTTGGTTTCGGATTCCGGATTTCGACGGCCCGGCAGATTTAGTTGCGGTAAAGATAAATAAGTTTTGGCAATTTTCGGCTGAAAGGGAAGAAACAGGTCCGTCTGCCGGTTCGGAAAGGTAAACGGTCGGGTGTTTTATAAGTTACAAATTCCGTGGTGATAGCCTGGTTCTGATCCATTTTTGCGCCGGTTCTTCAGTTATTATCCGGAAGAGTTGTTTTTTTTGAAAAAATCGCCCGAAAACGCAACCTTTACAGGTGATTATCAGTCTAACTTAAAAAGACAGAGTGCTATGAAAAGGTTTTATCTTCTGTTTCTCCTGCCGGTATTGACCTGGTTGCCCATCCGGGGGCAGGAGTTCTCCCCGGAAGCCTTCCTCGGGATCAGGAATCAGAATGCTTTGCTGACCGCTTCGGAACTGGAAAATAGATACAGCAGGCCTGTTGAGTTTTATCTCCGCTATTTTGATGAAGGGGTAGATTTCAGCAAGGTGCGCTATCTCGATGAGGTGATCGGCAAACTGGAACTTACCAAAGACGAACAGGCTCTTTTGCGGCAGAATCTCTTCGTGGTCACCGAACGACTTTCCTACACTGCTTTCGGACAGGCCTTTCATGCCGTTTATAACCATGATCTTCCAGTATTTGTCACCACCGACGCCATATTGCATGCCCTGCACATGTCGTATGACCAGATCCTGAAAACCCTGGAGAGGGAGGTCATGTCAGCGAACCTGGAGAAATTCCTGGGGTCGCTTTACGGCAATTTTCATCTCCTTACCGGAAAATATGGCGATAACCAGGCTCTCGCCGACGCCCTTAGCGATGCAGATCTATACATTACCATCGCTCATTCATTGATTTCAGGGAATCTGATGAAGGGGCATGTGGCAAATTCTGAGGATATTGCCAGGATCTGGGAAGCCATCAAAAGTGAAAATATGGTGGAGATGCCCCTGTTCACCTTTCCGCAACGCTCACGGAAACTCGATTTCAGCCAGTTTACCGTACGGGGTCATTATGTTTACACGGAACAGGAAAAATGGATGGGGCTCAAGTCGCTCGAACCCTATTTCCGGACCATGATGTGGCTGGGCCGGATCGATTTTCTGCTGACCCCGCCTCCCGCCAATCCCTGGGAGATACCGTGGTCCGACACAGAAATTCAAAGGATGCAGCAAGGCGCTTTTCTGCTCAATGAACTTTGCGCCCTTACCCCGGAAAGGGAGTTGCTGGAATGGAACGAGAGAGTGATCGGTTACCTGGTGGGGGAATGCGACAATATTACTCCCGGCGAGTTTGCCGGGGTTCTGGAAGAGATGGAGATCACGTCGGCTGTGCAGCTTACCGACCTTTCCGTTTCACTGGATTTGCAGGAATCCCTGGGAACACACCCGGAGCTGGCCCAGAAGATCCTCAGCGATTTCTTCCTGATGGATCCGTGGGCCGAAGAACCGGGCGTTCTGCCCATATCTTGGCGTTTGTCGGGACAGCGGTTCATCATTGACTCCTATATTCTCGGGAATGTGGTCTTTGACAGGGTGGTTCACAACGGAGTGAAGGTGATGCGGATGATGCCCTCCCCCCTCGATGCCCTTTTTGTGCTGGGAAACAACGATGCCCTGCCTTTGTTGCGTGAAGAACTCAATAAATACCCCTATGCCGGGCAACTGGCTAACCTCCGTTATCTTACCGATGAGCGGCCGGAAACCTTTTGGAAGGGGAGCCTTTACAATGTGTGGCTGAACGCCCTCCGTGACCTGAATCCTGGTGAGGGCGGGGAAGATCTTCCCCTTTTCATGCAGACGGCCGCCTGGCACCAGGAAAAGATCAATACCCAACTGGCTGGGTGGTCCCATCTACGCCACGACAACCTCTTGTATGCCAAGCAATCCTATTCCGGCGGAACGGGGTGCTCCTTTCCCACCTCCTATGTGGAACCCTATCCCGCCTTTTACCGGAGACTGAAGGAGTTTGCTTCCGGTGCTGCCGATTTCTTCCGTCACTTGCCGGCCACTACCCCTGAAATCATGCGGGTGGTACAGTTTTTTCCCCACTTCGGCGAGGTGATGGGCAGACTGGAAGTGCTGGCCGCTAAGGAATTGGCGGGAGAACCCTTTTCCGATGCCGAAAGGGAGTGGCTCATGACCATGCTTTTCCATCACGGCAAGAGCGGGGAACCCCCCTATTCAGGGTGGTATGCCGACCTTTTCTTTGATATCTGGGATGCCTCGGAATGGGATCATACCATCGTCGATGTGCATACCCAGCCCACTGATGAGTCAGGGGTTGTCGTGGGCAGGGTCCTCCATACCGGTGTGGGAAAAGTCAACCTTGGCGTCTTCCTGGCACGCCATCCCGATGATCCGTCGGTGATGACAGCTTTCACGGGACCCCTCCTTTCCTATTATGAAATGGTGACGAAAAACTTTAAACGAATGACCGACCAGGAGTGGGAGCAGATGGTCTGGCAGGACATGCTGCCGGCCCGTCCGTCGTGGACCAATATTTACCTGGCCGGGAAAGAGGGGGAACTCCGGGCCAGAGGTGCAGAACTCCCTTTCATGCACTATACCTCCGCCAAAGCCCCGGTAATACCTGAGGAGGCTCCAATAACCGTCTATCCAAATCCGGTCAGGGATCTCCTGAATATCCACCTTTCTGCTGAGCATGCGGGTGTCTGCCGGGTATTCTGCTATAATGCCGCGGGAGTCATGGTGAGGGCTTTGGGAAACACAAACATCGGCAGGGGGGTGAATTCGCTGCAGTTTTCCATGAGCGGACTCCAGGAGGGAATTTACCTGATCCGCATTGAAATCCCCGGCGGCCTGACTGCCGTCAAAAAGGTAATCAAAAAATAACCGCGCCCATGCAAATCACTCCGGAAAGGAAGGGCATGGAGTTGTAATTTATCAGGCACAGTTGATGTTTCCCAGACTGCAGTTCCAGCAATGCCAGAGGTCGTCTCCGATGTATTCGCTGCATTTGATTCTTCCGTCATGTGTTGCTGAATTTATTTTGACCCCAAGCAAAAGTAAGCACGGTTTAAGCTTAAATATATATTGACCCCAATTAAAAGTTAGCACAGTTTAAGCTTAAATTTACAGGCATGGTAAAGCAAAAGAGTGCAAAAATGAAGGATCGGATGGTTCTGGACAACCCTTATCTTTGCGTTTATTGCCGTTTATGGGGCACCACAGAAAATTGTTAAAGACTTTCTTAAATAATGGTTGCTTGATTAGGGTTAAAACAGTCATCCCGGCCTCATTTTTCAGCAATCTCCTTTTCTAAAGAGGGACTTGTGTGAACCACGTGGGCTGTACTGGATTCGAACCAGTGACCTCATGCGTGTGAAGCATGCGCTCTGAACCGACTGAGCTAACAACCCCGATTTTGACGGGACAAAGATAAAAAAAATATGATACATGAACTCCAAGTGGAGATAAGGGGAGTCGAACCCCCGACCTCTACAATGCGAATGTAGCGCTCTAGCCAACTGAGCTATATCCCCGTGGCGTGCAAAATTAGTGTTTTTCGGGAACTATCGGCAGGAGATCTCATTTTTTGTACCTTTAACCCAACGACCTGTTTAAATTACGAATTATAGAACTTCAAACGATGGAAAGAAAGATCAACGCCTTATTTACAGCCTACCAAAAGGGAAGAACCGGCAGGAGGGATTTCTTGAAGAAACTCACCCTTCTGGCCGGAAGTACGGCTGCTGCCATGATGTTGCTGCCACTTTTGGAGAACAACACTCTGACTGCTGCCGAGCGGAAAAGGAAAATTAAAAAAGTGCTGGCGGAAGCGGTGACCTACCCTGCTGAACCCGGTGAGATGAAGGGTTATTTAGCCCATCCTGCCAAAGGGAAAAAGTTTCCTGCGGTAATCGTTATACAGGAAATCTTTGGTCTGAATGAGCACATCAGGGATGTCACGCGCCGGATGGCAGGGGAGGGATTTCTGGCTCTGGCCCCCGATGCCCTGAGCCCGCTCGGGGGAACCCCGGAAGATACCGACAAAGCCAGGCAGATGATGGGCCAGCTGGATTCAACGCAAACCGTTCATAACTATGTCGCTGCCGTCAAATATCTCAAGACGCACCCCCTTTCCAACGGTAAGGTGGGGTGTACCGGTTTTTGCTGGGGTGGCGCCATGACCAACCAGGTGGCCGTCAACTCTCCGGACCTCGACGCTGCGGTTCCTTACTACGGAAGCCAGCCCAAAGCCGAAGAGGTTCCCAAAATCAAAGCCCCTCTGCTGATCCACTATGCCGAAAATGACCAGAGGATCAACGCAGGCATCGAGGCCTATGAAAAAGCCCTGAAGGAGAACGGCAAGGAGTTTCACTCCTTTGTATATCCCGGTACAGGCCACGGCTTCAACAATGACACGGCACCGCAGCGTTATAACGAAGCGGGCGCAAAACTCGCCTGGAGCCGGACAATCGCCTTTTTCCGTGAAAAGCTGAAGTGATGGAGACAGGTGCTTCGCCGTTTACCGGTAACCGGTTCATCGCAGGTCATTAGTGGCACCTGCCTTGCCATTTACAGGTGATTATCAGAACTTCTGAGCGCTTTTATGGTTTCCACCATGGGGAGGCAGTGTTTGAAGAACAGCCTGTACCCTTCGCAAAGGTAATTGAGTCCGGATTCCCCGTCGGGGGTGTTGATAAACCTGTTTTTGGGGCATTCGCCGTTGCACATTCCCAGCACCGGGCACTCCCTGCAGTTCCGTGGAAGGGTCGTTTTCTTGGCGGCCCCGAAGGCTTTCTGCCGTGGCGAGTCTATGTAGTGCGAGAGGGAATGCTCCCTGACATTCCCCAGCAGGTGGGCGGGATTTACATAATGATCGCAGGAGTACACATCGCCATTGTGTTCCACCACGGGTACTCCTCCGCACGTTTCCTTAAAAATGCAAAGGGTATGTTCCTGGTCAAAAGCGGTGCGAAGTGCCTCTTCGAAATGCTGGATGGTGACCCTTCCGATATCGTATTGGGCCCATTCGTCAAAGATTTCAATCAGAAACCGGCCAAAAGCTTCTGCTGGTACGGAGGCTGCCGTTACCCCTTCAGAAGAATCGGACGTTCGCTCCACCAGGGGCAGAAAGGTAATGTGGCGGGCTCCCAGTTCTCTGAAAAAGCGGTAGATTTTCAACGGATACACCGCGTTGAATGAATTCACCACGCAAAGGATCTCGGTGGTCACCCCGAATTTCTGAAGCAGGCGCCAGCCCCTGAGAACATCATTGAAAGTGCCTTTCTCATGCCGGTCTCTACGGTGAAGGTTGTGAAACTCCTCCGGGCCGTCCATGCTGATGCCCACCAGAAAATTTTCACGGGCTAAAAATCGGCACCAAGCTTCGTCTAAGCGGGTTCCGTTGGTCTGGATACCGTTGAGCAACCGTTTCCCCTGCGGAAGCATTTTTTTCTGAAGGGCGACTGCCTTCCTGTAGAATTCTAGTCCGGCTAGGGTGGGTTCCCCCCCGTGCCAGGAAAAAAAGAGTGTGTCGTCAGTGGTAGCATCGAACTGCTGACGGATATACTCCTCCAAAAGTTCTTCCTTCATGCGGGGGAAGGCTTCCGCGGGATAAAGCTCCTTCCGGGAAAGGTAATAGCAGTAACTGCAGCGCAGGTTACAGATGGCACCCACCGGCTTGATGAATACCTGGAATTCCCGTGAAGTCTGGTCCATACGTTCCGGAGTTATTCTGAAAAGCAGTAAAGGGAGCTGAAGCCCCTTATTATAAGGTCGTTGCCGACAATCACCCGTGAGGCGTGGAAGTCTTCATCGGGAGAAACTCTCGTGTGCATGGAACCGCACCATTGCAGCCAGTCCCCTCCGGCCTCCCTTTCACCACCGGAAACCCGGCACGAAAGAAGGAACAGGGTTGCGAAGGTCAGGAAAATGGTGCGTTCAATTATCATCACTTTAGGTTTAGATTCTGTAATTTGACAAATATAGAATGATCTGGTTTAATACCGACGCTTCCTAAAACCAAACGGATTGTTATTTTTGTTGAGGAAGATGGTTATCGTGACATTATCCTTTATTTTTATCAGGAAAACAGATTGTAAAAAATAAGTGAACCGATGATGAAGAAAATTTATAATTTCTGTGGGCTGGTCATTGCACTCTTTTTTATTTCCGGATGTGCCGCAACTCCGCAACCCATGCCCGTTGACCGGGGGGCTTCCTGGGAAACTGTTAACCTCTACCGGAACATGCTGAAACTTCAACAGGAAGGGTTGATGTTCGGCCATCAGGACGATCTGGCCTATGGGGTGGGCTGGGTGTACGAGGATGGCCGTTCTGATGTGAAGGATGTCTGCGGTGATTACCCTGCCGTATACGGGTGGGAACTGGGCCATCTGGAACTGGGAGTTCCCTACAGCCTCGACTCGGTCCACTTCGACAAGATCAGGGAATTGATCCGAATCACCTACCAACGGGGAGGTATCAACACCATCAGCTGGCACCTGCGGAATCCCCTGACCGGTGGAACGGCCTGGGATGTATCTTCCGCTGCGGTGGTGAAATCGGTATTGCCCGGGGGCGAAAAACATGACTTTTATCTCGGATATCTTGATAAACTGGCCGATTTTCTGAAGAGCCTGAAGAATGACCAGGGAACCGGGATCCCGGTCATCTTCCGTCCTTATCATGAGCATACCGGCAGCTGGTTCTGGTGGGGCAGGAATCTCTGTTCCGCTGAAGAGTACAAGTCGTTGTGGCGGATGACCGTGGAATACCTGCGCGATACCCGCGACCTGCACCACCTTCTCTATGCCTACTCCACCGACCGGTTTTCCACTGAAGAGGAGTACCTGGAACGCTATCCCGGGGATGACATCATCGATATGCTTGCTTTCGACCTCTATGACCGGGGTCCTGGATTTCCGGAAACGCTGAAAAGCTGTGCTCAGACCGTTTCCAGGTTGGCTGCGGAACGGGGCAAGATTGCCGCGGTGAGTGAAGCCGGGGGACCCATTGCCACACAGCCAGAGTGGTGGACAGCATCCCTGTTGGAACCCCTTCGCTCCGTTCCCCTGTCTTACGTGCTGGTTTGGCGGAATCCCTCCCGCGGCGCTTCACACGCTCCTTTCGGTCCCCACCTGGGAAATCCTTCCGCCGATGACTTCGTGAAATTCTACAACGACCCCCACACCCTTTTCCAGAAAGATATCACGGGTCGCAAGGTGTATGAATAGGAAAACAGAGATATGGAGGAGGGGATCTTTAGAAAACTGCCTTGGCGATCTCCTTAACATTGTCAGAGATGCCGTACGTATAAATATGAAGTCCGGGCACCCGGGCGGCAATCAGTTCTTTTGCCTGGTGGATGGCCCATTCGGTTCCCACGCGGCGGGCATCGGCATCGGTTCTGGATTGGCTGAGAGCCTTTGAAAGCGCTGTGGGCAGGTTGATGCTGAAAATCTTTGGCAGGACTGTCAACTGATTCATCAGTGCGATGGGTTTTATCCCGGGAATTACGGGAACGGTGATTCCCGTTTCCCGGCATTTCTTCACGAAGTCAAAATAGACTTTGTTGTCGAAAAACATCTGGGTCACGATAAAGTCAGCCCCGGCGTCGACTTTCTTTTTCAGGAAAAGCAGATCGGATTCCATATTGGGGGCTTCCGCGTGTTTTTCGGGATAGCCCGCCACCCCGATGCAGAAATCGAGGGGAGTGGTATTTTTCAGTTCGGGATCCAGGTAAATTCCTTTCCGGAGGTTGGAAATCTGGCTGACCAGGTCGCTGGCGTGTGCATTTCCGTCGGTTTCGGGGCGGAATATCTGTTCCCCCTTAAGCCCGTCACCTCTGAGAGCCAGCACATTGTTGATTCCGAGGAAATGGAGGTCTATCAGGACATGTTCGGTTTCGCTGCGGGTGAAACCTCCGCATACGATGTGGGGCACTACGGGGATTCCGTATTTGTGCTGGATGGAGGCGGCAATGGCGACGGTTCCCGGCCGTTTACGCACCACCCGACGTTCTATGGTTCCGTCGGGACGCTCTCTGAATTCGATCTCGTCGCGGTGTGTGGTGATATTGATAAACCGGGGATTAAACTCCAGCAGGTTTTCAATGGTCCTGTAAATCCGGGAGGCGTCGTTTCCCTTGAGCGGCGGAAGCAGCTCGAAAGAGAGCATGGTACTGTCGGTCAGGCCCAGGGCATCGGTCACTTTCATTTTTTATCGTTTTAATTCACGGCAATTTTTGCGGTAAGCCGGCTGTACTGTTCAATGAAAATCTTCTTGCCGGCCGTTAGTCTCTCAATTGTTTCGTTGTTGTAATGGCGTATGGTGACAAGGGTCAGTCCGGTGTTGTATTTCACTTCATAATCTTTCCTTAAGTCCAGCATGATGGTTTCCAGTCCCAGTTCGGGGGCGTCCACAAGCAGGCTCAGGTCAATGGCTGATTTCTGGATCAGGTTTACTTTCAGCCCTTTGGCCGAAAGCAGGGCAAATACCCTGGAGATATCTTCCGCCGATATAAAGGAAAAGTCATAGGGTGAAAAGGTTATCAGCACCTGGTTCCCTTTGGTGATGAATACCGGGGTGAGCTCGAGGGGATGATCCACCTGATGAATCACCGTTCCGGGTTCTGAGGGATTGGCGAAGGATCTTACGTACAGAGGGATATTGCTGTTATAAAGGGGTTTCATAGTTTTTGGGTGGATGACTTGAGCGCCCGAATAGGTCATTTCAATGGCCTCGCGGTAGGAGAGTTCCTTCAGGAGGATCGTCCCCTGATATTGTTTGGGGTCGGCATTGAGTACTCCGGGAACATCCTTCCAGATGGTGACACTTTCGGCTTTCAGCAGACTTGCCAGGATGGCCGCGGTATAGTCCGAACCTTCCCTGCCCAGCGAAGTGGTGAGATTGGTCACCGTAGAGCCGATAAATCCTTGTGTGACATACATCCGGGTGCCGTTAAACTGAAAGGTGTTGTTTACCAACATCTCCGTCCATTTCCAATTGACGGAGGCATCCCGGTATTTATCGTCGGTACGCAGGCTTGACCGGATATCCACCCATCGGTTGGTCATTCCTGCTGTTTCGAGGTAAAGACTGACAATCAAAGATGAGAGGAGTTCCCCGTAACAGACAAACTGGTCGTATTCGAAATCAAAGAGGAGTGACGGGGGCATCCTGAGGCGGTTTTCCATGTCGGAAAGCATGTTAAAAACTGCAGTTGGGATCTCCGTTTCCGATCCGAAGAGCTCCCCGGCCAATTCCAGGTGAAACCGGCGGAATTTTTCATAAATCTCCATGGTCTCATCCCACCCGTTGAAATGGGCTTTCGCCAGCGCTTCCAGCAGATTGGTCATTTTCCCCATAGCCGACGCCACCACGATCATGTCACTGTCATACTGCGCAACAATGGATGCCACATTCCGCACGCCCGCGGCATCTTTCAGGGATGCTCCCCCGAATTTGAATACTTTCATTTTTTCTTTTTTGACGATACAAAACTACGATTTTTAAAAAACTACCGATGGACAGGTTTTTTCTTCGGAATAATTTGTTTTGAAAAAAAGTGTATATTGCCCGTATAATCGATAAAGTGGGTAGTATTATGGATATTAAGTCATCGGTGACCCTGTCAAACGGTCTGCAAATGCCGCTTTTTGGCCTGGGAGTATTTATGAGTAAAGAGGGTCTTGAGGTTGAAGGTGCTGTCCTGACAGCACTGGAATCAGGATACAGGCATATCGACACGGCAGCTGTTTACGGAAATGAAAGAGGAGTGGGAAAAGCCGTCAACGGCAGCGGGATTCCCCGGAAAGAGATATTCATCACCTCCAAGGTCTGGAATTCGGACCAGGGGTATCAGACTACTTTTGACGCCTTTGAAGAGAGTATTGAGCGGCTGGATACCGATTATATCGATCTCTACCTGATTCACTGGCCCAAAGGGGATCTTTCGGTTGAAACATGGAAGGCCATGGAGGAGATCTATGCCTCCGGCAGGATCAGGGCCATCGGGGTGAGCAACTTCCTCGTGCATCATCTGGAGGGACTATTACCTCATTGCAAGGTGAAACCGATGGTAAACCAGGTGGAGTTTCATCCCTATCTTCAGCAACCTGCCCTACAGAACTTCTGCCGTTCGCAGGGGATACAACTCGAAGCATGGAGCCCCATCATGCGGGGGAAGGTGAATGATATTCCCGTGTTGCAGGCACTGGCAGCCAAATATGGCAAAACGCCGGTTCAGGTAACCCTCCGCTGGGAGCTGCAAAAACAGATCGTCACCATTCCCAAATCAGTACACCCCGAAAGGATCCTCTCCAATATCGATGTTTTCGATTTCGAATTGTCAGAAGAGGACATGTTAAGTATTGACAGTCTGGACCGGCATCACCGCTTTGGGGCTGATCCCGACAATTTCAATTTCTGAGTATCGCATAAACCTGGAACAGGAGAAGGCAAGGGAGTTGTGCATCCGGTTTTGTTTCCGGCTCTGGTCCGACAAGGTCAATCGTCCCCTTCTTCCACTTCGTTCAATTCGGCAAAGGTGTCGCGGAGCCCCCGGAGATAATTTCCGTAAACCCTCCGGAATACCCACCGGATCAGGTAAAAGAGGAGCCCGGAAATCAGGATGAGCAGGAGAATCCCGATCAACAGATCTGTCAGGAAAAATCCCTCGGAAGTGTTGTGGTTGTTGATGCTGGTGTAATAGCCGGCTGCAAATCCCGTTGCCGAAATCAGTAGGATGATTGCCAGGAGAAACGTAAAAATCCGCTGGTAGAGGGTAAGTATGCCGATGGTTTTTGTCAGGGTGTGACGGAGGTCACAAACGCCTTTGCACTGTTGCCTGATTTTCCAGTAATGAAAAAGGAAGGTGACAAAAAGGGATATAATCAGCAGATTAAGCCCCAGGTCAAGGAAAAACAGCCACCGCGGCACCTTGTTTCCGTCAGAGGTCATTCCCGATGGGGCTACCGTCAGATAGTCGACAGCCAGCATGGCCGCAATGATCACCAGAATCACCACAAATCCGGTCCTGATGTTCCGTTCAATTTTTTCCAGCAGACTTTTGGTCCGAGTGCCCAACATGGCCTTTATCTGTTCCTCATTTAGCTGCTGCTTTCCCGAGGATTCATCCGACACCCTGATCCATGCTTTTTTCAGATCCTTTAATTCCATAGCCTTAATCTTCAGCAGTCATCAGTAATTTCAACTTCTTTTTTATCCGGTTCATTTTCACCCGGACGTAATTCTGGGTGATCCCCGTAATTTCAGCGATTTCCTCGTAGTTTTTATTCTCAAGGAAAAGGAGAATGATCGATTTTTCGATTCCGCTGAGTTTTGAAACAGCTTGTTTCAACAGGGCGATATTTTCGTCCATCTCCAAGGATGACATTTCGTCGGCAATCTGGAGGTTCTGGTCAGAGAGACGGTTGAATCCAGGCTGCCGGCGGATTTTTTTGAAGGAAGTTATGGCGGTGTTCAGGGCGACGCGGTACATCCAGGTAGTGAATTTCGATTCCTTTCTGAAGGAAGGGTACGATTTCCACAACTGGGCGAGAATTTCCTGGAACAGATCGTTCCGATCTTCCTCATCGTCGCAATAGATATTGCATACCTTATGGATAATTCCCTGGTTGGCCCCTACGATATCCAAAAATTCCTTTTCCAAACCAGGTTAATATGTATGCTGAAACAGGTTTAAATTACAGTAGGATTTCTGCTGCACAGCAGTTATTTCATTTTGAGGTAAGAGACTTCCCTGGGCGACAAGAGTCTCCATTTACCGCGTGGAAGATTCTTTTTCGTGAGTCCGGCAAATGAAACCCTGTCAAGGGCCCTGACGCGATACCCCAACGCTTCGAAAATGCGGCGTACGATGCGGTGCCTCCCCGAATGGATCTCAATGCCGACGGTGTCTTTGTCCTGACCTTCGACAAAGGTGATGCCGTCGGCGGCGATGAATCCGTCGTCGAGTTCTATGCCGTCGGCAATTGTTTTAATATCGGCAACAGAAACGCTTTTATCGAGGGTGACCTGGTATACTTTCGAGACCTTGTGGCTTGGGTGGGTTAGCTTTTTCGATAATTCCCCGTCGTTGGTGAACAGCAGCAGGCCTGTAGTATTTCTGTCAAGTCGACCCACCGGGTATATCCTTTCCTCGCAAGCCCCTTTTACCAGTTCCATGACCGTATGTTCTGCATGAGGATCATCAGTGGTGGTCACCACATCCTTGGGTTTGTTCAGCAGTACGTAAACTTTTCTTTCAGGAGTGATCAGCTGGTCATCGAAGCGCACTTCGTCGGTGGGAGATACTTTGGTACCCAGTTCAGTGACGATTTGTCCGTTCACTTTTACCACTCCGGCGGCAATGAATTTGTCAGCTTCCCTGCGGGAACATACTCCGGCGTTGGAAATAAAGCGGTTGAGCCGGATCAGTTCCTCCTTCAGCGGGGTATGGAGTTTTTCCTGTCTTTCAGTGGTATGCCCCAGTTCCCGCAACAACTGGCTTCTTGTCGGCCTTTTCTCTCCTCTGAGAACTAGCTTTTTCCCGGAGGTATGCGAAGTCTTCCTTTCCATGGTGCGTTTGGAGGCGCGTGCCCGTTCCTCACCCAGGGTAGCCCGGCGGAATGCCCGTTTTTCAGAGGGGGCTTCCCGCCTGACGACCTTCTTGCCAGGCTGGTTTCCGGTGGCAATTCTCCCTTTTTCAGCACCGCTGAAACGTTTTATTCCCCTACCACCGGGCCTGCCCTCTTCCCCTGTGCCGGAAGGGGATGCGGAACGCGCGGCGGAACGGGATGCGTGCGGAATCCTGCGTGATGGTCCCTCAGCACCCGGCACCCCCGGTCCCCGCCTGGCTGCCCTTCTTCCAGAATTGCTCCCGCCCATATTTTCTCTTCTCATGCTTGTCCCTTTTTGTAATGCAAAGGTCGTAAAAAATACCTATATTTAAATTTAATAAGTACATCAATCATCTAAAATGAGGGGAATATGCAATCACACGAAATTGACTACAGAATAGTTGGTGAAGGGGTGCAACTGGTAGAGATTGAGTTGGACCCGGGTGAAACGGTCATTGCGGAAGCCGGTGCCATGCTCTACATGGAAGACGGGGTGGACTTCACCGCCAAAATGGGTGATGGTACCAACCCCAGGGCAGGGTTGTTTGACAAGCTGCTGTCTGCCGGATCACGGGTCATTACCGGCGAGTCGCTTTTTATGACCCATTTTACCAACCAGGTTTATCAGAAGAGAAAGGTCGCCTTTGCCGCTCCCTATCCGGGAACCATCATCCCCCTTGACCTGAAGGAACTGGGCGGACATGTGATTGTTCAGAAAGATGCTTTTTTATGCGCAGCATTGGGGACTAAGGTCTCCGTAACCCTTAACCGAAGGTTGGGATCTGGCTTTTTCGGAGGTGAGGGATTTATCCTGCAAACCTTGCAGGGAAACGGAAAAGCTTTTGTTCATGCCGGGGGAACCGTGATTGAAAGAACCCTGCACAATGAAACACTACGCGTGGATACCGGATGCATCGTAGGATTTGAACCCCAGATCGATTACTCCATTGAACAGGCAGGAAACCTGCGGTCCATGATTTTCGGGGGAGAAGGGATTTTCCTGGCAACACTTCGCGGCAGCGGTAAGGTTTGGCTGCAAAGTATGCCCATTGCAAAGCTGATCAGCCGTTTGTCGGTTTCCGGCAAAAATGCCCGGAAAGAGGGGGGCGCCGGACTCCTGGGGAAGATCCTGGAAGGATAGACAAAAACTCCCCAATTTCGTTGCTTTTTGAATTCCGGCTAGCACATAGACTACATCCGTTCTATGTGCCAGGTAAGCATTCATGCCTGGTCTTTGCTTATTATGGAAGGTCTGGTGCTGAAATCCGTCGAACTCATCCCGGTTCACGGGGTTCGTTTCCCCGTCCGCTCTGCGGCGGGGAGTTTCAAATACTGCCGTTCCGGTCAGGTCGCGATTATCCGATTTCCGGGAGGCTGATGCCCCGGATCTTGCGGTAGAGGTCAAGAGCATAGACATCGGTCATGCCCGAGATGAAGTCGACGGCCGACTGTACCTTGAAATAAGTGGAATCCGCTTCCTGCAGGTATTGTCCGGGAAGGAGCATCAGGATCTTGCGGCTCAGGGGAGTACCGGGATGAAGCAAAGCCCCCGTGAACTCCGAGAGAAGGGTGTCGATGATTTTATAGCCTGCAATTTCGATCTCCACCACCGACCGGTGATTGTAGATCTGTTCCATGGAGACCTCCTGTACTTTTTCGATGGCTTCAAGAAAGGAGGGGGTGATGTTTTTGAGCAGCGATCCGCTGAATTTACCCTGGAGAATGGTTTCGTGGTTTCTGAAAAACACGGCAGAGCACTCCCGTGTCAGTTCCCCGATGACGCCGGCACGGAGGTAGCTGATCTGTTCATTGGGATCGGTGACCTTGCGGAGGGTTTTCTCCATTTCACGGATTCTAGCCTTGCTGCTCTCTCTGAAAAAGGAGGAGAAGAGTTCCCGGGTATCTTCAAAGCCTAAAATCCCCAGCCGGAAAGCATCCTCGACATCCATCACCTGGTAACAGATGTCGTCGGCGGCTTCGACCAGATAAACCAGGGGGTGGCGCGCTCCTGCCAGGGGTTTTTCCCCCAGCAGGGGGATGCCCGTTACAGAGGCGATCTTCCGCCAGGTCTCTTTTTCCGACTGGAAAAAGCCAAATTTCTGGTGGGTGGCGGCGGTGGATTCAAAAGGGTATTTCACAATGCTCGCCAGGGTAGTGTAAGTGAGTGCAAAACCTCCTTCCCTTTTTCCATTGAAAGGATGGGTCAGCAGCCGGAAAGCATTGGCGTTGCCGTCGAAATGGGTGAAGTCTTTCCACTCCGCCTCGCTCATGTCGTTTTTCAGCAGTTTGCCCGATCCGGAGGTGAAAAAGGAGGAGATAGCCGCCTCGCCCGAATGACCGAAAGGGGGATTGCCCATGTCGTGGGCCAGACAGGCGGCAGACACTACCGCCCCGACCTGGGTGAGCAGGATGGGATCGTCGATATACTGCTCCCTGAAAAGCATTTCGGCAATCCGGTTACCCAGCGACCGGCCTACACTGGCTACTTCCAAGGTGTGGGTGAGCCGGTTGTGCACAAAAATCCGGCCCGGAAGGGGAAACACCTGGGTCTTGTTCTGCATTCGCCGGAAGGCAGGAGAAAAGATGATCCTGTCGTAATCGCGCTGAAATTCGCTCCTGTCTTCGGTGCGGATGGTGTCTTCGCCCGAGAAACTCTTCCCCAGGCGCTGCGAGGTGAGCAGCTCTTTCCAATCCATAAACTGATCCAAATTTCACCAAAATTATGAAAATTATACCATACCTTTGCATCCTCAAAATAGAAACCGGATTAATGTTATGATTAACAGATTATTGAGCTTATTGCTGCCTTTGTTGTTGGCAGTTACCTCATTTGCACAGGACCGGATCATCACCCGGAGCCTGGATACCCTCCATTGCAAGATCATCAGGAAAACTCCCGGGGCAGTCTATTTTAAGCAGTTTCAGGGAGGGGTTCCCACTACCTCCCGGATTGCCCGCAGTGAGATCCTTTCGATCGGGAGTGACAGTTTTGTTGTCGACAAGGTGGATGAGCGGATTCCCTTCGGGAACTTCGACCTCTCTTTCAGCGGTGGTCCCTCATGGCTGGTTGCCAGCACCAAGGATGCCAAAAACCAGGCCATGCAATTAGGAGTCACCCGGGATAAGATCGACAGTTACTACCGCCAGTTGAAGCTGGGTTGGGCAGCCTCGGCGGGCGGCCACTGGTTCATTTCTCCCGGAATGGGGGTGGGGGCAACCTGGCGCTTTTTTTTCTCCGGGGCAGAAATATGGTCTACTTTTGATCCGCATGATGGACAAACCCTCTTCTACGGCCAGATGAAGGAAAAGCTGCTGATCCAATACGCCGGACCATCGCTGAAAGCCAGCACTCCTCTGGGACGAAGCCAAAGGTTGGTACTCAATTCTGTGGTGTCGGCGGGGATGGTCTTTTACCGCGATGAGGCCCTCTCCATGCACAATTACCTGCTTATAACGGGAAACAATTTCGGCAGTGCCGTGGAGACAAGCCTCGAAACCTTCCTCACTCCCAAAATAGCTTTGGGCGCTCATCTCTCCCTTTTCGCTGCAAAATTGAAGAAGATCAAAGTTGATTCGGGCAGCAATTCCTACACGATCGATCTTCCCAAAGATCAACGAGAAAATGTATCGGCCCTCGATTTGAGGGCAGGGATAAGGATCATCCTCTGACACGGAAAGTCGCGGTACACCACAGAATAGGTAAACATGACAAAGAAACGACGCATGAACAATCGAATCGTATTTTTGCTGATCATCTGGTTGCTGCTGGGTTCTTGCAGCGATGATTTCCTGGAGAAGAACCAGCGCACGCTGACCATGCTTTCCGGGAAAGCCCTGATCTCTTCGCAGGATCCCAATCCTGCCATCCATATTGAACTGGGACTTGCCGGTTCGGAATCCTTCTATATTGCCTCTTATCCCGCCTGGATGGTCTGGGAGTCGATGCACGGCAAGTTCGACAATGGATCTGTTACCCTGAATTTCAAGGTGAAAAGGTCTGAAGGGCAATCTGAAACGGCCACCCTCTCCGGAATCGTCATTCTTGACATTGACCGGATAGGCCTGATCGGCCTCGAGGTGGTGTATGGCAACATTGGCAACCTTCCGGGGGTGGGTTCTCGGATTATCCCCTTGTCGGGGAGCGTTAGGGATGCGGCTATGAACAAAGCCTCGGAACTGATCGCCATCGCCACCCAGTCGCCCGACCAGTTGTGGTTTTATAAAACGGCCACAGGTGAGTCTTTTACAGTTCCGCTGCCCCACAGCCCCCAATGCATTGACTTCACCAGCGACGGCAAGGCAGTTCTGGTGGGAAATACCACATCCACCCTGTTGCAGGTGAATGTCGAATCCCGTTCTGTGGTCAGGAGCTTTCCGCTCGATTGCGTGGCCTTTGATGTGGTTGCCGCCGACAACGGGTGGTGTTACATTGCGCCTCAGGGGAATGAGAAGGTCACTCTGCGCAGCCTGAACCTGACCACCGGGGAGTTGGTGACAAGCAAGGAATCCTGGTCGGTCTTACTTTATGGCAATTGCATGATCAGGAAGGTGCCTGGAAAACCGTTGCTCTTGGGAACGCGGCTTCAGCTTGGCCCCACCGGGATCCTGCTTTTTGACATCAGCAGGGGAGCAGCCAACGACACTATCAATTACTGGCACAAGGATCTGGGCAACTTCTGGGTTTTCAGTGATGGCACCCGGTTTATTTCGGGACAAGGAATCATCTATGGTGTCCCTTCGTATATCGCGAATCAGTATAATACTCCTGATCCCATGGAGATGGGCGCGATCCAACTGAATTATTTCAATGTGTACGATATGGCTTTCTCCGAAGCCAAGAACTCCTTTTATGTGGCTAGTTACGACAACTGGCAGTCAGGAGGAAATACTGAAAACCGGTATGTGATCACCCGGTATCATGCGGGCAACTACAGCCGCCTCAGCCGCTTTGAACCTTCGCTGACGGCCCTTAACGAAGGCGGCGAACTCGTACTGGCCTATAATATGGTAAGGTATCTCTTCGTCAACGACGACGGGAGCCGTCTCTATGGGATCAGAAGATTAGCGCCCGGATTCGGAGCAGAGAACTGGAGTATCGAGGAGTTTGATATTTTATAGCCGCCACGGCGGGATTTCCCGATCAATGTTCCACGCACCGGGAAGCTGAGGGCAGCATGCCGGTGCGTGGAATTAAAAAGGCGGGGAATTCTGAGCTTGTCAGAAATCAAGCTCCATCTGGTAGGTAACGGGCACCGGTTTGCCTCGTTGGGTGCCTGGTTTCCAGGGTTTCATCTCCCTGATGGTAGTAAGCGCCGCCTGGCCTGCAGCCTCATTGCTTTGCTCCTTGATCTCCACATTCACGGGCTTTCCCTCTTCGTTGATGGTGAATTCCACCTTTGCCCTGCCATTCAGGGGTCCTTCAGCTTTCAACCGGTCTCTGACGGTGGCCACATGATGCTCCAGGCCCCATTGTTTTCCCGGATATTCCGGCATGGACTCCACCACAACGAAAATTATCTCTTCGTCCGATGTTTTGCTTTTGGTAGCTTTTCCTGCTTTTTCCCCGGAAGGATGGGGCGGGGGCGGGGGAACAGCCCCTTTGTCGGGGTTGACATCGAGAACGTACAATTCCTTCTTCATTCCAACGGTCACGCTGGCCGGCTTTCCTCCGGCAATCTTTTCCGTGGCCGTTCGGTATCCCACAAAGGAGATGTAAAGGGTGATCTCTTCCATTCCGGGGAGTTGGAGTTCAAAACTTCCATCATGCCCTGTAACGGTTCCGGAGTTGCTTCCCCCGATGATCACAGAGGCTCCATGAAGGGGAGTGCCGTCGGGTTTGACCACCTTCCCGGTGATTTTCAGATCCTGGGCAGGAGAAACGGTTCCCTCAGCCGGTGAAACCAGGTTCTCCGGCGAGGATGGTTTGGTTACAAAAGCGGGTTCGGCGAAAGCTGCCAGTAACAGGGCAACCACAGGCAGTGCCCACATCAGGCGCAAGGCCTTTTTCTTTGGTTTTTCATTCAGTGTCATCATTTTAAAACGGTTTGTGTTCATGGAGTAGTGGAAGGGATGGGTAAATCCCATCACCGGCACGTCCATCAACTGATTGATTAAAAGCGCCTGGTACCTGCCCCTGGGATGTCCCTGCGCAAGGACACCTTCATCGGCTAAGTATTCGTGGTTTTGCCTGATCGAGCGCTCGAGCAACCAAACAAAAGGATTGAACCAGAAAACGGCGGTGAACAATTCGGCAAGCAGCAGGTCAGCCCAGTGTTTCTCACGAATGTGCACCGCTTCGTGAGCCAGGATGCCGGCAAGTTCCTCCTTGCCATACACGGAAGGATTGTAAAACACATAGCCGAAAAAGGAAAAGGGCAGGGGATACCTGCTATTGCTGATTATTTTATAAGCGCCGTGACGGCTGATTCCCGATTGGTAAATAACGCGGATGAGTACGACAGTCTGGACGGCAAGCCTGGCAAGAACCAAAATCACACCTCCCAGGTAGGACCAAAGCAGGAGCCCTGTGAATATTTCGTACTGGAATCCATCTGTGTGCTCGATCCCCTCCCCGGCAGCCACGATCTGTAAATCGGTCCCGGCTGCATCGACGATCCCGTTTTCCACCACCACCGTGTAATGGATGGGAAACAACGGAAACAGCACGGAGAAAAGCAATGCTCCCACAAGATAAATCCGGTTGGCTCTGAATATTCCCACCTTCCGGAGTGAGAAATGGTAAATAAGCCAGAAAAGGGCCATACCCAGCGAGGCCTCTGCCAAAATGATTCCGATCGTTCTCATCGCTTCCGGTTTTGATTTTCTTTTTCCAGTTCCCCGGCTGCCATTTTCATCATCTCTTCCAGTTCGGCAATGCCCAGGTTGTTCTCCCGGGCAAAAAAAGTAGCCATCCGCGGAAAGGAGCCGTTGAAATAGTCTTTTAACAGCGTGCTGAACTGAACCCGCGTGTAGTCTCTTTTGGCTACCAGCGGAAAAAAGAGATGAACATTGCCGATGGTTTTGTGGTCTGCGAACCCTTTTTTCTCAAGTACCTTCAACACAGTAGCCACTGTGGTGTAAGCCGGCCTGGGCTCTTCGAACTCTTCGACCACCTCTTTTACCAGGGCCTCTTTTTTGTTCCACAGGATGTGCATCACCTGTTCCTCTGCTTTGGTCAACTGTTTCATGATCGATTAAATTTCTACTACAAATATAGTAGATTAAAATAAACAACAAACTATTTTTATAGTAAATTTACTATAAATGTAGTAATTATTTTTAAAAGATTCATTTTCAGTTGATTTCGTATCGAAAATTTTTGTGAAGTTGCCCTGGCCATTTCAGTTGCCCTGGTGTTTCAGATGGCGGGATGTTTCTTCACCGGATGTTGTTCAGGTATCCCCGGTGGGTTACCTTGGGCGATGCAATGTCCCGTTTACACCCTTCCCCATTATTCTCCTCCACAGCAGGGTAATCGTTCCGTCGGAGCTCTTCTCCCTGCCTGTTCAAACCGAGGAAGCGGGAATTCACCCGTGTCGCCAAAATGTATTATAGTTTTCTATTCAGAGGTTTTCCTGGATTTTACGATCCGCTTTACCTCTTTGAGGAGGAGCGGATAGGCAGGTTCAGCCATGCCATGGTCATAACCGTCGAGTTCCAGCAGGCGGGTTTCCTTATGTCCCGCCACTTTCATCATCCGCATCAGGTAAGCATTCTCCTCATACCTGCCCAGCATCTCCAGTTCCCTGTCGCCGGTGATCAGCAGGAGAGGCGGGGCATCGGCCCTGACATGGTACAGGGGCGCCAGCGAGTCAATCACTGGCCGGAAGTCGGTAATACCCCTTTCTTTCCGGATGGTCATATGGGTGATGGCGTGGCCGCTGAAAGGAATCAACCCGGCAATGTGGTTGGCATCGATGCCGTGAACACTTAGCCATGACTTGTCAAGCCCGGTCATGGCGGCCAGATAACCCCCCGCCGAGTGACCCGAAATAAAGATGGACGCGCTGTCACCGCCATATTCCCCGATGTGGTTGAAAACCCAGGCGATGGCTGCTGCAGCATCTTTGATGGCCTCTGCCGCACTAACCTTCGGGTGCAACCGGTAGTTGGGCGCCACAATGGCAATTCCTTTTCCCCGAAGCTCCCCGGGAATGAACTTCTCTCCTCCGGTAAGTCCTCCCCCGTGAAACCAGACGATGGTGGCAAAGCCCTTCGCCCCGGCCGGATAAGAGAGGTCGAGTACACACCGCTTCCCCATGTATGTATCTTTTCCGGATATTTCCTCCGGGTAGTAAGGGATGTTGGTCAGGATATTCTCCGCATTTTCCTGTGCATGTCCTCCCAGGGCTGCGAGGATCCACCACACCATGATCAAAAATTTTTTCATACTCTTCCTTTCTGTAGTCCGGAGCATATTCGCTCCTTGCATCTCAAATGTAGGATGATTTTTCTATTTAATGGAATCCATAGGGGAAAAAGAGACGAAGGTATTTGGTTATCGGTATTCAGTATTCGGTGTTCGGTGTTCAGTATTCGGTATAATTGAACAATTGTTGAACTTTTGAACGGCACGTAGTGCCATTGAACGCCGAAGGCATTGGAACGGCGAAGCCTTTGAACGAAGGAACGGAAGAACGAGGGAACGAAAAGACGAAGAGACTTAGAGACTGAGGGAACTGAGAGACGGGATGTGTATCAATCTGTGTGAATCTGTGGTAATAAAAAGACTCCCGAAGCCCTTGACCTTTTGTCAGGCTGTTTTCCGGTACTTGCGCACGGCAAATCCCATGAACAGTGCTGCGATGATCAGCAGGGCGCCGATGTTTCCACTGATATCTCCGAATTCGGATCCCTTGAGCATGACCATCCGGTTGATGCGCATGAGGTAGACGAGCGGGTTGGCCAGGTTGACTTTCTGTGCCCAGAGGGGCATGCTCTCCACCGGGGTGAAGACCCCGCTCATAAGGATAAAGAGAATCATTATGAAGAACGCCACGAACATAAACTGCTGCTGGGTAGATGAAAAGGTGGAGACCAAGAGAGCAAGTCCCAACACAGCCACCAGATAGATGGCCGACCCCAGAAAGAGAAGGCCGGCGCTTCCTTCAAAGGGGATGTGAAAGACCAGCCGGCCGATGGCCAGACCCAAGGCCAGGTCGATCAGGCCGATGAGGAGAAAGGGGATCATCTTTGAAGCCATGAACTGGACTTTTTTCACCGGGGTCACATTGATTTGTTCGATGGTGCCCACCTCTTTTTCACGCACCAGGTTGAGTCCTGCCAGTACAAATCCGATGGCCGTGATCAGTATGCCCAGGATGCCTGGCAGCATGAACCAACTGTAGGTGAGCAGCTCGTTGTACCAGTATCGGTTGGTGATGGAAATGCGGGGCAGGGCTTCCGGGAGGGTTCCCTTACCGGAAATCACGGTAGTTCCGGGCAATCCGGCACTTTCTGCTCCGGCTAAACTCCCTGCTCCGGTTATACTCCCTGAGCCCGCCACACTCCCCGAATTCCCGGTCATTTCGGCTATAAGTTCCATATTGTAGTCGCGCAACACCCCGTTGAGGTAAGCCCACGAAAGCTGGGCCGTGGAAGCATTGATGGCGTTGGCGGAGACCATCACGCTGCTACCCTGGTCTCTCACCAGGTCCCTTCCGAAACCTGTGGGAATATGGAGGATCATATCACACTGATCGCGGTGAAGCAGTTTTTGAGCCTCTTCCAGGCTGAAGCTCTGCTGGTTGACCCTGAAGAAGGAGGAGCCTTCAAGGCGGGTTATTAGGGAGCGGGAGGCCGTCGACAGGTCCATATCGACCACGCAAAGGTCTACATTTTTAATTTCAAAGGTGACAGCAGGCACCAGGAGCAGCATCTGAACGATGGGCACCGCAAAAATGGCCTTGCTGATGAACTTGTTCCTGAAAATCTGCAGGAACTCTTTCCGGATGAGATAGAGCGTGGTACGCATGCGGTTTCCTTCCTTATTCCAATCTGGTTTTGAAATTGCGGATGCTGAGTAGCATAAACAGGAGGGTCATGCCGGCCAGGATGAGGGTTTCCTTCCAGACAAATCCCAGGCCGGTGCCCTTGATCATGATGTTCTTGATGATGGTGATGAAGTAGCGCGGGGGGAGAATGGAACTCACCCAGTGATAGGCCGGGTGCATGTTCTCGATGGGAAAAATAAATCCCGACAGGAGGATGGTGGGGAGCAACAATCCCACCAGGGAGATGAAGATGGCCTGCTGCATGGTTTTAGAAACGGTGGAGATGAGAATTCCCAGGGAGAGGGCCATCAGGATATACAGCATGCTTTCGGCCAACAGCAGGGCCACGCTTCCCTTCACCGGAAGTCCGAAAACCAGCCACGAAAGCAGCAGGATCAGGATGACGTTGATGAAGGAAAGAAGGAAGTAGGGGGTGACTTTACCCAAGATAATCTGGATGGGTCTAAGCGGCGAGACCAGCAATACCTCCATGGTTCCGAACTCCTTCTCACGGGTGATGGTTACCGAGGTCATCAGTGCGCAGATCAGGATCAGGATCAGGGTGATCACCCCGGGAACAAACATGAAATGGCTTTTCAGCTCAGGATTGTAGAACATGCTTACTTCCGCCTTTACGGGCACGATTTCTCCCACGCGGCTTCCGGTCAACTCCTGGTTGTAATTTTGGATAATGGCCGTCAGGTAGTGGGTAATCAGGGTGGCCGTGTTGGGCTCCGAGCCGTCGGCGATGATGCTCACCGCCGCGCTTTTCTCCCTGAATAGCTTTTCGCCGAATTGAGGTTCGAAGATGACCACGGCTTTGGCCTTGCCTTCTTTCATAATCCGGTCGGCCTCCCCGATAGAGGTGAGTTCGCCGCTGTAGCTGAAAAAACCCGAACTGACGGTCTTATGGATCACCTTCCGGCTGATTTCATCTTTCGAAAGATCCAGAAAGGCAATGCCTGCATCCTTGATCTCGGTGCTGACCACAAAACCAAAGAGGAGGATCTGTACCACCGGAATGCCAAACAGGATGATCAGCGTCCGGAAATCCCGGAAAATATGGAGAAACTCCTTTTTTACAAATCCCAGGAAACGTTTCATATCATACTCCCTTTCAATTTGAATCATTCGGTAAAGAGGTGAGGGAACTGCCTGCTGTTGGCTGCAGTGGGTTGTGGGTTGCCGTGGGACGGGCAATTTTTACAAACACCTCTTCGACCGAATGGGCATGGTAGGTCTCCTTCAGCCTGGCGGGGGTGTCAAGGGCTACGATTTTCCCTTCGTTCATGATGCACACCCGGTCGCAATACTCTGCCTCGTCCATGTAATGGGTGGTAACAAAGAGGGTGACGCCCCCGGCCGCTGCCTCATAGATCAATTCCCAGAACTGCCTCCGGGTTACCGGATCGACGCCTCCCGTGGGTTCGTCCAGGAAGACGATTTTGGGTTCGTGAAGAAGGGCCACCGAAAAGGCCAGTTTTTGTCTCACCCCCAGGGGCAGGTCCCCGATCAGCCTGTCGGCGTACCCCTCAAAACGGAGTTTCCGGAGCAACTCAGAGGTCCGTTTCCGGATCTGATCCTTTTTCAACCTGTAGATCCCCCCGTAAAGCATGATGTTCTCCCTGATGGTGAGGTCCTCATAAAGGGAAAATTTCTGGCTCATGTAACCGATGTTTCTTTTAATCTGCTC
>Ga0209718_1000539_pt1 | contig 50447 bp, 44 predicted proteins | sample AD_JPNAS1_MetaG_FD_184420 | JGI IMG/M metagenome (GOLD analysis project Ga0209718, IMG submission 184420) | Active sludge microbial communities of municipal wastewater-treating anaerobic digesters from Japan - AD_JPNAS1_MetaG (SPAdes) (version 2) | ecosystem: Engineered > Bioreactor > Anaerobic...
TGCACTCAGTGCGGGCTGTCGATGGACCGGGATTGGAACGCAGCGATAAATATTCTCAGATTGGGATTGCAATCTGTCGGCACAGGAAGCCGTGGAAGCCCTGCTCTTTAGGGCGGGGAGCAGTCACGTCCTGCATTCAGTAGCTCTGATAGGCGTAGATACCGGCAGCGGACGGCCAGTGATAGATGCCAACGGATCGTCGAGCGCCATCACATTGAGGGCCAATGGAACGAGGATTGAAGGCTTCAACCTGACCGGCTCAGGAGGATGCGGATGCGGAAATGCCGGCATATTCATCGACTCTTCTGATAACATCATCCTGAATAATATCCTCTATAAGAATAGGTATGGCATTTACATTGAGGAAGGGGCGACGAACAATACCATCCATTCCAATGACTTCCTGGAAAACAGGGTCGCAGCAAACGATACTGTTGGCAACCGGTGGAGCATGGAGATGAAAGAGGAGGGGCTCATGGGACTGCTGAAGGGCGCAAAGATCATCGGAAATCATTATAGCGATTACGACGAGCCAGGCGAGGGCTGCAATGATACCAATTCGGACGGCTTTTGCGATGAGCCCCGGACGATAGGGAATGGGCCGGGGATCGACGAGCATCCGCTGGTCGCTCCCATAATAGCTGGTCAAAAGGAATCTTCATATACTTATTGATGATGAAGCAATACAGGTGATCTTTACGATCAATAATAAGCTTCTAGCCATAATTCTAGCAGCACTGAATCTGGCGCTGCTTGGTTGTGCTTACGGTTCTATTGACTCCTCTTTAAATGGCAGCATTCAGGCCCAGAGCGAGCCTCTGGACACCTCCGGGGCCCTAGCCCTCTCCGACCTGGATGAATGGCTGTTTTATGAGAACTATGACTATGGATTTGAGCTGATTTATCCGGCAGATTGGATCGAGCAGGAGGTCGAACCCAACGATCAAGGAATAATCGTGGGCTTCCTGGCCCCTGGAGAGGATGTCGATAATCCGACGGCATATCTGTTGCTCCAGAACGAAGAGCTTCCCGCGGGGCAGGATGTAACCCTGGAAGTGTATAGCCAGGCAGCGTTGGGAGTTCTCAATGACATCATGCCAGATCTCCAGATCCTGACCGAGAGCGATATCACAATCAATGAAGTGCCGGCTCATGCCATAGTGTATAGCCTGGAAAGCGAGGGTGTGACATTCAGAGTCTTGAAGGCCTGGACTGTGATTGACGAGTATGCATACATATTCACATATAACGCTCCTGATGAGCTTTATGATCAGTTTGCCGAAGATGCCGCCGATATCATAGACTCCTTTGATGCAGACTTATTTGCTCGAATCCCTGAGAGCTCAGGACCATTGGAGGAAGCGGCTGAGAATGAGAGCCTGAATGAGACGCCGAAGCTGATGGAACAGAACACCAGCGTTGTCCTGTAGGATGGAAAAGGGGGATATGAGGAGAAAAGGAGATCGCCAATCAGGGAGTTTTCCCGCCGATTGTTGCTAACCCTTTTCCCTCCTAAAACCGGCATTTCAGTGGTTTGCGTTGATCGGCAATACCGTGATCTGCGCAAAGAATATGTCCAGGAACTTGCATGAAGGCCGGTAGATGTCCTGGCAGTCTCTCGCATTCGCCATTGTTCTGGCGATGGCATTGGTATCCCTGGGCGGCGCCCAGCAGTCTCTGCCCGCCCAGAAGATCCTATCCCAGATTGCGGCTGGGCAGCCGGTCCATTACGATGGCATTGCCATCACCGGCGATCTCGATCTATCCACATTGCCCGGAGCACAGATCCCGGCAGCATTCGCACTTTTCAACTGCACCATCCCCGACGCCTCCTTTGAGGGAATTACATTTGCAGAGGATGCCTTCTTCTGGGGAAGCTCCTTTGGCAATGCCAGCTTCCAGGGGGCCACATTCCTGGGCCGGGCGGACTTTGCCAATACCTCTTTCCGCCAGGCCAGCTTCGCAGGCTGCACCTTCTATCAGCCGGCGCTCTTCGGTGGAGCGCTGTTTGAGAACGATTTGAGCTTTGAGGATACCGCCTTCGGCCTGGATGCCTCCTTCCATGACGTCCGCTTTCTGGGGAGGGTGGACTTCAACTACTCCGATTTCGATTCCTATTCCTACTTCGCAGCAGCAGAGTTCTCAGAAGATGCCTTCTTCTCCGATGTCGACCTTTCCGCTACCTCGGACTTCTCTGCTGCCACATTCTCCGGCCAGGCCAACTTCATCCGCTCCCGCCTGAATGAGCCCTATTTCGGAGATGTCCTATTCTCCGGTCCAGCCCAGTTTGGCATGGCTCGTTTTTCCGGCCTCACCTCATTTGGCGGGGCGGTATTCGCCGATGAGGCGGGCTTCGGCCTGGCCAGATTTTCCGATGCCGCCTACTTCTCCGGTGCCCACTTTCAGGACCTGGCCCTCTTCGGCCTGGCCAGGTTCGAGGACATCGTAACCTTCCAGGATACCCGGTTCGATGGCGACCTCAACTTCAAATCCGGATCCATCACCTCTCTGCTCTTCGACGAGGCAGAGCTAAAAGAGGGCTCCCGCATCATCCTAAACGATACTGAGATCAACCTCTTCCGGGCTCACTGGAAGGAGATCCAGGATCATGTGGCCTGGCAGCCGGGAGCATACCTGGCCCTGGTGGAGAACTACCGCCGGCTGGGCTGGCTGGAAGATGAGGACGACTGCTACTACCAGTATCGAAAGCTCGATCAGGCCAGCAAGGGCTGGGGCTGGTCAAAGATCATAGATATCCTGGCCTGGCTCTCCTGCGGCTATGGAGTGCGGCCAAGCTATGCCGTGGTATGGTCTTTGGTTACTATTCTGATCTTCGGCCTGGTCTTCTGGATAGGGGACGGCATCCGTCGCTCGTCCAAACCCCTGAGCGGGCCGGTGGAGAAAGACAGCATCCCCGAGCGGGCTACATTGCGAAATGCACTCTTTTTCAGCACCATGATCTTCCTCTCCCAGGGCCCCATCGACTTTCTGCCCGTGGGCAGGCACAGGTACTATGTGATGCTGGAGATGATATTGGGCTGGCTGCTCTTGGCGCTGTTTTTGGTAACCTTAGGAAAGGTGATGATTCGATAGCTTTGGGGTGCTGCAATGGGTCAGACCGAATCGATCCAAAAGATGGCTCCTCACTATTTAAAATGGGTGAACTTGAATCGCAAATTCTCTGTGTCTCAGTGACTCTGTGGTGAGCTGCTATGCTCTGACCCAACCACAGAGGCGCAGAGGAACAGAGGCTATCGCTGCCGGGCCTGACCCACATAATTCAGCGAAGAGCCCAAAAGATGTTCGAGCATGGCAAATCCAGCTCATGTTACATTTCCAGCCGCCTCGCATTTATAGCCACTATCACCGTGCTGGCGCTCATGAGAATAGCCCCGATGGCGGGACTGAGAATTATGTCATAGCCGTAGAGGACGCCTGCGGCCAGAGGGATGGCCAGTGCGTTATAGCCCGTTGCCCATATCAGGTTCTGGAACATCTTGCTGTAAGTCCTTTTCGACAGGCGGATGATATTTGCCATATCCCTGGGATCGTTCCTGACCAGCACTATGTCCGCCGATTCAATGGCTACATCAGTGCCCGCTCCGATGGCAATCCCCACATCAGCCTGCGCCAGGGCAGGTGCATCATTCACCCCGTCTCCAACCATAGCCACAATGTATTCCCTCTGAACATTCCTTATGGCCTGAGCCTTTTCATGGGGCAATACTTCTGCAAAAAAGTCGTCCAAGCCCAGATCCTCCGCCACCCATCGGGCGACGAATCGATTGTCTCCGGTGAGCATCATGCAGTTGATGTTCATCGACCTGAGCTCTTCGATTGCCTCTCTGGATTCTTTTCTTATCACATCGGCCAGGGCTACGGCCCCGACAAGCCGATCCTCTTCCAGTAAAAAGACGACTGTCTTCCCCTGCTCCGCCAGCCTGTTCACTCTATCATCATCTAGCTTGATGTTGTTCTCTCTCAGGTAACCTGGGCTTGCCACCATCCAGCTCCTTCCCTGAATCTGACCTTCAATCCCTTTTCCGGGAATTGACTTAAATCCCTGGATGGGAATGAGATCAATGCCCATTTCTTTTGAGCCTTCTGCAATTCCTGCTGCTATGGAGTGCTCCGAGTTTGCTTCCAGAGATGCGGCCATTCTCAGGACTTCGGTCTCATTCAGGCCGGCAAGTGGTATGATATCGGTGACCCCAAATCGGCCTTCGGTCAGAGTCCCCGTCTTGTCGAATACCACCGCCTGGATGTCTCTGGCCCTCTCAAAAGCGGATCTATCCCGGATCAATAGACCTGATTTCGCAGCCAGTGAGGTTGAGACTGCAACCACAAGAGGAACTGCCAGCCCCAGAGCATGGGGACAGGATATGACCATCACTGTGACTGCTCTCTCAATGGCAAAAGCCGAGTCTTTGCTGAAGTTGAGCCAGGCGGCAAATGTGATAGCTCCGACGCTCAGAGATATTATGGTAAGCCATCGAGCGGCATTGTCTGCCAGGTCCTGAGTCCTGGATTTGCTCTCCTGAGCCTGCCTGACAAGCTCGATGATCTGACTGAGGTAGGTCTCGGATCCGATCTTCTTAACTTCTATCGATATCGAGCCCTCGCCATTGATGGACCCGCCTATCACGTCGTCTCCCGCTCTTTTCCTGACCGGCCTGGATTCGCCTGTGAGCATGGACTCATTTACGCTTGTCTCTCCCTCGATCACCGTTCCGTCGATGGGTATCTTCTCCCCGGGTTTGACCAGGACTCGGTCTCCCGGCTTAAGAGATTCGACCTTGACCTCCACCGTCTGGCCATCTTTTATCAAGTGGGCTTCCGAGGGCATGATCTTGACCAGCTCCTCTAAGGCTCGGGAAGCTCCGAGGATTGAACGCATCTCAATCCAGTGGCCAAAAAGCATGATATCGATCAGCGTGGCCAGCTCCCAGAAGAAGGTCTCGCCCATAAGGCCAAAGACGACCGCCGAACTGTAAAAATAAGCTGCACTGATGGCGGTGGCGATGAGAGTCATCATCCCTATATTTTTATCCTTGACTTCTTTGAAAAATCCTTTCAGAAAGGGATAGCCACCATAAAAATAAACCAATGATGAGAGCAGGAACACCACATAAAGGGAGCCCGGAAACTGCAATTCGAACCGGAATAATTCCTGGATAAAAGAAGAGAGGAGCAGGATTGGTATCGTTATAATCAGAGAAATTATGAATCGTCTTTTAAAATCCTCGGTTTTATGGCCTTCATGTCTGCCACGGTGTCTCTTGCTGGATTTGTCCGGATGCCGGGCCATGCCCATTTGGTGATTCTCATGCATTTCGCCTGCATCATCCGTCTTATGGCCTTTGGCCGTGCCATGCATCCCATGTATGTTATGCTCCATTCCCCTATTCGGCGACTTGGGCCTCTTGCTCTCTTCCGCCACCTCTAATCCCACCAGTACGATATATTAATGGACGGCAATGGATTTAACTCTTCGTAAAGAGAATTCCTATTCCGATGGTTTGTTCTGGAGACGGTGTTTATGCTAGATTTAGCGATAATGGGCACTGGTCGACAAAGAGGACCCGCAAACTACCTAAGTTTCAAATTACCAAAAAAAGTATAAATCAGCTAATTAAATTCTTGCTCCATGAAATATAGCCCTCTGGGTATAAAAGATCATTTTAAAAAAGTCGACGACAGAACAGTTGGGATTTCCGATCTGCCACTAAAATTTCAGGGCTCTACAGTTACTATCGATTTTGATGATGTTGGCACATATAAGGGACCCTTTGTTGTCAAATGTTTTTTGGCTTCCGAGTTCCTTATATATTTTAATGATACTGAACACCACGTTAACCCCTGGGAAGGTTTTTCCCATTTGCTTTTCCATGAGCATTGCGACCATCGATTAAATGAAATCTCGTTTGAGTATCGTTATCCTGATGTTAATGCCGATTTGCACCAGGCCACTGTAGAGTTGAAGAGCATAGAAGGCTTGCTTCGAAGCATCGTTATGACAATACCCGAAGATAATATAGATTCCGCTCTCGATATTGCTCATAAGACGTTTATTGGAATTCTTGATGCGATATGCCTCCGAAAAAGAATACCAATTCAAATACAACGTATAGAGGTTTTGACAAAAAAAGGGCGAATGCAGCGATCTTATACAACAATGCCATACATGCCAGTTGAGCTTGATGTGGATGACATAATTACTGTCAATTACATTCCGCAAGTATTGCGTCCTTGTCTAACGCTTTATAGAGAAGCAATTAACTCATGCAATCCATACTATAGATTATTATGTCTTTTTAGAATAAGCGAGCGTTTAAGAGAAATACAAAATGAAAACGTGATGAAATTGAAGCAAGATTTAAGCTTCAAAAGGCCATCCATTACGATACCGGATAATGATCTTACTAGAATATTTTTCAAAAGGTTTATTGGCAAAAGCTTAAATAATTTTCTAGAGAACCACGTAAAGACCGAATATAGAAATAATATATCGCATTTGGGCTTAAGGAAGGGCAGCTTTGACGCATATGGAAATATGAAATTACCTCCCGCAGATAACAAGATTAATAGCTCAGTTGAAGCAACCAATGCAGTCCTTATAGATGCCATTAATGTGGCTATCAAAGAAGAAATCACCATAATGAAAAAATATAATCTAGCGTAAAAGAACGAGAGGATCGATCAATTAATCTTTCTCCAGAACTGTCACCGGAGCCTATGTATTTTGGCTGCCGTTCCCGAGGGGATGTCGCAGCAGGAGAGCTCGCAAGTCGTCAATCTGATGATCGATGTGAGCGGATCCGCAACTCCTACAGAGGAGCAATCGGCAGACGACAGGGACAATATCGCCAACGTGTACAACTCGATGATCAAGGATAAAATACCATCAACCATGTTCTTGACCCAGGACGTTTCCGCATCCAGTCTGGTTTTGTATCTAACCCAGCTGGGCCTTTATGGGAATATCGAGTTTGGCATGGCGGGAAATCATTCGGATGAAAAATTGAGCACAATGCCATATAAGGAACAGCGGGCAATACTTGAGAGCTCCTATAGTTATGCGAGTGCGGCTCATGTATGCGGCAAGAACGAAAAGCCCATTCGGGGATACAAGCCGTTGTCCTTTGATCAGAACGAGGACACCTACAAGGCACTGGACGATCTGGGCATCGAGTATAATGCCGGCTTCCAGGCAGGGATCATTTATGCTCCCGGCCATGAGGACGATGTCTGGCCCTATCCGGTTGATGGCCACGATTTCTATGCTGTGCCAATAAGCAGCTATACGGTATCTGACGGTTTGATGCCTCTTCAGGACAGCTACTTTAGGGATATGGGTCTGGGGGCCGATGAGTGGTATGATGCTCTTGCCGCCAAGTTCAATGAGATCAAGGGCCAGGACGAGCCCCTGGTGATAAGCCTGACCACATCCATATCGGGAAACGGTGATTATCTGGATGCCCTGAAGAGGTTCATCGAGTTGGCCAAATCGGAGAATGCCGCATTTGTCAACACCACGCAGCTCGTGGACATGACCCGAGCAGGAGTGGATACTGTCTCGGCAATACCTGCCAGGACCAGCGATTCAGCCACGTGCACTGAGTGCGAAGAGAAGAAGAGCGCCGGGATTGATGACGATATGAATATTGGCAATGCGAGCGCCAGCAACGAGACGATCACAATATTTGTGGATATGTATAATTCAACCTCATCGAGCTGATCTGGGAGATGAGGATTGGATTTCATATCAAATTTTACATTTTTTTGCATTAGGGATAAATCGATTTTGGCTCCTCTCGCTATTTGGCATGGGTGAACTTTGAATCGGAAAAACTCTATGTCTTTTGTGCCTTGGTGGTGAACCGCTATGCTTTGACCCAACCACAGAGGCGCAGAGGAACAGAGACGATAACCGCGGCCGTGCCTGACTCACATAATTCAGCGAAGAGCCATTAACCACAAAGCTCACAAAGGACACAAAGCCCGCACAAAAGGTTTTTCGGGCTATCAAGAATTGGACTAACCTTTGCGAGTCCTTTGTGATCTTTGTGCTCTTTGTGGTTAAAATCCGTTATTTGTAATCCAATCAAACCGACCTACTCCACCTCATAGATCTTTTCTGCCAGATCGCAGATCCTCTCCCAGTCGTAGCCCTGCGCCAGCTTCAGGCAGGGCCCACGCATCCTCGGGCTCTCTTGAAGTGCCAAAAGGAGGCCTTCTGCCAGATCCTCGGGCGCGGGCGGGCAGATAAATCCGGTATTTTCTGTGACCAGATCCATCACCGCATTCATCCTGTGCTCGACAGTCACCACCGGCAGGCCGCAAGCATTGGCATCCAGGGCGGCCATGCCGAATCCCTCTCTGGTGGAGGGTGAGGCGAAGGCCCGGGAGGACTTCATCAGGGCCAAAGCATCATCATAGTTCTCCAGAAATCCGCAGAACTCGATATTTTTCTCCAGCCCCAATTTCCCTGTCAGCGATCTCAGCCTCTCCATCTCCGGCCCGTCGCCAATGATCGCTGCCCGCACATCCGGGATCTCTGACTTCATTATGCTCACCGCCTGAATTAGGAGGTGGATGTTCTTATGAGCGGCCAGCCTTCCGGCAAAAACGATATCAAAACTCTTTGGGGAGGGCGCTATCCCCTCGATCTTCTGCCAGTCGATGCCGTTTGGCACCACCTGTACCCCTCTTGCCCCCAGGCTCTCCAGATCCCTGGCCGTCCTCTTCGATACTGCCAGATTGCGATCGGTCAGCCGGGCAGCGATCAATTCAGTGATCCTGCCAATTTCTCCCTTCCTTCCCAGGTACTCATGCCAGTAATCTTTCCAGACCTCATGCCAGGTGATAAAGAGCTTCTGGTTCTTCTTCCTCCAACTGCTCAAGAGACGAGCGGAAAAGCAGGACAGATAAGGAAAATTCTGGCAGTCGACCGCCGCCTCCTTTGAGGGGTGAGAAAGCAGCCTGGCGGCAAAGTAGGCTGCCTCTCCAATCGATCTCTTTCCATTGACATAAAGGGGCCTGGGCTCGCATATGCCATGAAAGCGAACGCCCTCTCTTTCGATCTCGTCCTCTCCCTGCCACCATTTCATGCCGTAGCAGTGGACGACATGCCCGCGCGCCGCCAGCCTTCGGGAGAGCTCATAGATCCTCTTCTCCGCCCCCCCTTTGACCCAGGGATAGACGGCATCGTACACATAAGCGATCTCCACCTATTATTCGCCATCCTGGTGCCCATTGTAAAGCAATAGCAGGCTGATGAACATCCCGGAGAAGATGGTCTGAATTCCAAGAATGGTGAGTATCATGGCCACCATAGCGTTCTGGGCGGCATCCAATGCACCAAAGCCCGCCCCTCTCCACCTCATGAGGACCACGAGGCCAATGACAATTCCCGCTGCCAGCAGAGCCAGCCCTATTAAGAGCTCTTTTTCCAGGGAATGGTAGCTGATCAGCTTCTTCATTCCGCTCGACTTGGAAAGGCCCCAGGCAGCGCCAAAAGCTCTGAAATGCATCCCGGCAAGAAGCATCTGATAGCCGATGATCAGCAGCAGTCCCCCCAGGATCAAGGAATGCATCCTCGAGCCACCCTCGATGTAAACCACCACTGCCAGGATCAGGCCGAGGAGGAGTGCTACCAGGCCCGGGACGAGCAGAAAGGGCCCTGGCCGGTAGAGCATCATGAATCGCATATGCCTCCAGCCATCGGTGAACGAGTTCAGCTTGGAGTCTCCCTGTCGAGGATAATAAGTAATGGGAACCTCAGCGATCCTCAAGCCGCGGGAGGCGGCCTCGATCACCATCTCCGAGGCGAACTCCATTCCCCCGGACCTGAGGTTCAGCTTATAGAGGGCATCCCTGGTTATGCCACGCAGACCGCAATGAGCGTCGGAGATTCCGGCGGAGAAGAGCCGGTTCAAAACCCAGGTCAAAATAGGATTTCCTACATAACGATGAAGGGCGGGCATCGCTCCTGGGATGATCCTGCCTTTGAGCCTCGATCCCATGACCAGGTCATACTCGCCGCTCTCCAGGCAGGGAAGCATATCCAAAATGGTCTCGGGGTCGTAGGTGAGGTCCCCGTCCATGAGAAATATATAGTCCCCTCCAGCCTCCTGGAAACCCAATAGGTATGCATTGCCATACCCCAGCCTCTGGGGGAATACGACCTTCGCCCCGCAGGAGGCAGCGATATCCGCCGTCTGGTCGGTGGAACTGTCCGCAACGATTATCTCTCCCTCAAGGCCCGCCTTCTCGAAGGCCTCCAGAGCCCTATGGATACATTGGCGTATGGTTTGGGATTCGTTTCTGGTGGGTATGATCAGGCTTATCCGGGGCACATTTTCCCTTACTTTAGTTTAGCTGTTAAGCCTTTCCTTTTATAGATCATCTCCCGGAATCCGGGGATTACTTTGAGCTCAGAGCGTCTCGGGCTCGACCTCATGCTTAAAGGAGAGGGTCACCCTTACCCTGTACTCCATTATCCCTCCCTCTGTAAGCCTGGTGTCCATCCTCGTGACCTCGGCAATTCTCACGTTGGTCAGTTTTCGGTTCGCAGTATTGATTGCAGATTGGACAGCGTCCTCCCAGCTTTCATTTGAGGTTCCCACGAGATCGATAAAATTGTACACGCTCTTGCCTATTGGGGCTTCCATAACATATTCTATGCTCTTATGATTGATATATTTTGTCTGAAAAGAAAAAAGATTCGCAGATCTATTCTGCCTTCTTCTCTTCGCTCTTCTCTGCCTCTTTGTCCCCTGTTTCGGGTGAATCTTCGGGCGGCTGAGCCACAGGAGGCTGAGCCTCTGGCTTCTTGGGTCCCCTGCCCATGGCGATCAAAGAAGCCTTTGCCTGGATCCTGGCCAGGGGATAGTCGTCCTTGGCCACCTTCTCTAAAGCAGCCACCGCCCGGTTCTCCTTCAGCTCACCGATCACCCAGGCCGCTCCCGCACGCACATCCTTGTCTGCATCTTCCAGGGCCTCGATCATGCGATCGGATACCTGCTTTCCATATCCGGCAATGGCCACCATGGCATTGCTCTTTACCAGATACTCCTCGTCTTTGAGGGCCTCAATTAAAGCCTCCAGGGACTCAGATATATCCCGTTTAGAGAGGAGCATGATGGCGTTGGAGCGCACAAGCATATGCTTGTCCTTGGTGGCGGCGATCAGCTTCTCTATGGACCAGCTCATGTCGGGGAGGACGGCAGGCATGGAGGGCTCTGTCGCTCCGCAGGTTGGGCAGGCCTCTTCCCTCATGCTCCGGGTGATTACAGGCTCTGCCTTCTCCTCAGTTTTGTTTTCTTCTGGCTTGTTCTCAACCATTTTTTTCTCTTCTTCCATAGACTGGTCTATCTCCCCTATTCTACTTCAGCTTTTCCCAATGCAAATGCCCTCTTATTTGCCTCCAGATGCTTTGGCGGCACAACCTCAACCAGGGCTTGGATGATATGCTCCTCTGAGAGGGGAATATACTGGGAAAGGGCGCCGAGCATCACCACGTTCATGGCCTGAGCGGTTCCTGCCTTCCGCGCCAGGGCGGTGGCATCCAGGGCCAGGACCCTCTGGCATTGGCCACAAAGCGGCTCTATCAGATCATCTAAAGAGGGATACCGGGCTCTTCCGGTGGTGACAGTTACCGGCAGGACCGGCTGGTTGCTGATCAGGGCCACCCCATCTGGGGAGAGGAAATGGCCAAATCGCAGGGCCTCAGCTGGCTCCAGGGCGATCAAGAGATCGGCGCTGCCCGGAGCGACCAAGGGGCTGAAGCGGCATCCTATTCGGGTGTGATTGATCACGCTCCCCCCTCTCTGGGCCATGCCGTGGGTCTCCGCGCCTCGCACCGGCTTTCCCGCCAGGACCCCTGCCCTGCCGATCACGTCTGATATCAATATCACTCCCTGGCCGCCGACGCCGACGATCACCATATCGCATTCTGAGGTTCTCATATCTCCACCTCCAAAATGGCAGAGCTGGGGCAGATCTGGGCGCAGATCCCGCAGCCGGTGCATAGATTGTTGATCTTTGCCATCTCTCCCTCAAACTCAATGGCCGGGCAGCCGTACTCCACACAGATCCTGCATCCCTGACACTCATCGCTCACCTTGAAGGCCCGTGGCCGTGTCCCGCTTCTGCGGGCCTTGATCACGCAGGGCTGTCTGGCGATGACTACCGATAGGCCGGGAAAATCCTTAGCCCTCTGGAATCCCTCCATCGTCCCCTCAAGGTCGTAGGGATCAACGGTCTCGACCAGCCCTGCCCCCAAAGCCCTGGCCAGCTCCTCCAGCGAGACCTGGGCCGTGGGCTCGCCGGTGGCAGTGACCCCGGTTCCCGGATGAGGCTGATGGCCGGTCATGGCGGTGGTGGAGTTGTCCAGAATTGTCACTGTGATCCTGGCCTTATTGTAGGCGGCATTCAATAGGCCGGTCATGCCTCCATGCAGGAAGGTGGAGTCTCCGAGGCTTGCGCAGATCCCCTCCGTCTCACCGCCGAATCTTATGCCGCTGGCGAGGCTGATGCTCGCCCCCATGCACAGACAGGTATCAACCGTCCCCATGCCCACTGCCATGGTATAGCAGCCTATGTCGCTGGGATAGATCGCCTTCTTGCCATAGACCCGTCTCATGGCATAGTAGGTGGCACGGTGGCTGCAGCCTGGACATAAAGCCGGAGGCCGGGGTGGGACTATCTCCGCTGCTGCAAAGGATGCTCTCTCCATAATACCCAGGCCGTTCATCCTGGCCAGGGCATTTCTCACCGTAATAAGGTCCAGTTCTCCCTCGCGAGGGATCTCCTTTTCCTTGCCCAGGATCTGTATGGAGGGATTTATCTTCCCTGCCAGCATCGCCACCTGCTCCTCAACCACCGGCTCCAGCTCCTCTATCACCAGCACCCGCGAGACATGCTCGAGCATGCGTCCTATCAGCTTCTTTGGGGCGGGATAGGCTCCAATCCTGAGCAGAGTGTGGTCAAGGTCCAGATCCATCAGGGCCTCTTCGGCATACAGACCGGCAATCCCCGAGGCTATCACTCCCGTCTCCCCCCGGAGGGTTAGCCTGTTCCAGGGGCACCCCTCCAGCTCCTCTTCTATTGCTGGCTGCTTGGCCAAAAGCTCGTGGTGGAGCGGCCGGGCATGGCTTGGCAGGGCCACCCGTCGCGCAGGATTCTTGACGAAACGGCGCTCGACTGGAATTGGTCGATCCTGGCTCACCTCCACATCCGCCCGGGCATGAGAGACGCGGGTGGTGGGCCGGAGCATTACCGGGATGTTGAATTTCTCCGATAGCTCCAGGCCATAGATCGCCATATCCCGGGCCTCCTGGGGGTCGGCAGGATCCAGACAGGGAATGGAGGCGAACTGGGCGAAGCGTCGTGAGTCCTGCTCATTCTGGGATGAATGGCAGAAGGGATCATCGGCACAGATCACCAGCAGACCTGCTCCTACCCCCAGGTAGGCCAGGGTCATGAAGGGGTCGGCGGCCACGTTCAGGCCCACATGCTTCATGGTGGCCACGGAGCGGCAGCCGGTCCAAGAGGCACCTGCCGCCACCTCCAGCGCCACCTTCTCGTTCACAGACCATTCTATATGTAGGGGCAGATCGCCTTTCAGCTCCACCAGGCCCTCAATGATCTCTGAGGAGGGAGTTCCCGGGTAGCCGGCGGCAAGTCCGATCCCCGCCTCCAGCAGTCCTTTGGCGATAGCTGCATTTCCGAGGAGATATTCTCTCACAAAGAACCATCCTTTTAAATATATTTTAATTATATTCTTTCTCTGAAAGGATCAATGCCCTTCTCTCTGATAACCGTTTTGATGCCGCTGCCCCTGTGCTCAGCCGATTCCACAAAATTGATAATCCAACCCACCTTTCCTGCAATCATGCTCCAGTGGCAATCCGATTCTGTGGGATCGATCTACAACTACCTCTCCCCTGGCTGCCAGATCTGTCGGCAGGGGGCGGGCCTGGTCCTCTTCGTCACTGGCCGGTGCGAACGGGGCTGCTTTTACTGCCCAATCTCCGAGGATCGAAGGGGAAAGGATGTGGCATATGCCGATGAGCAGCCGGTGGGAGAGCTGGCTGATATCCTGAGCGAGGGCAGGGCCATCGGCGCCCTGGGCACGGGGATCACGGGAGGAGAGCCCCTCTTAAGGCTGGACTATGTCTTGGATTGCATCCGGGCATTGAAGGAGGAGTTCGGAAGCGAGCACCATATCCACCTCTACACCGGCATTCTGCCCAACAGATCTGTCCTGGAGAGGCTGGTAAGAGCCGGCCTGGATGAGATCCGCTTCCATCCGCCTGATGAGGAATGGTCTGATCCAGTCGGACTAAAGGAGGTCCTGGAGGAGGCAAAGGCATTGGGATTGCAGGCTGGGGTGGAGATCCCGGCATATAAGCCAGCGCCCCAGATCGTTCATGCCGTCCGAGAAGCAGATGCCTTTCTGAACCTAAATGAGCTTGAGTTCTCAGAGACCAACTTCTCTCGTCTAATGGAAGAGGGTTTTTTGCCCCTGGACCTGGGCTGCGGTGCAGAAGGCAGCGAAGAGATGGCCCGAGGCTATCTATTGGATGACATCAAGGTGCATTACTGTCCCTCCCGCTTCAAGGATGCTGTGCAGCTGAGAGAGAGGCTGCGACGCCGGGCGGAGAGGACATCCCGGCCGCTGGACTACATCACAGAAGAGGGAACCATAATCCACGGCATAATTGAGGGTAAGGAGGGTGATCTAAAGTCAGCGCTGGGGATCATCGATGGGCTGGAGGTGCCTGCTGAAATGTACTCCTGCCTGGAAGGAAGGATCGAGATCGCCGCCTGGATTCTGGAGGAGATATGCCCGGATCTAGAGGGCTGCAAATGCGATCTTTGTATAATTGAGAGGTATCCTCTGCAGGATGGACCGGTCGTGGAGAGAATACCTTTATAATCCTTAAATCCATTCTTTCGAGGCGGTGATTTTGCCGGATGGAGAGCGCGGAAGAACGAATCCAGGAAAGACTGAGGAATTATCTTAAGCGAGATGGCGTGGGAATCCGGAAGGCGGTCTTGAAGCTTTTCCTAAGCGATGGTGCCTATACCACGGAGGACGTCTTCACCTATCTCGCGAAGGAGGGCTTTGACGTCAGCTACCGAGGGGTTTCGGCGATGGTCGGGCTCATGAACACTCGCCTGGGCATTTTGAGCATTGATGTCTCTGGGGATCACAACGTTTACTCCCTAAAGGGGGACCACAAAGGAGTGGTGAGGTCTGTTTTGGAGAATTATTGATCTAATATCTCTGAATCCGGATGCGCGCTCGGCAATTCCGACATGTCAATGGCAAAATATTTGTGTTTGCATAAGAATACCTCTAGTACTATAATGATAGCGTGACGCTGGTGCTAGAACGTCTCTTCCGCTTCTCAGCTCCATATGCCACCGCTAGGCAGGGGCTCAGTTGGGCGGCTCGCCTCTTTTCATTCTCTTCAGATATTTATTAAGTGCGACGTCTGCGATCAAGTTCACTCCGGTCAAGGCAGCGTGAACCAGTGGTCCTGCAGTCATCCTCTCTTTGTATAGCTGGTGCAGCTTCTTCAAATGCTTTAGGTTGTACTCAAGACACAGACCTACCAGATGCCAGTGCTCGGGCAAGGCATCGGCCTTTGAAAAGCCCCTTGTGCCGCCCAGTTTCGTCTCGGCGATGGTGGTGAAAAAGAGGGGGAGCATTAGGCCGGTGTAATCTTTCAGAGACTCCACCAGCTCCGTGGTCCGGATGACATCCTCTGCCGTCTCTCCAGGCAGGCCCAAAACCAGGCTGGCCACGGGAAGCCAGGATTCCTCGTCGAAGAGGCGGTAGCAGTCCTCTACGATCTGGGGCCAGTTCTCCGTCTCTCCAGGAAGCGCCTTTTGGGGCATATGCATCTTCAGGATGCGGCAGCTCCCCGTCTCTATCCCTATCCAGGCAGACATGTGGTTCTGATCCGAGCCTATGCCCACGATCTTGGAGATCTCTCTTAATAGACCCTGGTTGGAGTGGACCGAGGCCAGGCTGAGATGGGAGAAGTCCATCGTCTTCGGCCCCAGCTTCTTGACTTCGGTCACGAGCTCAGTCATCTTCTTTTCATTCGGCCTTGTGCCTTTGGAGCCATAGGAGAAGACGTCCTCGCTGTGGAGGATGATATCCTCTTGGCCGCATTCCAGGTTCACCCGCACGTCTTTAAGAATATTTTCAATAGGCCTGTGGCGCACAGAGCGCATGGTGGGCGAGCAGAAGGCGCATCCTCTCCAGCAGCCCCTGCCGATCTCCACAATTCCGCCAATGGTCGCTCCTCTGTTTACCGGTATCTTATCCCCAGGCACCGCCGATCCCCGCAACACCTCCGGAACGCTCTCTCCTCTTATGATCTGCCGGCAGATCTCGGGAAAATCGCTCTCGCCCTCTCCCAGGTAGACGTGGTCGACATCCACCTTCTCCCCCATGACCTCCCAGGCGCCGTTTCCACCCAGGACTACTCGTGGCCGGTGCTCTCTTATCAGGGGGTGACTTAAAAGCTCGATGAACCGAGAGCGGTTGAAGGGCGGGCCGCGGCGGATGATATCCTCTATTTCCCGGAGGGCGATCTTTCCCATGGGGTCATCATGGGTTATCCCCACGATCCTGGTCTCCGGTCCGATGGCCCGGTCAAGGTGAAGGGGATGGGCCACCATCACCTCATCCCTGGAGAATCCGGACTCCAGGAGTGCCGCTTCCACCTTTCTCATGCCGCAGGGGGCAGTTGCCGCCGATCCGTCCTCCAACGCCGGCACTGGCGGGCAGAAGAAGTTCTGGAAGATCCAATCGGGCAGGGTTGCCCTGGGCATGATGGCAGCAAAGCCGAGCATCACCCCTCCATGATAGCTGCTCATCATGGTGGTATCGCTGGTGAGGACGATTCTCTTCCCTGGAAATTGCGCCATATATCGACCTCTGATTCTCTTTTGGCAGATAACGTTATTGGCAGTGCTAGCCCAATAAGTTTTTATCGGATCGCCCCCCCTTAGCCGATGTGCAAGAGAAGTCGTTATCGGAGATCAACGAACGCATTCGCAACGGCTCGGCCCGCGTTGTTACGGCTGAGGAGATGCCAGATCTCGTGGATGAGCTGGGCACGGCGGGAGCGGTGCGTGAGGTGGATGTCGTCACCACTGGTACCTTCGGCGCCATGTGCTCTTCCGGGGTTTTTCTCAATTTGGGCCATAGCGATCCTCCCATAAAGATCGCCCGCGCCTATCTGAACAGGGTGGAGGCCTATGGGGGCATCGCCGCCGTCGACCTCTTCTTAGGAGCGACCCAGCCCTCTGAGGACCGGGGGATCGAGTATGGCGGGGCGCATGTTATGGAGGACCTGGTAATTGGAAAGCAGATTGAGGTCGAGGCTCATGGATCTCCCTCGGACTGCTACCCTCAGATGGATCTGGAGACCAGCCTCAGGCTGGAGGACTTCAACCAGGCCACAGTGGTCAATCCCCGCAATGCCTATCAGCGTTACAATGCCGCTACCAACTCCTCCGACCGGACGATGCACACCTACATGGGCACCCTCCTTCCGGGTCTTGGCAATGTCCATTACAGCGGTGCAGGGGTGCTCTCTCCCCTCTCCAACGATCCGGGCTTCGAATACATCGGGGTAGGTACGCGCATCTTCCTGGCGGGGGCTCAGGGCTATGTCATAGGCGCGGGAACCCAGCATAATCCTGAGAATGGCTTCTCCACTCTGATGGTCACCGGCGACCTTAAGAGGATGAACAACAGCTTCCTGCGGGCAGCAACATTTCATAAATATGGCCCCAGCCTTTACCTGGGGATAGGAATTCCCATACCGATGTTAAATGAGAGGCTCGCCAAGAGCACTGCCGTGCGGGACAGCGATATCACCGTCCCGGTGCAGGACTATGGCATCCAGCGCAGGGATAAGCCCTCGGTGAGGATGGTCAGCTATGAGGAGCTGAAGTCGGGCACGATCGACCTGGGGGGCAAAGAGGTCTCCTGCTCTCCTCTATCCAGCTTCCAGATGGCAAGAGAGGTTGCCCGGACATTAAAGGAGCAGGTGGAGCGGGGCGAGTTCCTGCTCAGCCAGGCAGCAGAACCCCTATCCCGGGTGGGAAGCAGCCGGCCCATGAAGCAGACCAAGGAGTCGCCCAATGTGGGAGATGTCATGAGCAGGGATGTGGTTACCGTCTTTGAGGATATCCCGGTGGAGAAGGCGGCAAAGCTGATCATCAGCGGCAGCTTCGACCATCTGCCGGTGGTCTCCCGGGATGGAAGGCTGATCGGCATTATAACTGCCTGGGATATATCCAAAGCGGTGGCCAGCGGAAAACCATCCCGCATAGCGGAGATCATGACCCGTCGGGTCCATTCGGTCCGCTTGGATGAGCCAATTGAGCTCGCTGCCCGCACCCTGGATACTCATAGCATCTCTGCCCTGCCGGTGGTGGACAGAGAGCATAAGGTGATAGGAATGATTACCAGCAATCATCTCTCTCGCCTCTTGGCCCGGAGGCGATAGCCTTGAAGCTGATGCTTCATGTGGCTCCGGGCATTGTCCGCCATCCCCTCATCGCCTCAGTGATTCTGGAGACTGAGGCTCTGGTTAACATCGAGAGGGCGAGCATCAATGCAGTGAGCGGCGAGATAGTCCTGGAGGTTCCGCCTGAGAAGGTCCAGGAGGTAATGGAGGCCTTTGAGAGGCGGGGAGTAAGGGTGGTTCCTCTGGAGATCCCGGTGATCAGGGATGAGTCCGAATGCGTGAACTGCGGGGCATGCGTATCAATATGTCCCACCGGAACGTTTCGCTTTGAGGATTGGCGGGTGGTCGCCGACTCGGGAAAGTGCATTCAATGCGGAGCCTGCGTTGTGGGCTGTCCGCAGAGGGCCCTAAAGCTGGTCTTGAAGTAGCTCCCCCAACGGGAGCCGAGCTTTTTTGTCTTTTGTTTTATATGTTAATTCCAATATTAATATTAAGGTGCACACATTTTTTGATTAACATTATGAAGAAATAGAAGAATTTATATGGTCGAACAGTATATAGTGGTGTGGTATGTCGGCCGAAGAATTTTAAAACGATTGTGGGGATGATATAATATGTTATTTGATGCCGATCTCATGGCAGGTGATAATGCAGCCTTCCTTAAGCATAAAGGGGTATTCAGACATGCTGCAGTCCTCAAATCGAATAAATATCCTTCAATTTCCCATCCTATCTTGGGGGGCGAATATGGACTCGAGCTCTGAGAGCGTCGTCTCCTCCCTCGGCTCCTTCGCCGAGATGCTCTCCGATCCCGAGGGCTACGATCCCGAGAGGCTGAAGAGCCTATCCGTTGGCGTTCCATCGTTATTATCCTCTTTCATTGAGGCCATGCTCTCCTCCGATGAGGAGGTTATGAAAAGGCGCCTCACCGACCTGGAGGATTATGCCTCTGTGGTCAACAGCGTTCAGGCATGGTTCAATCTGGGAAGGCTTGCTCACCATCTCTTCTTTCATCAGGCGGCAATTGAATACTACAGCAATGCTTCGGATCTGGCCCAGATTCTCTCTGATGATGATTCATTAGCCAGTATCCTCCTATGCTTGGGGGCCCTCTACGGTGAGGAGGAGGACTGGGCCCGGGCCTGCCAGTGTTATGAGAAGGCTCTCGTTGCTATCGATATGGCTAAAAGGCCACGCCTTCTGCCTCAGGTCCTGGAGAGGCTGGGCCGCGCCCGCCGCCTGCAGGGTGAGTACCATCAGGCCCAGATCTGCTATTCCCGCATCCTGGAGGTGCTCGATCCAAGGGACAAAAAAGGGCGGATGGAGGCTACCAGCAACCTGGCAGAGCTCTGCCAGATTCAAGGCGATATGGAAAAGGCGGAGAAGCTGTATCAGACCATTCTGAAGGAGAGGGAGCTGTCGGATGATCCCGTGGGGGCAGCTCGGGCTCTTGCCTCCCTCGCTAGCATCTACTCTCAGACCGGCAACGGCAAGAGGGCCCAGATCAGTCTGCAATCAGCCAGCCATCTGCTGGCCGATCTGAAAGATCAATCCGGAGCGGCAGAGATGCAGTGCCGTCTTGCTGATATCTATTTTCATGAGGGAAGGCTAAAGGAAGCTCTGGAGCTCTATGGCCGGAGCTTGGCGGCATTGCAGAAGGGCCATCCCTCTCTCGCCTCCAAGGCCCTCTGCCGGATGGGTCAATGCTTCCTGGAGGACGGGAATTGGACCCTGGCAGAAGACCACCTTCAAAGGGCAATAGCGATCATGAAAGAGCATAAAGATTCCTCCTCCCTTGCCCGGGCTCTGGTTATTCTGGCGGGCGTTCACCATAAGCAGGGGCAGTTGGAAATGGCACTGCAATGCTCCCGGGAGAGCCTGAAGATCAGGGAGAGATCCAAAGATCTGAGTGGATCTGCAGAGGCTCTGAATTGCATTGCCAGGATCTGCTGCGACTGCTCTGATTGGCCGGAGGCGATCGAGTGCTACCAGAGGGCGGCGGATCTCTTCATGGAAATGGGCGAGGTGACAGCAGCGGCTGAGGCCCTATCCAATCTGGGCGGCGTATATCATCTGAAAGGAGATCTGGATGTTGCCCTGCAGATTTATTCTCATGCCTATGATTCATTCTGCCAGCAGGGAGACAGACAGGGTGCATCGATGGTCCAGTCTAACATCGGCCTTGTCTATCAGAGCAGGGGCGATCTTCACCTTGCTGGGGAGTTCTTGGAAAAGAGCATTGCCACAAAGGAGGATCTGGGGGATCAAATTGGCGCTGCCGGCAACAGGCTGAGCCTGGGGCTGATCTATCAGCTCGGAGGGGAGTGGGATCAGGCTCAGTCCTGTTTTGAATGGGCGGCCAGGGCATTTGAGGATAATGGGGACCTGCGGGGTCTGGCTGCAGCGGAGAACAACCTGGGAAACCTCTACTCCGATCGAGGGGATCTCATGCATGCCATCTTATGCTACCGTCAGGGCCTGGAGGCGAGGCGTGTTCTGAACGATGGGCACGGCATGGCAGTTACCCTGGGAAATCTGGCAGGCGTCTATCTTCAGTCTGGGGAGGAGGAGCGAGCAGAGGAACTGTACCAGCAGAGCATAGATGGCTTCAGGGAGCTGGGTGACGCTCGAGGGGAGGCTAGATCGCTCTATGGCCTGGCAAGGAGCATGGCCGAGAGAGGCGATCTGGAGGGAGCACTGGAGTGCTACCGAAAATGTCTCGATCTGCAGATTGTGGGAGGGGACTCCAGGTCGATGATCGAGGCGCTCGAGTCCATGGTAAATCTGCTCCTGAGAAGGGGTAGATGGCAGGAGGCTCTGACCAGGTATGCTCAGGTTCTGGAGGCCCTCCGTTCCAGAGATGATCTTTCGGCAGTAGCAGCAGTCCAGTGCGCTCTGGGAAATCTCCATGCCGATCTTGGCCAGTGGGATGAGGCCCTGGAGGACTACAATGAGAGCCTGGCGATTATGGAGGGGCTGGGGGACGAGTACTCCGTTTCGGTAGCCAGGAACAACCTGGGCAATATGTGCTACCGGCAGGGTGACTGGGCCGCTGCCTTAGAGAACTATCGCTTGAGCCTGGAGGGCTTCGGGAAGGCAGGGGATATGGAGAGCGAGGCCTCGGTCCTGAGCAATGTCGCAGGCCTCTGCTATAAGAGAGGTCAGTGGGCGGATGCTCTGGATAGCTATAGCAAGAGCCTGAGCCTCTTTGAAAAGCTGGAGGACTCAGCCGGCATTGCCCAGGTGCTGGGAAACATGGGAAACCTCTACCACCGCCAAGGAGAGCGCGATCTAGCAGCAGAGCACTTTCAGAGGGCTCTGGAGATATACCGGCGCCTCAAGGATCAAGCGGGCGCGGCGGAGATGCAGGCCAGCATCGATATGATCCGGGCAGGACGGGGCGAGATTTCCCCTGATATCGAGGAGTACAAGAGACAGCTGGAGGAGTTGGAGGAGACAGGCGACCTCTCCGGCCAGGGGGAGGTCCTTTCAGCCCTCGCCGGCAGCTACACAGATAGCGGCCAGTGGGCAGAAGCCATTGCCTGCTATAAGAGGAGCGTGGAGAGGTTTGACCAGACTGGAGAGGTCTACAACCGTGGCCAGGTTCTCTTCAATATGGCCCTGGTCTACAAGGATATGGGAGACCTCAACCGGGCCAGAACGCTATTTGATGTGGCTTTGGACATCTTCCAGGATCTAGATGCCCTGCCCTGTGTAGCTTCAGCCAAATTGAACCTGGGAATCATCTCCGGCCAGATGGGCAGATCGGATGAAGCAATTGAGCTTTTCTCCCAGTCAATAGGCATTCTGGAGGGCCTGGGGGCATTGCCCGATCTATGTGAGGGCTACATCGCCGCCGCTCTGTTCAATATTCAAGAGGGGCATTCGATGCAATCCCGCTTCTATCTCTCCCAGGCAGAGACTCAGGTCTCTCGCACTGACTATCCGCCTTTGAAAATCCAGCTTTATAGAGCTCAGGGAGAGCGCTTTCTTAAGGATATGCTCTATCCGGAGGCAAAGAGCTGCTTTGAGAAGGCCCTGGCTTTATCTCGGAAGCTGTCTCTCTCCTATGAGGAGGCAAAAGCCATCTCATCTCTTGGTCGGCTAGCCCTGGCCAGCGGGGATTATGAGGATGCTCTAAGAAGGATGAAACAGGCTCTTGTGATCTTCGGCCGGCTGGGTGCATCGCTGGATCTCATAGAGGTCTACCGCGATATGACCCTCCTCTTCTTGGCTCAGGATGATTATCAGCGAGCAGAAGAGATGGCCATGTTGAGACAGCGCCAGGCCAGGATTCTGGGACATGCTGATCTCAGTCTCCTGGCTACCGTCGATCTGGCGGAGTGCGAAGCCCGCACCGGAAAGAAGGAGGAGGCACGGGCGGACTATGCCGGTGCATTGCGGCTGGCCGGGAAGGAGGGGGATCGGATTCCTTCATCCACCATCCGCCAGATCTCAGAAAAGGCGATAGAGTTCCTGGAGGCTGAAGCGTCTCAGCCGGAGGAAGGCCGTCAGGCCAGCCTACTGCGAGAGAGGCTTGGAGAAGAGGATTATGAGAAGCTTCTGGAGGAGCTTCCCCATAAGCTGGAATGCAGAAGAATTGGCTAGAGGCCCGAATCCATCATGGAGGGGAGAAGGCTGAGCTGGAGGTCGACCTTGGCCAGATCCTGCCTGATATGGGGATCTTTTAAGAGCAGCTCCAGCTCAGTCAGCCTGCCGATCACATCGCCCAGCCGGGCTCCCTTGTGCTCGCTCATATTGCGTATCGGTGCATAATATATCTGTCCGCCATTGCCGTCAGCCTCTACTCCGAAGAAGTCCTTGCCATAGAATCCCTTGAACCTTTCGATTATGGGCTTGTAGACGTTCTTTATCGCCGGGATATAGAACTCCTCCAGCATCACCTGAACCATTCTGTTCTTTGTGTCTGCCACCCTGAAGCGTATGTATCCCTGGCCGTGAATATAATTTCCGTAGTTGATTGAATACTTTATGCGAGAAGTGAGGTCAGTCTTCAGGCTCAGGATGAACTCACAGGTATCATCGGTCTGAGAGGGATCGAGGTTTAGGAAGTACCTGATGAAGAGCATAAAATTATTATTAAATATGATTAGAATGTGATTTTCATCTTCCTTCGAGCTGTTGACCAGTATCTCTGCGACATCCCAGCCGAAGAGCTTTTTAGCCTCTTCTTTGCCAAAATCATGAAAGGCAAACTCTTGAACTTTCTCCAGGAGATCTTGCATGGTTTCCATTCTCATTTACTCCATCCTCGAATTGGATAAACATTATGGTTATAGGAGCAGGCAGATGAACGCCGCTGCCAGTGTGAGGGCGATGGCCGACTGGACGAGGCCTGTGGCCCGGAATATATCCCTTGTCTCTGGATCCGGATTCTCTCCCAGCAGGATATACTGGCCAGGCTTCTCTAAGCGGATTTTCAGGCTCCCGGCAGCTGCGGCCATGGGCCAGCCGGAGTTGGGGCTGGGGGTGGCGCTGTGATATTTAAAGGCTTCTCTAATGGCCGAGCGGGCGCCTCTCGGTCGGGCCAGGGCGATCAGGATTATGCTTAATCGAGCGGGAATCCAGTTCGCCAGGTCGTCCAGCCTCGCTCCAGCATATCCCAGCTCCTTCAATCCAGGCTTCTTGTAGCCGATCATCGAGTCCATGGTGCTGATGGCCTTGAAGGCAATGGCCGCCTCCAGGCCCAGGCCTATGGGTGCGAAGAGAATATAGTAGAATATGGGGGAGAGAATGGAGTCCACATAGTTTTCAGATAGCGACTCTATCACCGCTGAGCTGGCCTGGGCAGTTGTTAGGGTGGTGGTGTCCCTTCCCACCAGGGCGGGCAGCATCTTCTTTGCTTCTTCCATATCCTGGTCTATCATCCTGCCGATATTGCTGGAGGTCTCCAACAAGCATCTGATGGCAAATGTGGACTTCAAGAGATATGCTCCTACCAAGAGAGGCAGCACGGGCATAACATGCGCCGCCCTGACCAGCAGATGAGCCGCCAGAACGGATGCTGCAATCACGGTTATGGCCAGCAGGATGCCCTGCACCTTAGTGGGCCCCGCCCGGGCGCGCAGGAAGGAGATCAGTCTGCCGATCCAGACCACGGGGTGAACTCGAACCGGAGGCTCGCCGATCAGTATGTCAAAGGCCACCGCTAAAAGAAATACAGTTAAAGCCTCCTCAATGGCCAGGGTCATAGCCGCTCCTCGAGGCTCTTCCAGACCTGGGAGATGGGCAGGCCCTGCAAGAGCCCATCCAGCACCATCTCAGCCACATCTTTTTGGTGAACGATCTGGCAATTCTCACAGCACCAGGAGCCATCTCGCTCAAAGCCTCCCGTTCTCACATCCCGGCAGGGGTAAAATGGGCAGAAGCATAATGAGCAGTCCTGCTCGGGGTGGTGGCAGGGAAACCTCTCGCAGCTCAGTCTTTGCATCTTAATGCCCTCTCCAGGACATCGATTAGCCGCTCGTTATCCTCGTGGCCTCTCACTGCCACCCGGATGTAGCTCTTCTCCAGGCCGAAGGACTGGCAGTCCCGCACCAGAACGCCACGGGCCATGGTGCGCTCTGCCAGGACGTCCGAGCCAAGGCCCGCCGATTCGATATTCACCAGGATGAAGTTGACCTGACTTGGCAGCGGATCCAGGCCCAGATTCTTCAGGGAGGGGATCAGATAATTCAGCTCCTCGGCTATCAGCTCTCTAGACCTGGTCAGGTGATCTTCACATCCCAGGAGATATTCTGCTGCAGCGGCGGCAATGGAGCCGATGGACCAGGGGATCTTTGCCCGGTTCATGATTCCAGCTAAAAGGGGATTGGTCACGCCGAAGCCCAATCTCATCCCCGGCACTCCAAAGGACTTGGTCAGGGATCTCATCACAAAGAGATACTCCCTGCTGGGGGCAAGCTGAGCTATGCTCTCCTCCGGGCGGCTGAGCTCTATGAAGGCCTCATCCACCAGCAAGAATACCTCCGCTTCCTCGCATCTGTCCGCCAGATCGTGAACCTGATTTTGGGAGAGCAGCCGTCCGGTGGGATTATTAGGATTGCAGAGGAAGAGGGCTTTGGCCCGGTGCAGGTCGGAGTCGCGAAGGGGGGGGAGGCCATCTTCTCCAATCGCCAGCCTTTCCGTCCTGCCTCCGGCGAGCTGTGATTGATTCTCATACTCTCCAAAGGTGGGGGTGGGAATCATAGCCAGGTCCCCCTCTTCCAGCACAGCCTCCGCGAATATCCTGATCAGCTCAGATGAGCCATTGCCTGGAACGATGCATACCGGATCGACCTGGACGAAGCGGGCTGCTGCGCGACGGAATCCCTGGTAGCTGCTGTCAGGATAGTGGCCGATCTGCTTGAGCTCTCGGCTGACCAGTTCCTCTAAGGGAGGCGATCCCAGGGGATTGATATTGGCGGAGAAGTCCAGCGGCTCAGCCCCCAATCTTCTCTTCGCTTCCTGCACCTTGCCCCCATGCTTGCATTCGGCAGCATTGACAAAGCTCTTCCGCAATCGATTTTTCATAGGTCGTTGTGGCCTTCAATGTATTGGCATTTCAAGCTTGTGGGCAGAGTACACTTCATTAACAATAGTGATCTTATTGAGTCGCTGTTAACTGAAAATTTATTTATAAAATTAATACTATGATGTTTAATCAAAATTAATAAAATTCTATATTAACTGGTATCCGAAAGTGTTTTATCTACTCTATGCGAACTCAAGCGGCGTATATCAAAGGAAGAGGAGGCTAAGATTCCGATGGCAACAAGAGAAGGCAGCTTTTCGGTTGAGGACATGAAGAACGTCCAGATCAACATAGGAGCTGTCGTAAAAGAAGAGGATGAATGGGACCAGGAGATGGGCCCCTTCCCCAAGCCCACTGTGGCAACGCTCCGTGACTGGGACTTCAAGCTCTGCAACCGGTACAAGGTCATGTATTCCCCGGCAGATGATACATGCACCCTCTGTACCTACGGACCCTGCGATCTGACCGGCAACAAGAAGGGGGCCTGTGGCATTGACATGGCCGCCGCCTGCGGCAAGATCGTTCTGGTAGCGGTTTTAATGGGAACCTGTGCCCATACCGCTCACGGCAGGCACCTTTACCACTGGTGTCTGGATAAGTTCGGAGATATGCCGTTCGATATGGGCAGCGAGATCCTGGTGGATGCGCCCCTCACCCGCACTATTCTGGGAATCAAGCCCAAGTCACTGAAGGACTTCGGCGAGGCCCTAGAGTATTGCGAAGAGGAGATCGTACAGCTTCTGGCTGCTTGCCACTCTGGTCAGGAAGGATTCTATGGAGATTTCGAGTCCAAGGCATTGCACAGCGGCATGATAGATTCCCTGGGCAAGGAGATCTGCGATATGCTGCAGGTTGTTGCCTATGACATGCCCCGCGGCGCAGCCGATGCACCCCTGGTGGAGATCGGCATGGGCACCCTGGACCAGAATAAGGCTGTTCTCATCGCTTACGGCCATAACCTGGCAGCAGGCGCCGAGGCCATGATCTACACCGAGAACAATAATCTCTGGGACAAGGTCGACATCGGCGGCGTATGCTGTACCGCCATTGACCTCACCAGGATCACTGAGACCGGCAGAGACTCCAGGATACCCGCCAACATTGGGCCCAAGGCCAAGGTAGCCGGAGCCATGGGCTGGTGGAGAAAGATGGTCCGCGCTGGAATCATGGATACAGTGATGGTGGACGAGCAATGCGTCTATTGCGATGTTCTCGAGGACTGCGAGAAAAGGCACATCCCGGTCATCGCCAGCAATGATAAGATCATGCTCGGCCTGCCCGACAGGACCAATGACTCAGCCGATGCTATTGTGGAGGATCTGGTCAGCTTCAAGATGCCGGGCGTCGCCATTCTCGATCCAGTCAAGGCCGGAGAGGTGGCCATCAGAACCGCGGTCGCCGTCAAGCCCAATCGCGCTCAGTACAAGGAAGAGATCATCTTCAATGAGCCGCAGTTTAAGGAGATGCTGGAGAAATGTACCCAGTGCAATCAGTGTGCTTTCGTCTGTCCGCCTCACATCAGGATTAGCGAGTTGATCAGCGAGGCACTGAAGGGCAATCTGGAGCCATTCTCTTCCACCTATGAGATATGCGTGGGCTGCCAGAGATGCGAGCAGACCTGCCCCCAGGAGATCCCCATCCTGAAGCTCTATGAGTATGCCAACCGCGAGTATATCAGGAACCAGAAGTTCACCATGAGAGCGGGCAGGGGACCTGTGCTCGATACCGAGATCAGAAAAGTTGGTGCACCCCTGGTGCTTGGCCAGATCCCGGGAGTTATAGCGCTGGTAGGATGCTCGAATTACCCCAACGGCACCAAGGAGTGCTACGACATCGCCAAGGAGTTCGTGGACAGAGGCTACATCGTCGTTGCCACGGGCTGCATGGCCATGGACATGTCCCTGTACAGGGACGAAGAGGGCAAGACCATCTGGGAGCAGTATGAGGGTGGCTTTGATGGCAGGAACATCTGCAACATAGGCTCATGTGTGTCCAATGCTCATATCCATGGGGCAGCAATCAAGGTGGCAACCATCTTCGCTCACAGAAACGAGCGTGGCAACTACGATGATATCGCAGACTATATCCTGTCCAAGGTCGGAGCATGCGGTGTGGCCTGGGGAGCATACTCCCAGAAGGCGGCATCCATTGCCACTGGCTTCAACAGGCTAGGCGTTCCCGCCGTGGTCCAGCCAAGCTCAGTCATCTACCGCAGGACATTCATGGGCAGAACCGACAAGCCCGAGGACTGGATGGTCATAGATGCCAAGAACGGCAATATGCAGCAGATCGAGCCTGCACCAGAGGCATTGCTCTATATCGCCGAGACCAAGGAGGAGGCCATGCTGGAGATGGCAAAGCTCTGCTTCCGGCCCTCTGATAACACCCAGGGCAGAGGAATCAAGCTGACCCATTACTGCGATATCTCCATGAAGTACTTCGGCAAGCTGCCCGATGACTGGCATCTCTTTGTCCGCGATGTCAAGGATCTGCCCCTGAACTACCAGACGCAGATGATGAAGGAGCTGGAGGAGAAGCACGGCTGGAAGATCGACTGGAAGGCGAAGAAGTTCATCTCCGGACCGCTCAGGCCTGCAGATGTCAGCTTCGATCCCACGAACATCCCGCGCAAGATAAGGGCCAAGAAGTGAGGACGAGGAGGAGATAGAAATGGCAGCAGAAGTTAAGAAGGGCATTGACACCACCAAGAATCCCATTCCCTTTGAGATGGCTCAGATCCCTGGGCCAGAGATGGCGAAGACCTATATGCCGAAGGTCATCGGCGCAATCATCAGAAAGGCGAAGAGGCCTCTGCTCGTGGTAGGAGCAGAGCTCTTCGACGATCCGGTGATGTTCGATAAGATGATTGAGATGGGAAAGATGGGAATTCCCATCGCCGCCACGGCGCATAGCGTTAAGGGCTTTGTCGATCGGGGCTACCTGGAGAATGTCTATCAGATTGGCCTGCATCCGTTGACCAACTTTTTGAGGTTCCCTGATTGGAAGGGCCTGGATGGACAGGGTACATATGATGTGGTCATATTCCTGGGCATCTACTACAAGTTCGCTAATGGCATGTTCTCTACATTGAAGAACTTCAACCGGGACATCAAGCGCGTCTCCATAGACCGCTACTATCATGTCAATGCCGATATGACCTTCGGCAACCTGGCCTTCAATCCGGACGACTATCACGCAGCCGTAGACGAAGTAATCGCAGCGATGAAGAAATAGAGTTTATCCTATAACAGAAGAAAACAGAAGAGGTGTATTAATGGCAGATATAAAGTTGGACATATCCCCCATGTATGAGGGCGAGAGAATCAGAAAGGACGATCTATGGGTAGAGCTTGGCGGTCCCAAGGCAGATGGATTTGAGCTGTCGCTTGCCACGCCCATGGACGAGATTGAGGATGGAAAGGTAACAGTCATCGGTCCGGATCTGGGAGAGACCCCTGAGGGCACCACCATGCCCTTCGGCATGATCTTCAGAGTCGGCGGCGAGAAGATCGAGAAAGACCTGGAGTCCATCATCGAGAGGCGCAACCATGCCCTGCTCTCCTATATAAGTGGCCTCATGCACCTCAACCAGAGATACGATATCTGGATGAGGATTGGCAAGGGTCTCAAGAAGAAGGGAGTCACCTCCTGGAAGGAGGTCTACGCCCCGGTCATCGACCTGTACAAGGCAGAGATGCCATTCATTGAGAAGATGGACATCACCATCGTCACCGATCCAGCAAAGGTCAAGGAAGAGCTGGCCAAGGCCATGGCCGTATACAAGACCCGCGATGAGCGCGCCAAGGGACTGCACGATGAGGATGTGGATGTCTTCTATGGCTGCACTCTCTGCCAGGCATTCGCTCCCACCAGCGCCTGCGTGGTCACCCCGGACAGGCCATCACTGTGCGGAGCTATCACCTGGTTCGACGGCAGGGCTGCCGCCAAGGTGGACCCAGAGGGCCCCCAGTTCGCCATTGAGAAGGGATCGGCGATGGATGAGGTCAGCGGCGAGTATGAAGCCATTAATCAGATGGCTGAGCAGAGGTCCGGCGGCGAGTACAGCAGAATGCTCCTCTACACATTCTTCGATGCACCCCACACCTCCTGTGGCTGCTTCGAGACCATTGGATTCTATATGCCTGAGGTTGACGGCATCGGCCTTGCCGATCGTGACTTCAAGGGCGCAACCCCCAACGGACTGCCTTTCTCCACCATGGCAGGACAGACCGGCGGCGGCAAGCAGGTCGTGGGCTTCCTGGGCATGGGTATTCTCTACTACTTCTCCCCCAAGTTCCTCCAGGCGGATGGCGGCTGGAGAAGGATCGTCTGGATGTCCAAGGGCCTCAAAGAGAGGGTAAAGGAAGGCATTGATGCTGACATGATGGACAAGATCGCCACCGAGGACGATGCCAAGGACATCGCAGCCCTCAAGGCATTCCTGCTCAAGGTCAACCATCCCGTGGTGGATGGCGTCACCAGAAAGGTGGACAACAAGAAGATCACCGAGGGCTGGAAGCTTGAAGAGGTCGATGATGATATCAAGGGGAAGGTCATGGCCTATATCGAGAAGACCGGCGGAGACATCAACATGGATACCGTCAAGTCCGAGCTTGCCCTGACCGAAGGCCAGTTCATGCAGGTCGTCGAGGCCTTGCAGGAAGACGGCGTGCTCGAGTGAGCAGATTCAAATTTAAGAGAGGGTGTTAAACTATGCAGCTAAAACTGAAACCCAAGGCACCTGCAGCGGCGGCTCCAGCAGCCGCACCTGCAGCAGCAGGCGCAGCAGCACCAGCCATAAGCATGTCCGGCAGCGCCGGCGGCATAAAGCTGATCCTGAAGGATGCCAAGATAAGCATAGATAAGGTAGTACTCGCCAAGTAGAGTACCGCCTTTTTCTCCCTTTTTTGGGAGATGCGGTTTTCCTGCGAGTGCGATTATCTGATCAAAGAGTGAGGGAGAGATATTATGCAGCTTAAGCTTAAGAAAAAGGAAGCGGCTCCGGCCGCAGCAGCAGCACCTGCAGCAGGCGCAGCAGCTCCGGCTTTCGCTATGCCAGCAGCAGCATCGGGTGGAATGACCATTGAACTGAGGGGCGCATCCATCCACGTAGCGGAAGTTGTAATAAAACCGAAAAAATAAGGAAGGCTAGACTTTGGGGAAAGTAATAGCGATAACAGGTAAAGGCGGCACCGGCAAGACCGCAGTGACCGCAATGCTCATCAGACACCTGAATAACTCTGAAAAAAAGTTTCGAATCCTTGCTATCGATGCCGATCCTGATGCCAACCTGGCAGATGCGCTGGGCGCTAAGGTGGAAAAGACCGTTGGCGACATGAGGGAGTTCATGCAGGATTCCCGGTTCACATCTTCACCGGACACTGATAAGCAGGCGCTTTTCGAGGCTAAGATCTTTGAGATCCTTTTGGAAGAAGATGGTTACGATCTTTTGGTGATGGGCAAGCCCGAGGGTTCTGGATGTTACTGTTATGTCAATAATCTTTTGCGAGCCATTATGGATAAGACCGCCAAGGATTATGATCTGATTGTAATCGACTCGCCCGCGGGCCTCGAGCATTTCAGCAGGAAAATTTTTCCAGACCTCGACGACCTTATCGTCGTAACTGATGAGTCCAGAAGAGGGCTTACCACCGGCGAGAGGATTCGGGACATTGCCCGCGAGATGGGACTGAAGTACAAGGATCTGTATGTGGTTGTGAACAAGATCACCACCGGAAGGCGGGATAAGGTCATCGAGAACGCAACCAGCCTGGGCCTTACTGTTATCGGCACTATCCCCTATGATGAAAGCTTGGCCAAATTCGATTTAGTGGGAGATCCATTGACCGGCCTGCCCGATGATTCGCCTGCAGTTAAAGAGATGGCGAATGTCGTCGGGAAACTGGGCCTGTGAGGGTGATTCGAATGGCAGACAAGATCACTTTATCTGACCTGAATAAGACATTAACAGAGATGAATGTTCAATCCCTCGAGGGACTGAAGATCGAGGGAGATGTTGAGATAGACCTGGACGTGGGCGCAGGTGGCGTAGGCCCGCTCTTCGCATACTACTTTGGAGAGCAGGCAGCCAAGATCGCCATGCAGCTCATGGACTTCGCCAAGGCAGTGGGATATCCAGTACAGAACCTGATGCAGCCGGTGGCTGTCGCTCAGGCCATATCCCCGGCGCCTAAGGACATAGCAGCAGCCGCTGCCGCAGTCCCCGCTTTTAAGGTGGCCTCGGCGTTAGCCAGCGCCAAATTCAGCGTGGGCGTTGACAAGACCTGGAAGCATCCCATCCAGGAGGTAACCCTGGGAGCGACCAAGGCAGACGGCGGGAGCCGCGGCCATGTGGTAAAGCTGGGCGGCGAGAAGGCCATGCCCTTCTTCCCGGATGCAGCAATGCCCCATGCCCCCAAGATCACCATGGACGTCTTCGACATGCCCATCGGCATGGCCAAGGCAGTCAAGATGCATTATGAGGATGTAATCAACTCACCAGGCGAGTGGGCCAAGAAGGCAGTCAGGGATTTCGGCGCCGACATGGTCACCGTTCACCTGATCAGCACTGATCCGCTCCTCAAAGACACTTCCGCCCAGGATGCAGTCAAGACGGTAGAAGAGGTCCTGCAGGCTGTGGACGTGCCCATCTGCATCGGCGGATCAGGCAACCCAGACAAGGATCCAGTAGTGCTATCCAAGGCAGCTGAGGTCGCACAGGGCGAGCGGGTTCTTATCGCTTCCGCCAACCTGAACATGGACTGGGAGAAGATCGGCAAGGCCTGTGTGGACAACGGACATGTCTGCCTCGCCTGGACCCAGCTGGAGATCAACTCTCAGAAGGAGCTGAACAGAAAGCTGATGAAGGTGGCTGGTGTTCCGCGCGAGTCCATAGTTATGGACCCGACAACCGCTGCCCTCGCCTACGGCTTGGACTTCGCTTACTCCAACATGGAGAGAATAAGGCTCGGCGCTCTGAAAGGCGACGATGAGCTGACATTCCCCATGTCCTCCGGCACCACCAACGCCTGGGGTGTCAGAGAGTCCTGGATGGTCCGTTCACCGAACAAGGACGACTCCGACTGGGGAGACAGAATGCTGAGAGGCCCGATCTGGGAGATTCTGACCGGCTACTCTCTGGCCATGGCTGGAGTGGACATCTTCATGATGATGCATCCAACGGCGGTCGCATATCTGCATGAGATCACCCAGTCTCTGATGGGAAGAATAGAGGCCAAGACGCCTGAAGCCAATGCCTGGCTCAAGATGGGGGTGTGAGGAACATGAAGGAAACAAGCCCGCTTAACCTTTACAAGCAGCTTCCACAGACCAACTGCAAGAAGTGCGGAGAGGAGACCTGCATGGCCTTTGCCGCTGGCCTGATCGCCAGAACCCGCAAGGTAGAGGAGTGCACTCCGTTAATTGAAGAGAAGAAGTACGCCAAGAAGCTTGCGACCCTCAGGAGCACCGTCGCTCCCGAGCTGAAGATGGTCTATGTGGGGGTCGGAGACAAGCAGGTCAAGGTAGGTGGCGAGGACGTCATGTACCGCCATCAGATGACCTTCTTCAACAAGCCGCCATTTGCCTATGATGTTGCCGACAACATGGAAGAGGCAAAGCTCATAGAGCGGGTCAAGAAGATCACCACCTGGCGAAAGTTCTACATCGGCAAGTGGCAGGGCGTGGAGATGATTGCCGTCCGGTCTGTGACCGACGATCCGGCCAAGTTCGCCGCCTGCGTCAAGACTGTCATGGCCAATGGCAATGGCTTCCCGCTCATCCTATGCTCCTTCAATCCGGCTGTTCTCAAGGCAGGCCTGGAGGTCGCATCCAAGGAGAAGCCACTCATCTATGCCGCCACCAAGGACAACTGGAAGGAGGTCGCTCAGCTGGCCAATGACTACAAGGTCCCAGTCACATTGAGCGTTCCCTTCGACCTGGATGGACTCAAGTCCATGGCCGTCACCTTCGCCGAAATGGGACTGACAGACCTGGTCTTAGACCCCGGAACGGCACCCAACGGCAAGATGCTGCAGCAGACCCTCACCAATTTCATCAACCTGAGGAGGGCGGCTGTGGAAGAGGCCCAGAGGGATATCGCTTATCCGGTAATGGTCCTGCCCATCAACGCCTGGCTGACCACCGATGATCCGGTTCGTGCTTCTTACTGGGAGTCAGTGCTCACCGCAGCCTTTGTAATTCGCGGCGGTGCAATCATGATCAAGCACTCCCTTGAGCCGCACAGCATGATGCCCGATATGCATCTGCGCTTCAACATCTACACCGATCCCAGGACGCCTGTGCAGGTCAAGCCCGGCATCTACAAGGTCGGCAACCCCGGACCGGAGTCGCCAGTCTTCCTGACCACCAACTTCGCCCTGACCTACTACACCGTGGAGTCGGACGTGGCCTCAAATGGCATCGATGCTTACATCATTGCCATCAACACCGATGGCATAGGCGTGCAGGCATCTGTCGCTGGCGGCCAGCTCTCCCCGGTCAAGATTCAGGACTCCTTCAACGAGGCAGGCTTCGACTGGGCCGGTCAGAAGTACCCGGCCATGGTCCTGCCCGGCATGGCAGCCAAGTTCTCAGGCGAATTGGAGGACCTCTTCGCAGGCAAGGCCAAGATCATGGTCGGCCCAGAGGACTCCGGACGCATCATCGGCTGGATGAAGGACTTCTGGCCACCCAAGTAAAGCGAACTCGAAAAAGGGTATTGCATGTGCCCCAAAGCGGGCACATACTCTTATTTTATGGCTTCTTGATCTGAAAGTCAATTTCAGGAGGAAAACGATCTTCTATGTTAGCCCTAAAAAATTCTGCTTTGAGCCTGGCTCTGATGCTCTTCATTCTGGCAGGAAGCGCCCTGACCCTGTCGTCTGTGGGGGTGGTCTATCTGGGTGAACTCGATCTGCTGGCAAATATCAACTCCACGAATTCCAGCTTGATAAACAGCACCCTCATAAATAGCACAGCGGCCAATAATTCCACATCGATCGATGTCGCTCTTGCCCTGCCCCAGAACCTATCTGCCTCCATCGGAAAAGAGGTTCTTGACCTCACCAGCTATGCAAGAGACAGGGTAAACAAGAGCCTGGCCGGCTACACGAATATCATGTATCCCATCACCGGCTCTCGGGGGACCACAGCCTCTACCTCAGGAGGAGGAGGCGGTGGAGGTGGATGCGGCTGCGGTTAGCTTCCCGCGCGTCAATTTTTGCGATGTCTATATCTTTTTGCATAGATACAGGCCTAAGAACCCCTCTTTTTGTTCCTCTCTCTCGATCACAAAGCCCGCCCTCTCGATCAAGCCGCGCATGATCCAGTCCATGGTGGAGAATTCCTTATTGATGTGGCTGGTCATACTCTGGGCAAATCCAGGACCAGCCTTCTCCATCGTTTTAGATATGAACCTCTCTATCTGCCTCTCATAGTCGCCCGGATCGAAGGAATAGACGATGTCCCTCAGACAGAGCCTTCCTCCCGGCCGCAGCATGCTGGCTATGTTCAGCAATGCGATCTGTTTCCAAAAATCTGGCAGGTGGTGCATGGCTATCTGGCTGACGATGGCGTCAAGCGGCCCGTCATGGTGGTGGTAGGTGAGAAAGCCGCCGACTAGGAAGCTGATGTTGGAGATTCCCTGCCCCTGGGATTTTTCCCGGGCATACTGGAGCATCCCCGGGGATATGTCGATGGCATAGACCCGGGCGCAACGGCGGGCGGCGGCCAGGGCGAACTCGCCAGTGCCTGTTCCTATTTCCAGCAAGGAATGATGGGGCTTGATCTCCAGGAATGATAGGATCTCCTCTATCTCCCCCTGGATGTCTCTGAACCTTTGCATATTTCGGTCGTAGGATGGGGCGATGGCATCGAAGTCCATGCCGGGATGGTCCGGCTCGTGGTAGCACCATTCGGGTGGAGGTAGTCTATCTTCTTGCATTGAGTTCACCTTTGAAGCTCGCATAGAGCATGGGTTGTCATATCTAAAAGTATGTAAGATGTGGCTCAACAAAAATTAGTTATAAAATGCAGGATAGGTTATCTAAGGGGATCGAAATGCCAAAGATAGCTATAATCTACGCCACAGGCATGGGAAGGACAAAGAAAATGGCAGAGGCCATAGCCAGCGGGGCAATGACCATCGAAGGGACTGATGTATTGCTGAAAGAAGTCTATGATGCATCTTTAGATGATATAGCGGACGCAGATGCAATCGTTCTTGGTGGCTCGACTTATAACTATAAGCTCATCAAGTCGATGGATCCATTCTTAAAAGAGATGGTAAAGCTCGACTTGAACGGGAAGGTGGGAGTGGCATTTGGCTCGCATGGGTGGAGCGGTGAGGGAGTTGTAACCTTGATCGCCCGCATGAAATCCTTTGGCATGCGAGTAGTGGAGCCAGGGACGACAGCCATACAGGTCCCGGGCAAGGAGGATATTGAGAAGTGCTTCCATCTGGGAAGAACGATCGCTGCGGGACTGGGAAATTAGGTCCCTTCCCGGATGGCTGAGAAAGAATGCGGGATGCACTGAGGCTCAGGAGATAATTCAATTCTCCTGCAACTGTTTGCTCCTGGCACCAGAGCTTCAGGCTGCATCCTTCCGCCGGCTGAGCTGCTTTATCATCTCTTCCTGGCTTGCCCCTTGGCCTAGCAGTTCTTTAAGTCGGCTCTTCGCTATATGGGCGATTTAAGGTAGGGAAAATGGCCTTTTGTTCCTCTGTGTCTCTGTGGTTGGGTCAGAGCATAGCGGTTCACCACAGAAGGCACGGAGACATAGAGTTTTTCCGATTCAAGTTCACCCCTTCAACTCTCATCCGGGCGACATACCTCCATCGCCCTCTCCAGCTCCAGCGCTACCATTGCCCCTGCCATCCTCTTCTGCACCGTCCCTGCCAGCATCCGGCCCGCCCGGGCCCGAGAATACTGGTCCACTTGCCAGTCCAAGCCATCGTAGCCCACTTCCATGAGAATCAGCCCCTCTGCTGGGGCGGTAGGAGCGCCGTGGTTCAATTCGGGACGGAGGAGATCCTTAAACCAGCGCATATCCTTCTGGCCTGAGCCCACCTTTTCGGTGGCTCCCACGATCTTTCGCACCATATTCCACAGAAAGCCGTCTGCCCGGATGTCGAAGATGAAAAGGCCGTCTCTCTCTCTTATCTCCAGCTTCTCTACCCTCTTTACCGTTCCCACCTTGGCGGAGGAGAAGTTTCGAAAATCGTGCTCCCCCAAGAGCATATCCGCTGCCTCTTCCATTAGATCCCTGTCCAGGCCGGGGTGCCAGAGAAGATACTGGTACTCCCGCCAAAGGGCATTCCAGCGGGCAGAAAAGCCCACTGGGGCGATGGACCATGCCCAGGTCCAGATGTCCCGGGGCAGCCTGCCGTTCACGCACCGCGGCCTGGTCAGATCGATTTTATCCTCATCTATCCAGAAGTCGATCACCTGGCCCAGAGCTGAGACTCCCCGGTCCGTCCGGCCAGCATAGCAGAAGTCGCCGTGGATGACCCCTATCTGGGCCAGCGCCCGTCGGACCTGGCTGTCCACAGTCACCCGGTCGGGCTGCTTTTGAAATCCATAATAGTTATCTCCCAGATAGGCGAGCTTGAGGGCGACCTTCATCCTGATCTTATCCTGAAAAAAAAAGATGGATTGGCTGGCTATTCCTTGATCCCTCTCAGATCTCCCTGGGATCGGTGATATAGCCGGTAATGGCGCTCGCTCCTGCGGTGGCGGGGGAAGAGAGGTAAACGAAGGCCTGGGGGCTTCCCTGCCTGCCCACGAAGTTGCGGTTGGAGGTGGCCAGACAGCGCTCTCCTGCCCCCAGGAGGCCGAAGCTTCCTCCCATGCAGGGGCCGCAGCAGGGCGACTCCACCATCGCCCCCGCCTCCATGAACCTCTCCACCAGGCCGGCTCGCAAGCATTTCATGTACTCATCCCGGCTGGCGGGGACCACGATCATCCGTACTCCTTTGGCCAGGGGCTCATTCTTCATCATCTCGCTGGCAAGCTGCAGATCCTCGAATCGGCCGTTGGTGCAGGAGCCCAAGAATACCTGATCGATCCGGGTTTGGGGAACCTGGCTGATGGGCAGGACGTTGTCTACATTATGGGGCATGGCGATCTGCGGCTCGAGATCGGATACATTCCACTCCCTCCGGGAGAATGCTGCATCCTCGTCTCCCTTGACGAATCCTGCCTCAATTGCCTCTCGATCCTGGACTCGTCCCTCCAGGTAGCTCTTCGTCGTCCCGTCCGCCGGGAAGATGCCCACCTTGGCCCCCATCTCTATGGCCATGTTGGAGACCGTCATCCTCTCAGGGATGCTCATCCTCTCCGCGGCCTCACCCCGGAACTCACAGGCCAGATAGTTGGCCCCGTCGGCACCTATATCGCCGATGATGCGCAGGACGGCGTCCTTTGATGTTACTCGGGAGGGCAGTCGGCCCTCGATCATTATCTGGAGGGTCTTGGGCACCATAAACCAGAGCTTGCCGGTGGCGAAGACTGAGGCCATGTCCGTCGAGCCGACGCCGGTGGCAAAAGCCCCAAAGGCTCCATAGGTACAGGTGTGAGAATCGGTGCCCAAAATCACGTTTCCAGGAAGCACGTGCCCTTTCTCAGGCATCACCTGGTGGCATACGCCGCAGAAGATATCGTAGTTGAGAATATCCTGCTCGGCAGCAAACTTGCGCAGCTGGATGTGGTTTTCTGCTGCCTTCAGGCTGTCTGCCGGGACCTGATGATCGAATAGAAGAACGATCCTGGTTGGGTCCCAGACCCGGGCATCCCTGCCTGCAATCTCATAGAATCCCTTCACTGCCAGGGGGCCGGTTATATCATGAATCATGGCGCCATCTACATTCGCCATGACGAACTCGCCCGCCTTTACCTCTTTGTTTGCCGCTCTGGATAATATCTTCTCAGACAGGGTTTGGCCGCTCATGGTGACTCTGTTGCCCTTCATGATAATAAATCTTGACCTTTAGCCCGGCCATGCCGCGGGTCATCCTCATTCAGCAAAAGCGTCCTTTGATAGTTTGAGGCTCTGAATCTTTGCTTCTCTGAGGTCGGAGACGAAATCCGCCATCAGATTTCGGTTTCTCAGGACGGCCGCCGGATGATATGTCACCAGAAAGCGATCGCTTAGAATCCGGCCGCGCAGGACAGTAACCCCCACAACTCCCAGGACGGCTTGAATGGCAGTGTTCCCCATCAGGCAGATGATCCTGGGGCGGATGGCATCCATCTGATCCTCTAGATAGGGCAGGCAGAGTTCGATCTCCTTTTTATTCGGCTTTCTGTTCTGGGGTGGACGGCATTTGATGACACTGGTTATGAAGACATCCTCTCTTTTCAGGCCGGCCTCGTTCAGAGCCTCGTCCAGCAACCTTCCCGCCCGGCCGACGAACGGCAGTCCTTTCAGGTCCTCCTCCCGACCGGGGGCCTCTCCCACCAGCATGATCTCGGCCTTGGATGGGCCGCTTCCGGGCACAGTGAGGTTTCGGCTGAGAGAAAGAGGACAAAGATCGCAGGAGGCGATCTTCTCCTGCAGCAGGATCAGGTCTGGCGGGCACATGCTGGCAGCCATTGAAGCTTGTCATTGATAACCCTTCTCCATCGATCCTTCCCCTATGAAAAATCAATCGCAACGAAAGGTTCTTATTTATTCAAGCCCTCTAGCCAGATGAGGAGGGTACTGATGCAGTTCGCAGAGTGGACATATCCCCTGAGGAAGTTTGACGATATATATTATACTATTGAGAGAATAGTTTATGGCAAAGGGGAGCTGAAGGGCTTCACCACCGAAGATATCTACAATAACCTGCGGGATAAGCGCTTTTTCAATGATGTGCAGGATCTGAATCGATATCTGCTGGAGAACGGGCGGAAATATAAGATAAGAAAGATCGACGATACCTGGGAGCGCTATTACTAGCGCTTCATCTGATCTTTTCTTTGAAGTAGATATTTCTCTCATCAATTCCCAGTTCATTGAACCTACCAGTGGCTAGGATGCTATGGCTGTACTTGAGCAGGGCCACCCTTACCCCCGGTGTCACCACCGACTCTGAGGGGAGGACCACATTCTCGCCAACAACCGGAACACCCCCTTCCGCACCATTATTCAATCCTAGAGCACTATGCTCCTCTAAGATGCAATGGCGGCCCACTATTGCTCTGTTGATAATGACTGAATGCATAATATGAGCAAAGCTCATCACCATGCTATCCTTTATCTCAACATCGCGGTCGATGAGGCTGGTATGGCCGATATGGGAGTTCTCAATGACCACACCCCTCTCTATGCGGCAGTTTCTTCCTATGGAGACATTCCCTTTCAATACGATATCCCCTGAAGCAAGATCCGGCTCGATCCTGGCCAGGGTGCTGGGATGGATCCACTGATTGGTCCTGTAACGGTACTTGCGGTCGAAGTGCCTGACCCGACCGGAGAGGCAGTCCATAGCCGCCTGATGCAGTCTCTCCGGTGTCCCTATATCTATCCAGTATCCCGCGACGGGGAAGCCGTAGACGGGATAGCCGTTCTCAGTCAGGTAGGGGATCAGATCGCCGCCTATGTCCCTGGCCTTATCACCCATCTTAGCCAGGACCTCCCGGACCTCGGGGCTGAAGAGATAAAAGGCGGTGTTTATCATCCGGCTGGGCTCGCTGCCTGGCTTTGGCTTCTCCACGAAACCCCGGATGCGCATATCCTCATCCACCCGCGCTACGCCGTAAGATGAGATGCTCTCCCCCGGTGCTATCTCCTTTAAAGCGACGGTCAGAACCGGCTTATGCAACTGATGGAACTGGACTATGCTCGACAGATCGATATCGATAAGGTTGTCTCCCGACACCACCAGGAGGTCATCTTTTATATCAAAATAGTTCATGCAGTAGCGCAGAGAGTCGGCACTGCCTACGTCATCATAGAGCGGCTGATAGCTGAAATCCTGGTGGTCGGCGATTCCCAGACGCTTGAAGAAGCCCTCACCGGCCTTGAAATAGTTGCTCAGGTTGAGGGTGTTGCTCGCTCCCTTGCTGCCTAAAATGAACCGGCGACAGCCCTGGCTGGCCAGAACCCGGAAGAGATTGGCAATTATGGCCGTATCGCATAGCTCCACCAGCGGCTTGGGCTGGTCCAGGGTCAAAGGATACAGGCGCGTCCCCGAGCCGCCGACGGTTGCTAGAACCTGGGGAAACATGCTCCATAATTGAAGCTGGCAGGAATGATAAACCTATCCCCGCAAATCATACCGATTGCATCTGTTCTATCTCTTCCATTCTATATTCAGTACCCCCGCATGATCTTCATAATGATGCGGGCGATCATGAAAGCGATAAGGAACAGAATAGCATAGAAGGCTATTGTAATTACATCCATGGCAGGTAATCAGTCATTTCTGGTTTATAGATTTGATTGCCATACAAAAAGATTGATCAGCCATAAGTGCCCCAACCCAGAGCAATCAGGTGCGATTCATGAATCATACAGGGGCCATAGAGAGGGCGAAGGAGCACTTCGCTGAACTGCTCAATGAGCAGCTCAAGCGCGTTGATCAGATGAAAGCAGGAGAGGACTGGGCGGACTACAGCCGGCTTATGCCGATAATTATTGGGGTGGTAGGAGGAGACGGCATCGGCCCTTTCATCACTAAAGAGGCGGTCCGGGTGCTCGAGTACATCCTGGCTGAGGAGATCCAGTCTGGAAAGGTCGAGCTGAGGTGGATCTCGGGCCTTACCATCGAGGAGAGGGTCAAAGTGATGAAGGCCCTGCCCGAGGAGACCCTGGCGGCGCTGAAGGAGTGCCATGTGATACTAAAGGGTCCCCTCACCACCCCCAAGAAAGGGGATAAATGGCCAAACCTGGAGAGCGCCAACGTATCCATGCGCCGGGAGCTGGACCTCTTCGCCAATGTCCGGCCGGTCAAGGTGCCGGAGAAGGGTATCGACTGGATCTTCTACCGGGAGAACACCGAGGGCGAGTATGTCCTGGGCAGCTCAGGATTCAATGTCACTGAGGACCTGGCAGTGGACTTCAAGGTTATCACCAGCCAGGGAGCGGAGCGAATCGTGCGCCTGGCATTCGAGTATGCCAAAAAGAATGGTATCAATAGAGTCTCTGCGGTCACCAAGGCCAATGTGATCAAGACCACAGACGGCAAGTTCCTGGAGGTAGCCCGGCGAGTAGCCCGCGAGTATCCGGAAATTCAGTTCGATGACTGGTTCGTGGATATAATGGCGGCAAAGCTGGTGGACGAGAAACGGAGGCGCGACTTCAAGGTGATCGTCCTGCCCAACCTGTACGGGGACATCCTCACCGATGAAGCGGCGGAGTTCCAGGGCGGAGTGGGCACCGCCGGAAGCGCCAATATCGGCAAGAGGTATGCCATGTTCGAGGCCATCCACGGCTCAGCTCCGCGCATGGTCGACGAGGGCAGAGCGCAGTATGCCGATCCGGCGAGCATGATGAGGGCCTGCGTGATGATGCTGCGCCATATCGGCTTCATAGATCAGGCCAGCCGGATGGAGATGGCGCTGGATATCTGTGGCCAGTTCGAAAAGAGAGTATCTCTCACCGGCAGGCCAGATGGTGCCACTGGAGCCCAGTATGCAGACTATGTGCTCGAGACTGTTCAAGATCCAGATCTACAGAATCGCTGGCAGAGATATCAGGCTTCTGGAGAGGTAAAGCTTTAGCTGAAGTGGTTCCATAATATTGCTCGTGGAAAACCTTGCAGAAGCATTTCTGGGCTTGAGCCGAGAGGATTTCTCTCTGCTGGGCGCGATTGAAACCGGGATGAGGACTCACGAGTGGGTCCCCACTTTTATAATATCCAAGCTTGCCGGCCTCTCCGCCAGCAAATCAGAGTATCGCCTGCAGCATCTTTTTGAGAAAAAGCTGGTGGTACGAGAGGCTCAGCATTACCTGGGCTATCAGATAAACTTCGATTCCTACGACCTTTTAGCGCTCTCAGACTTCGTCCGGCGCGATCAGGTAAAAAGCATCGGAGAGCGGATCGGGGTGGGCAAGGAGTCCGTAGTCCTTGAGGCCCAGGGATACGCCTCTTTAGCCATCAAGTTCCACCGCCAGGGACGGACCAGCTTCAAGCACGTCCGCCGCCTGCGCGATCACCTCAAGGACAAGCCTCGGGTTCCGTGGCTCTATGCCGCCTCCCTGGCGGCGAGACGGGAGTTTGCAGTGATGGAAAAGCTCTACCCAAAGGTCTCCATCCCCCGGCCGGTGGCCATCAGCCGGCATGCTCTGGCAATGGAGTATGTTCCCGGACCCCTGCTCAATAAGATCACCCTCTCCGATCCCGAGGAGGGCTTAAGGTTGATCCTTCAGGAGGTGGGACGGGCTCTAGATCTGGATATCGTCCATAGCGACCTGAGCGAGTTCAATATCATGATCACCGATTCCGGGCCGGTGATCATCGACTGGCCTCAGGCGGTGGATGCCGCTCATCCTCATTCAGATGAACTCCTGAAGAGGGATTTAGGCAATGTGCTGCGCTTTTTCCGGAGCAAGTACCGCATCGATATGCCGCTGGAGGAGGCGCTCACAGCGGTCCGGGAGGCAGAGAGGATTTGAGCATCTTTGGGGTGGATATCGCCAGCGGATCGCCGGGCAGCCGCAGGGCTCCCAGCTACTCACTGGTGGTCCTGGAGGGGGATGCCACTGCCCTTCACCATATGATCAGCAGGCATAAGCTGATCCGGATGATCCGGGAGCGGCAGCCGGAGATCGTGGCTATGGATAACGTCCATGAGCTGGCCCAGAGCCACAGGGATCTGATCAACCTCCTGCGCCGTCTCCCCCCTTCGACCAAACTGGTCCAGGTGACGGGCGGTGAGCGGCCGGAGTCCCTGGTCCGTCTGGCCCGCTGGAATGGCATCACCTTCGACCGCACCAAGCCCCTGGAGGAGGCAGAGGCCTCGGCCAGGCTGGCGGCCAGGGGGGTTGGGGCAGTGGTCTCCGCCTTTGAGGACAAGACTCTGATCAAGGTGAGCCGGAGGCGGTCATTGGGTCGGGGCGGCTGGAGCCAGAATCGCTACACCAGAAAAATCCATGGAGCTGTGATGGCCCTGGCGCGGGAGGTGGAGAAGCAGCTTCGCGAAGCCGGTTTGGAGTACTCTCTGCGGGCGGTGGAGGGCCTGGGTGGTTTCACCCGGGCGGAGTTCGTGGTGGAGGCCAGCCGAGATAAGGTGCACATCAATCCTGGCTATTCGGTAGATGCCCAGCTGAAGATGCAGAGCATCGAAAGGCCTGCTCTGCAGTACAAGCCGCTGCTGCACCGCAGGGGCTACATCATCGTGGGCCTTGATCCAGGCACCACCACCGGCATTGCCGCCCTGAACCTGCGGGGGGAATTGGTCGATCTGATCAGCTCCCGGGCTATGTCCTCATCCGATGTCATCGAGTGGATAGCTGCCAGGGGAAGGTCGCTGATTGTGGCTACCGACGTCTCGCCCACGCCGGGGGCGGTGGAGAAGGTAAAGAGGGCCTTTAATGCCGTCTTGTTCAGCCCGGGGGCGGATATGGCCGGGGAGGAGAAGATAGCTCTGGGAAGGGAGTTGGGCTACAAGAACGACCATGAGAGGGATGCTCTGGCTGCTGCACTGGCCGCCTTCAGGAAGTACAAGAACAAGTTCATCCAGGTGGAGAAGAAGGCTCCGGCGGAGGTCGATCCCGATGAGATCAAGGCACTGGTGGTCCGGGGCTATTCCATTGAGAACGCCATCGCCGAGTTCTCCCATCCGCCCCCGGCGGAGGGAAGGCCAGCCGCCCCGGCGCCCCCCGCCCCAGATCCCGATACTGCGGCCCTGCGGCAGCATATCCAGCAGCTATCCGAGCAGGTGAAGACCCTGCGCACTTATGTGGATGAGCTGCAGGCCCAGCTGGCAAAGAAGGATGCCGATCTGCAAAAGGCGAACGTGAGGCTGGACCGGCTGAAGGATAAGACCTCCAGGGAGATCAAAAGGGATCATGAGATCAGGATCCGGGACAAGGAGATCGTGCGGCTGCGCTCCATCCTGCGCTCGGAGAGGAAGTACACCAAGAAGCTGAAAAAGAACGCCGTCGCCCGGAAGAAGGCGGAGAGGATTGAGGAGGTCAAAGGGCTGCGCCGTCTGAAGCCGGTGGCCGCCTTCTCCAAAGAGGCGGTTCTGGCTGCGGCGGAGCGCTACTCTCTGGCTGAGGGGGACCTGGTCCTCTTAGAGGACTCCAGCGGCGGGGGAAAGAGCACTGCGGAGATGTTTCGGGAGAGGGGGGTTGCCGCCATAGTGGCAGAGGGGGAGATGGCCCAGGCGATGCAGGAGTATTTCCTGGACCTGGGCTTGCCAGTATTCACATCCGCGGAGATTGCGGTGCAGAGGATCGACAGCCTGCCATTCATCCGGCCGGAGGAGCTTGAAGCGGCGCGGGAGAGGTGGGAGGTGCAGCAAAAGGCCCGGCAGGCGAGGCTGGAGGCAGAGAAGCTGGAGAGCCTCTTTCAGGATTATAAGGCGGAGAGGATGAAGGAGGAGAAGAGGAAGAAGAGGATGGGGCAGAAGGAGATGGTGGGGGAGGGGTATGATTGATAGGTAATTCTTCCCAAAGACGATATTGAGGTGGGCGGGGAAAGGGATATCCGCGCTTTTTTACCAGTAATATACCTTTCGGTTGAGAGTGAGACTTCAGCTTATTTTTACATATAAAGCTCCATGTCATCTGGCATCCTTGAACAAGGAAGCAATCTCATTCCACAAACGTCCTTACGTCTGCATCCCTTTAGTCGCTCATGTATTCGCGAATACTTTTGACATCGGCTTCAAAACCACGAATCTCTACGATACGAGCGCGCATATTCCACAACTCTATGACCCTGGCGCTGGGCAACCAGCATGGGCTCGATCGGCTTCGCTCACTGCCACCAGGGCTACCTCGTGAGAAAGCCTCACGCGTTCTCTGGCTCCAGGCAGCTTCGCCTCCCTTGCGCAAACTGCTCACTGTAAATGTAGAACACCCGGTCGGCAAGCTCGGTCAGCTTCTGCAGGTGGTAATCCAGCGCCGGCGAGTAGAGCAGGATGGTCATGAGCCGGAAGAATGTGAAGGTGCGACGCACATACAGCACCGTGACGTTTCAGTTCAGTCGACTGAGGATGCGGGAGTAGTTGCCGCTGATGAAGAGGATCTTGTAGTGCTGCAATTCCGGGTGGCTGTTGATGGGGCGGGCCATTACCTCCACCGGTGCGACCATGACTTTGGAGGTTTCGGGAAGCAGGGAGACAGACAGGAGGAGTTAGATTTCCATGATAGAAAGATCGGTCACTCTGGAGATATGAGGGCGAGGTTCACTTCTTCCGCTGCATCAAATGCAACAGAACCTGGCGAGAGTGCGACTAAGCATCAACTATATTAAATATTAAATTGCATCAACAAGTAGAAGCTTTACCAAGAGGTGAGGTAATCTTTAAAATGATTTGGAGTCAGTTTTGAGCGTAAATTCAATAAACAAAGAACAACCTGTGGTATCTGGATTAAATTAATATATCAAATGTGCACAATATAGAAATGCCTCCCCTTAGCTCTCGTCCAAGGGCAAAAATGAGGGGGACGGAGATAAAATGAAAACCCAAAGACCATACAGGTCAATTCAACGTAGCTTAGCAGCTGCAATACGTAGCTATCGCTATCAAATTGAAATTTGGGAGGTTGTCCAGACCTCCCCGAAAACCCTCAGACCAGCTCTCAATCTCTTCCTGTTCAAAAAAGAGCGTGATCCTAGATGATAAAAGACATAACAAGATATATCAACTTTGCTGGAGACAACCCAGTAGTAAAAGAGCCTAGTATTGGCCTATCGATGCCGATTATAGGCAAGCAAAACGCTGAGCATGCAAAGTGGGCGATCAATGCACTTGCCCGGACTTTGACCTCAGCTGTAAAGGAATACAATATACCGGCAACCGTAGGACATTTTCTGAGTCCACGATACCCTTATGATCTGATAATCAGACCTTTGCCCGGCGCGATATTCAAGCCAGCTGGGATCAGCAGTGTATTTTGGACAAACACAACAAGCCGCAAGGATGCTCTTTACTGGAGCAGGGAGTTCAACGGATGGCGGTCATGGCCCAAGAAAAATCCCGATAGGGTTATGAGCTTAGATAAGTGGATAGATCTGCAACGCCCATGTGGACAGGCTCAGGCGTGGCTGGCTGTCACGACAAGGGCAATAAGTGAGAATGGCAGCTTATTCTGTTGCTGGGCACCCATGTCAGAAGTGATACAACTACATGCCCTGCTGCCTAAATTGCCGGCAGCATATCTGGCAACGTGCCCAACAATGCCCTACGACACTAAGACTGAAAGCTTTGACATTAGCCATGAGTTGCTAGGGATGATCCTGGGGGTTAAGGGGTGGGCAGCATAGCTACCCCATCCTTTTTGGATATTTTCAAGGCAGAATCCTTCTGGGATACATTTGCATCTTTAACGTCATTATGAAATCAATCGTTGTTATCTCCAAAATATTCAGCAAAGCCAGCAAGAAAGTTTGGATTCAAGGATGAATAGGGCAATCTAAGTTTCTTTATGCCTTCCACCTTTTCCATAAAGTCGTCTAGAGAAAGATAACCACAGACATTCCTCAAGGGCTTTGGTCTTCCTCTGGCATAACTGATATAAGCTTAGGTGAAGTTGAGTATCATGTTAGTATGCTGAGGTATAAATGGAAACATTATGTATTGTTCCATGTGGAAAGAGAAAGATATGGGATAAAAATCCTAATGCGGGTTTTGTAAAAGCAAAGGATGTCTACATAGGTCATTTTTCTATAAAATGCAAAGAATATGCAGAAAAATTCTATGCAAATTCATGGTGCATTTTATCTGCAAAGTATGGATTTATATTCCCAGAAGAAAAACTTCCAGGGACTTATAATGTAAGCTTTAAAGATGAGAAAACACATCCTATAGGCATAGACGATCTCATATTGCAGATAGAGCAAAAGAGATTGAATAATTATGATAGGATAGTAGTTCTGGGTGGCAAATCATATGTAAAGGTAATAAATAAGGCATTTGAAGGCAAAATTATTTCTAATCCCTTAGCTAATTGTAAAGGATTAGGTTATATGATGCATCATCTGAATGAGTCTATAAAAAAAGGGTTCGAACTATAATCCAGATAATTAAATGTTTTTAGGACAATACTTATCTAGATAACAGATGTTGCAATTAGGATTCTCCGGTCTGCACCAATTCCTGCCGATTTCCCAGGCTGAAAGATCAAAGATTCCTGGGTATTCTGGATACAATTCTTTCGCACAATATACTAATTCATCAATATTCCTAGTATCGGATATAAATCCCAATCTCTTAAAGACTCTTCTAACATGAACATCTGGTGAAATGTCAATACAAATTTTATCTTGCATAGGGATTTTAAAATCTCTAGCTAAGATATTTGTTGCCATTGTCGCGATTTTAACACCTACGCCCTCAAATTCAAGAAATCTCCTAACAACTGTTGCACTTCTTGGATTATTGCTCCAAATCGTTGAGGCATTATTATCATATTCCTTGTGAATACGTTGTATACCTAAATAAAAATATTTTGCTGAATTTTTATTAAATCTATGCAGTCGCTCTTCTTCGAAAATGGTATTAATATAATCTTCGCTGCAGCTTAATAATCTGCTAAATTCAAACCCTCCTATTTTCTTTGAGACTTTATATGGAATTAGCCAAGCTCTTTCAGCTTTAATCTGTTTATCCATTATGGAAGCTAGCACGAAAGCATGAGGAAATTGACTCAAATCATTTAAGAGATCATCAGCTTCAGGATTCTGTGTGAATTTACTTTTTTGATATGGTTGTCTGAATAATTCATTACCCCTATTTATTAATATACTTAATATTTTATCTTGATCCATATCTTATGGTTAACCAAGCAAACTACTTATCAATTCCTATGATAATAAAACAATATAAGTATAGGGATTATTCTTCTACTATTTCTTAACATTTCCTTCCTAAATTGGCCTCACATACAACCCTAGCTCTGGAGATTACTCTGGTGAAGGAGGTCCAGAGCATAACGGCTTGAAGATCCCTTTCCTACTTTTCTCTTTCATTAATTAACCCACAAGCTTTTTAGTTCATAATTCTATCTGGATTTATGGCAAAGGTTACAAATTACAGGGTCTCCATAAATCCAAAGGTCCCCCAGGAGGTGCTGGCTGCTCAGAAGCATGCACGCATGAAAGCGGAGTGAACCCCGCGAGCACGGCATCCAGCCCAGTCTTCCCTGCCGGTAGCGAGATGAATTGGCCGAGAATCACGAAAGAGCGAACAGCTTCAATGGCAACCGGTGCAAGTACGAGGCCAGGATTGCCGAACTTGAGAGGCTGCTAGGGCAGGCTGATGCCGAGAACGAGCTTTTTTAAAAACCTTTGTCTCTAAGGATTACATGGATTATTATATTCGCATTGGGCTGACCTCGGCAGCACTGGCAAAGTGAAGCATCTGCAGTATCAAATGAATGCGTGATCTCGTGCAGGCAATGGCGGTGCGAATCGATCATCCCGGCCCAATTAGCGCATAGCTGATTGGAGCAACGATTGCTTCATGCTTTCTCAGTATCCATGACTGAAACAGACCATGAGCCTCAGGACAGCGGCTCATGCGTGGCAGATGAATCGAAATGTATCTATGTCATCATTTCGACCCACATGGGAAAAATCGTGGCCCCCAACCCGCCTGGCGAATACTATAATAATTATAAATCTGTGGCCAATCATGTCTTAAACATGAATCTTATGCCGCCCTTTTCATTCTGCATCCGAGAAAATCCGTATCACTACCGCCCAAACCATTCAACGGCTTACCTCCAATTGTATCCGAGCCACCCCGGCATTGGGGGGAGGAGAGCAGTAGCGCGGGAGGCCAGCAGGCCGACTCGCGGCGTGCACAAAAAAACAGTCTGTGTAGATCAATCTTAGCCTTGATAACCGCCCTGGATTCGAGAACTCAAATATGCTGACAGTCGAGATCTTTCGAGCCTCATAAAAAGGAAGTTCAAACTTCTGGCCATGCCAGCTTGGCGAATTTTTTCCTTTAATATATAACAATCGAAAACCATCGACGGCTTTTTCTGATCTCCCTGGCTTCGAGGGGCCCTCTTTGCCTGCGTCCCGGAAGTCCGACTCGCGGCGTGCACAAAAAAAAACAGTCTGTGTAGATCAATCCTGGCTTTGATAACCGCCCTGGATTAAAGAAATCAACCATGGGCACTATCTAGAAATCAAGTGAAATTTGTTTTTTACCAGCGATAGATTGTCTCATTTATGATATTATTGCTAATGTGGTTACACAAATCGGCCCATTTGGTTTGATTAAAGCAAATTTATCAGA
>Ga0209718_1000545_pt1 | contig 50076 bp, 54 predicted proteins | sample AD_JPNAS1_MetaG_FD_184420 | JGI IMG/M metagenome (GOLD analysis project Ga0209718, IMG submission 184420) | Active sludge microbial communities of municipal wastewater-treating anaerobic digesters from Japan - AD_JPNAS1_MetaG (SPAdes) (version 2) | ecosystem: Engineered > Bioreactor > Anaerobic...
AGTCGCTGTCTGATAGAGTCCATAACTGCACTCAGTGCGGGCTGTCGATGGACCGGGATTGGAACGCAGCGATAAATATTCTCAGATTGGGATTGCAATCTGTCGGCACAGGAAGCCGTGGAAGCCCCGCTCTTTAGGGCGGGGAGCAGTCACTGCCAGAAACAGCACCACCCCAACGGCAAGGAAAAGAAGAGCGAGCATCCACCAGGGCAGAAAGGCCACCACAATAATCCTGAGCCGGGAGAGGATAAACCATAACACAAACAGGGCAACGATCGCAAGCACAAGAGCGTAGAGACGCTCCTTTGTCCTACCGACCATACCTGGCAGATATGATCAATCATATAAATAGGTGATCTAATCCTTTATGCTGTCCCTTTGACCTTCATCAGCCGGGATATATAGAGCCTGGCCCATAAATAGCTCAGGAGGCTTCCTGCTATGTTTCCAAACACGATTCCCCACCATATCCCCTCCTGACCCAGCCCCAAGACCATTCCCAGGATGAAGGCTACCATTGTAATGAGAACCACATCTCTGAGGACATTGAGCAAGAGGGAGGTGAGACCTTTGCCCGCCCCCTGGAAGAGGCAGGCGGACATTATTCCCGGGGACATGAATGGGTAGAACAGGCACATCACATGCATGAATGCCACCATTGTTCCGGCAAGGTGAGCGCTCTCGGGAGTATAGGTGAAAAACATGGTTATCTGAGGGGCAAATATGCCGGTGATGAGGGCGGTGACCGTTCCAATGGCGAAGCCAAGCTTTGTGGAATAGTTATGAATAACCGGCAGGTTGCCATATCTTCTGGCGCCGATTGCTGCTCCTGCCACAGAGATCTCTGCCGTGGCAATGGCGATCAGAGGAATGGTGGCCATCATTATCACCCGCCAGCCTGCAGTATAAACAGCTACAGCGTCCGTTCCCGAAACCCGAACCAGCATGCTGTTGATGATGATGGCATCTATGGAGTAAAGGAGGAACTCGACGCTGGCCGGAATCCCCACCTTGAGGATGTCACTCATCACTTTTCTGCTGGGGACAAAGGCATTCCGGGACAGGGAAACGTAGGTGTCCTTCTTGACGATCAGCCAGTAGATCTGTACCATGGCCACGATCAAGAGAGATATGACTGTGCCCCATGCTGCTCCTGCTATCCCCATCCCCGCCCAGTAGATCAGAATGGGATCCAAGACGGCGTTGATCAGCGATCCCGCGCCCATGGCGTACATGGTGCGTTTTGTATCCCCTTCTCCTCTCAGGATGGCATAAGCGATGTTGGTGAAGACCATAAATATGGATCCGGAAAAGACGATATTGCCGTACTCCATGGCCAGACCAAGAGAGGAGCCTGCGCCCATTGCGGAAAGGAGAGGCTCCAGGGTTAAGAGGAGGACTGCTGTCAGTATCATTGAGACCAGCAAAACCAGCAGGAGGGCATGCATGGTGGTATTATCCGCCCCTCTTTTGTCCTGTGCCCCTATCCTGCGGGAGATGGAAGAAGAAACCCCTGCCCCCAGGCCGTTGCTCAGGCCAACCACCACCATGAATATGGGGGTCACAAATCCTACTGCAGCCAGGGCATCCGATCCCAGGCCTGCCACCCAGACGGCGTTCACCAGATTGTAGGCGGCAAGGATCAACATGGCGACGATCATAGGGCCGGAGAGCTTCAAGAGGGCCTTTTTCGGCTCTCCGATCAACAGGGAAACCCCTCTGGTAATCTCTTTTTGGGCCTCTTCCCCCCTAGCTTCGATTCCATCGTTCATCCGATCACAGGGGTCCTTTGAATTCACAGCTCTGGAAAGGGAGATGCGGCTTATAGTCTCTTTTCAAGCCACCTTCATCTCCCTCTCCAGCCTGCGGACGGTATCCCGGAGCTGAATGGCCCTCTCGAACTCCAGACGCTCCGCCGCTGCCATCATCTCCGCCTCCAGCTCGATGATCGCATTTGGAATATCCGATTTTGGAATATGCCTGGTGTCGGTGATCTCCACCACCTTTTCCCGGATGGGTTTCTTGATGGTCTGAGGGATGATGCCGTGCTCTTGGTTGTATGCCATCTGCAGAGATCTGCGCCTCTCCGTGGTCTCCATCGCCTTCTTTATGGAGCCGGTCATCCGGTCCGCATAGAGGACCACCCGGGAGTTGGCGTTCCTTGAGGCCCGGCCGATGGTCTGGATCAGGCTCTTCTCATCCCGGAGGAATCCCTCTTTGTCTGCGTCTAAAATTCCTATGAACCCCACCTCGGGGATGTCCAGCCCCTCTCGGAGGAGGTTGATTCCCACCAGGACATCGAATTTGCCCAGCCTCAGCTCACGGATGATCTCCGTCCTCTCCAGAGGCTGAATCTCTGAATGCAGATAGCGGGCCCGAATATCATTCTGGCTCAGATAATCGGTCAACTCCTCTGCCAGCCGTTTGGTGAGGGTGGTAACCAGTGCTCGATCCCCTCTCGAGATCACTCCGGAGATCTCCGTCATCACATCCTTCACCTGCCCGTCGATGGGCCGGACCTCCACCTCCGGATCGAGAAGGCCGGTGGGGCGGATGATCTGCTCCACTGGGGATTTCGAATGCTCGAGCTCATAGCCTCCTGGGGTGGCAGAGACGAATATCACATTTCTCATGAACCGCTCAAACTCCTCAAAATCGAGCGGCCGGTTGTCATAGCTGCTGGGCAGCCGGAAGCCATAATCCACCAGGTTCTTCTTGCGGGATCGGTCGCCTCTGTTCATCGCCCTGAGCTGGGGGAGGGTCTGATGGCTCTCATCGATTATGAGCAGAAAGTCATCGGGAAAATAGTCGATCAAACAGTATGGAGGCTCTCCTGGCTGGCGGCGGTCAAAATGGCGGGAGTAGTTCTCAATTCCCTTGCAGCTTCCGGTCTCTTCTATCATCTCCATATCATGCATTGTTCTCTGCCGGAGCCGGTGGGCCTCGATCATCCCAAGCTCTTGAAGCCTCTCGTTCAGCTCCGCCTTTATGGAGTCGACCGCCGCTTTCAGCTCGTTCTCCGGTATGACATAATGCCTGGCCGGATAGACGAAGAAGTAGCTCATATCCTCGACTCTCTTGCCGGTGATCCTGTCGACCTCAGAGATCCTCTCTACTTTATTTCCAAAGAGCTCAATTCGAATGATGTTGTTGAAGTAGCCGGGGATGATATCGATGGTCTCGCCGTTGACCCGGAAGCGTCCCGGAGAGAGGTCCAGGTCTGAGCGCTCATAGAGGATGTCCACCAGCCTTTCCAGGATATCCTTTCTGGAGATCCTTTCATTCACCTTCAGCTCAAACCCCATGCTCTGGAAGTTCTCGGGATTGCCCAGGCCGTAGATGCATGAAACGGAGGCCACTACTATCACATCCCGGCGGGAGAGAAGCGAGGCGGTGGTGGCCAGCCTCATCTGCTCTATCTTGGGATTGATGAGAGAGTCCTTCTCTATATACTGATCCTTTGAGGGGATATACGACTCCGGCTGATAGTAGTCATAATAAGAGATGAAATATTCAACTCGGTTATCCGGGAAGAACTCCTTGAACTCATTGTAAAGCTGCTCAGCCAGGGTCTTGTTGTGGACGATCACAAGGGTAGGCTTCTGAACCTGTGAAATGACATTGGCTACCGTATAGGTCTTGCCTGATCCCGTGACTCCGATAAGAGTCTGGAACCTCTCATTCCTTTGCAGGCCCAAAACAAGCTGATCTATGGCCTCCGGCTGGGAGCCGCAGGGAGCAAAGCTAGAGTGGAGGCGGAACTGCTGCTCAACCGGACGGTGCTGGGATAATGAATCTTCTGCCATGCTCATTGGCAGGCATAATCCTTGGTGCTAATAGCTTTTGCCCTGCACAATGGCTAAATAATCCGGAGACAGAGGTCAAGAGGGATGAAATCAGAAATCAAAGAAGAATTAAACCCGGAGAGTGTAAAAAGCGAGCCCCTCTCCGTCCAGGATCTGCATGAGCTCTATGATCCAATAAAAGATCAGATCGAGGAGAGACTGGCAGAGTTTCAGCGCATATGGGAGACGGCCAGCGACGAGGACCTCTTCCGTGAGATGGTGTTCTGCCTTCTCACCCCTCAGTCCAAGGCCAGAATATGCTGGAGGGCGGTGGAGAGGCTGGAGAGAAAGTGCCTTATCGCTTCTGGTGAGCCATGCCAGGTTCAAGAAGAGCTGGTGGGCGTGAGGTTCAACCAGCGGAAGGCGGAGTATGTATGTCTTGCCCGGTCAATGTTCAGCCATCGATCCCTTCGCACCACTCTGGCAGGATTTCCCAGTCATGCCGCTGCCCGGGAGTGGCTGGTGGCGAACGTCCTGGGCCTTGGCTATAAGGAGGCCAGCCATTTCTTGAGGAACATAGGCCTGGGGGAGGATCTGGCTATTCTCGACCGGCATATCCTCAAAAATCTAGCCCTGCTGGGAGTGATAGACAAAGTTCCCGAATCGCCCACCAAGAGGCGTTACATTGAGATCGAGAGGCAAATGACCGCCTTCTCTTCCCAGGCGGGAATTCCGATGGGCCAGCTTGATCTATTGCTCTGGTACAAGGAAGCGGGAGAGATATTCAAGTAATCAAATATCCCTGGACAGTCGCGAGAGCCTGTTTATTATCCATTTGGTCAGGAAACCGGTTAAAAAGCAGATGAACATTATGCTGAAGACCCCATCTCCGATACCGTCATTCAGCGCTATCAGTCCAGAGCTAGATATCAGATAGGCCATATAACCGAAGACCATGCTGATCAGGGGTATGGCCATATACCAGAGCCTCTTGTACCGGGTGGCCAGGCCGTAGCGGCGCAGGTCTTCTGCCACTCCGGTGAGGATCTGAGCTGATGCCCCCAGGCCGGCGAAGAAAGAGGACCAGAGAGGGACATCGAGAATCTTCGCTTGAGGATGCTGATAGATCAGCATGCTGAAAAATAGGATGGCCAGTACGGCAAATACTATAGCATAAAGGCCGTAGAGCTGGAAGAAGTAGGAGATCGTTCTCAGGCTATGGAACCGGGAGCCTCTGATATTGATCTTAGCCTCGTTGACGGCACTTGTGAGCTCATAGTTCGCCCGATCGCAGTAGAGAAATGAGTCGGAGAGGTTCTCCTTGTTGAACTCCTTTAGGGCGAGGACATAGAAGTCATAGGCATCCTTTATGTCTATAGAGCTTCTGTGAGCGGCCTGAAGCGTGCGGTCGAGCCTCTTGAGGTCTATCTCCAGCTCAGAGCACGACTGCGGGATGGAGCATGATTTGGAGTTCACACTATAGTAACTCGCTAAATTAATATTTATAGTTTGCGCGGCGCAGGCCCTTTTCACATAATTTAAATAATTTTAAATGATTTGAATTTGTGACTGCAAACAAATAGCCCGATTATATTCCGAATAAGCTCTTTAAGTACTTATCATTAAGCGTGATATATTTTTCACCAAATATGATAGTTATTTTGAATGAGAGTGCTTTATTTAGAATAGAAATTATATAAAACGTTTGGATGTATTATGTATTATTTTCAACCGACCGTAGCCAACCTCCTGGCATTTCTTATCTGCTGCATTATCTTTCTTTTGAATGAGACTCTGTTCCTTCCGCCACCCGAGGGGGTGGCCATTCTCTCAGATATTGTGATCTGATGCAATTCATCGATCATGCTCTCCGCTATGAGGCAACACTCATCCGTTCCCCTGCCGGATCTATCCCGCCCATCTTTATCCATTTTTGTCATAAGTATTAATTGAACATCTTACTTAAAAAATTTTTCCTTGCATAGAAACTGAAAATAGATGCATTAAGCAGTGCAGATCATCTCGACTCATTTTCCCTCATCCATTCCGGTCATGCTTAATACCACAAAGGACAACAGTATTCTATGCTTGAAGATCAGATCTTCTGCCCAGCCTGCGGCACTGATACCGACCATACCCTGATTAAATCCGGACAGGAGAACCTAGTTCGCTGCGATGACTGCGGAACTGTTCATCCGGTTGAGGTGAAACGGGAGCGTTTGGTCAACCTCAAGGTGATCGTCAATTGGGATGACCGCGCTCTGCCCCATTTTATAACCATCCGGGCAAATGAGTTGCTGAACGTCGGAGATGAGCTTTTGGTGGACGATCCAACAAAGGATGTGGTGATGACCCAGATCACTTCTCTGGAGACGGATCGCCGGGTCAGGAGCGCTCTTGCCGAGACTGTGAAGACCGTCTGGGCAAGGGCTACGGACGAGGTGCCGCTGAGGATAACCGTATTTCGAGGGGGCAAGAGCCATCCCCTTAAGATCACAGTTCCGGGAGATGAACTCTTAGAGGTGGGCGAGAAAAGGAGGGTGGAGAACTTCCAGTTCATCATAGTCAAGATCAAGCTGCGTGGAGAGGGATTTGCCGACGCGGCTGAGGCCAAAGACATCGTTCGGGTTTGGGGACGGGAGATCTGATTATGGAAAAGAGCAAAAGGCTATTTGACGGCATGCGAGGCAGGATAAATGAATCTGTCCTGGAAGCCATGGCCCGCGTTCCCAGAGATAAATTCGTTCCTGCGCAGCTTCGAGATAGGGCTTATGAGGACCTTCCCCTGCCCATAGGCCAGGGCCAGACCATCTCCGCCCCCCATATGGTGGCTATAATGTGCGATCTTCTTGATGTCAGGCCGGGAATGAAGATCCTGGAGGTGGGCGGTGGAAGCGGCTACCATGCGGCCGTGCTGGCAGCTCTTGCAGGTCCTGAGGGCCAGGTCTATTCGGTGGAGAGGATGCCTGATCTCGCTCTTGCCGCCAGAAAAAATCTGCAGGCGGCAGGAATTGCAGGTGTAACCGTGGTTGAGGGCGACGGCAGCCTGGGCCTTCCAGAGCATGCTCCCTACGATAGAATCAGCGTTGCTGCATCAGCTCCCAGAGTTCCCGAACCCCTAAAAGAGCAGCTCCGGGTGGGAGGGAAGATGATACTTCCGGTTGGAGAGACATCACAGGAGCTGGTCTTGGTCACCAGGAAAAACGGCTTTGCCGTGGAGGAAAAGATGGGAGTGATCTTCGTCCCCCTCATCGGCAAAGAGGGATTTGGAGAACGGCAGATTTGATATATTCGGCTGAATGATCAATCTGACAAGATGAGGCCAATAGCGATAATAATCATGGACGGTTTCGGCATAAGCCCCACCCAGGAGGGAAATGCCATTGCTAATGCCCGCAAACCCAACCTGGAGCGATTGTGGAAGCAATATCCCACCACCACCCTCAAGGCATCCGGCCTGGCGGTGGGCCTGCCCCGAGGCCAGATGGGAAACTCCGAGGTGGGACACCTCAACCTGGGCGGGGGAAGGATCGTCTATCAGGACCTGACAAGGATCAGCCTGGCGGTGGAGAATGGCACATTTGCCAGTAATCCCGTTCTGCAGGAGGCCATGAATCTGGCCCGGAAGGGGGGCAGTAAGCTTCACCTGATCGGCCTTCTCTCCGACGGTGGGGTGCACAGCCACATCACTCACCTTTACGCCCTCCTGGAAATGGCAAGATCCATGGATCTCTCCCGGGTATTCGTGCATGCCATTTTAGATGGCCGGGATGTGCCTCCACGCAGCGCTCTTGGCTATTTCCGGGATCTGGAGGAGAAATTCTCTCAGACGGGCACCGGCAGCACGGCCACTGTGAGCGGCCGCTACTACACCATGGACAGGGACCGCCGCTGGGAGAGGGTAGAGAAGGCCTACCGCTGCCTGGTTTATGGCGAGGGTCTGCGGGCGGACAGCGCAGAAGAGGCGGTCAGAAAGGGATACGATCGGGGGGAGAACGACGAGTTCATCATGCCCACAGTGGTGGATGATAAGGGCATGGTGGATGATGGGGATAGCATCATATTCTTCAACTTCCGGCCGGACAGGGCCCGAGAGATAACCCGCGCTTTTGTGGATAAGGATTTTCAGGAGTTCGCCACCAAACCGATCCGGGTCCATTACACCTGCATGACCCAGTATGATGCCACCCTGAACGCACCGGTGGCCTATCCAGCGGAGAACCTCATTGATACCCTGGGAGAGGTGGTCAGCCGGGCAGGATTAAAGCAGCTGAGGATAGCTGAGACTGAGAAGTATGCCCATGTCACCTACTTTTTCAATGGGGGGAAGGAAGAGGTCAATCCGGGGGAGGATCGGGTGCTGATACCCTCGCCGAAAGTGGCAACCTACGACCTGCAGCCCCAGATGAGCGCTTATGAGGTCCGGGACGAGCTCCTTGCCCGTCTCGATTCCGGCCGGTATGATTTGGTCGTACTCAATTTCGCCAATCCGGATATGGTCGGCCATACCGGCATATTTGAGGCAGCGGTGAAGGCAGTGGAAGTGGTGGACGGCTGCGTGGGTGAGATCGTTAACCGGATACTGAGCCTGGGCGGAGCGGTCCTTCTGACCGCAGATCATGGCAATGCAGAGAAGATGCAGGATTCCGATACAGGCCAGCCCCATACTGCCCATACCACCAATCCGGTGCCCATCTCTTTGATCACCTCTGACCGGAAAAGCTACCGCTTGCGAGAGGACGGAATTTTGGCTGATGTGGCACCGACTGCATTGGAGCTAATGCATATTCCCCAGCCCGAGGCCATGACCGGAAGGACTCTCATAAATCTCAGAAGCATTTTATAGGTTGCTGAATTGGTAATTAGCTGTTTAGAGAAGGGATTAGAGATGCGAGAAGATTCAAAGCCAGAAGAGTCCATTCTTCCAGATCGAGATTATCTTATGGATCTGCTCAAGAATATAATAAGCTTCAGGACGGTCGCCCCTCCAGGAGACTGCTATCAGGAGATAGTGGAGTGGCTGGAGCCCATATTCAGGGATATGGGATTTGAGACGACCAAAATGAAGATGCCCGCGGAGGTATTTGCCGCCAAATGCAGTGATAGCCGGCTGGTAGGAGACCGGTACAACCTCCAGGCCGATTTATCGGTTGGAGCGGAAAAGACCCTGGTGATATATGCCCACCTGGATGTGGTGCCGGCAGAGGGCGAATGGGACACCGATCCATTCTGTGCGGTGCAGAAGAACGGCCGGGTCTATGGCCGGGGGGTCTCAGACTGCAAGGGATCGGTCGCGGCCCTCGTCGCTGCTCTGAAGGCGCTTTTGTCCAAGAAAAAGCCCAAGTACAATCTGAGCATTCTCTTGACCACCGATGAGGAGGTTGGAGGCTACTCCGGCCTGTGCTATCTGACTGATCTGGGCCAGGTGAAAGGGGATCTGATGCTCTGCATGGATGGCTTTTCCGATGACGTGGGGATCGGGAGCAATGGCATCATAACCTGGGATGTAATGGTTAAAGGTCGGTCGGCCCACAGCGGATCGAGCTTCCTGGGGGTCAATGCGGTAGAAAGGTCGATTTTGGTCATGGAGAGGCTTATAGACCTGAAGAAGGTGGTACAAGCCAGACGGTCCCGCCTTCCCGCCAGCTCGCCGGTGAAATCGGTGGGAATAGAGAACCTCATGCCAATCCTCAATATCACCATGATCAATGGAGGGGTCAAAGAGAACATAGTGCCCGATAGGTGCGTTCTCCGGGGGGATCGCAGGGTGATACCGGAGGAGAGGATGGAAGAGGCGATGGAGGAGATCGAGAGGGCGCTGGAGCCATTGAGGTCAGAGGGTATCGACTTTGAGCTGAAGTTCTATCCCGGATATCCGCCCATGAGCGTTGACCCGGAGCATGCCTGGGTGAATGAGGTGAGGGAAGCAGTGGAGAGGAGGATGGGATTTATGCCCCAGCTCTCAGCAGCCCAGGGAAGCTTAGACCAGGCCTATGCCACAGAGAAGACGGGGATTCCCACCTGCGTCTACGGCGTGGGCCGCCAGCTGGAGAGCAATATCCATGCTCCAAATGAGAACGTGCGCATAGCTGATCTGGAAGGGTATACCAAATTCTTAATTGAGCTATTGCAGTAGTCTGATATGAAGGTCATAGCGGTTGTCGGGACCAAGAAGACGGGAAAGACCACCCTGGTGGAGGCGCTGGTAAGATCCCTGGCAAAGCACGGAAAGGTGGGGACAGTCAAGAACATGGTCGATCATCCCGTGGACCGGGGGGACACCAGAAGGCACTTCGATGCTGGGGCGGATGTGGTCATAGGTCTGGGCGAGGCGCGCCTTTTGGTAAGACGGGATCGGGGAGACCTGGAGTCTGCCCTGGCGGAGCTGGAGAGAGAGGGGATGGACTATGCGGTGGTGGAGGGCTTCAAGAACAGCTCTCTATTCAAGATCGTCATGGCGGATATAGAGGTGTCGAACATGGTGCGAAGGGTGAGGCTCCCTGAGGTGGACGAGGACCTGGTGGCGGAGCTCGCTGAGATGGTCCGGGGGATGGAGGACTACAAAACAGCGGGCTAGAGAATTGACCTCAGCGAAAAAAATTGTGGCTCCTCGCTGTTTGTTATGGGTGAACTTGAATCGCAAATTCTCTGTATCTTTTGTGCCTCAGTGATGAATCACGATGCACTGGCCCAACCACAGAGTCACAGAGGCTACATTCTCTGCCTGAACTCACCTGCATAATTCAGCGAAGAGCCGCCATTATTAGCATGCGGTGCTCATCATAGAAAACATTCCGGCTCCTTTCGCTTCCAGTGCCGGAGATGCAGCCTCTTGGACGCGCGTCCCTGACCAGGCCAGGTTTCATCGTCCTCGCATTCTCCGGGCAGAGCTTGATACAGGCGCAACAAGTGATGCATTTATTTGTATCGATCACCTCGCTGTGGTCCGGGCGATGGCACCTACAGGGCATGCCTCTGCACAGATCCCGCACTGGATACAGGCATCACTCACCTCGAGAATGAATGCTCTCCGATCCAGGCCCTTCCGACGACCTTGACGCATCCGTCCTTCGCCAGGATATCCTTAATTTCGGGAGAGTGCATCTTCTCGAACGTCTGGTTGCCATAAACAATTACGCAGACCGCAGGGTATGGCAGGCCCTGATTGTATGCAGCCAGTCGGTTAGGAGTGCCGGCCCCCTTCCCATGTACACCGGCACGCCCACGATGAGCAATTCCTTACATAAGAAATTACTGCAGTATCTTGGTGACGACCAGCCTCCATTCCCTGCCATGCAGCCCAGCTGTCGTCCAGTATGTGTCCTTGGTCACTACCTTCTTATCTCCTTCAGTGACCTGGAAGCTATAGCTTCCGTGCCCGGACCTGTCAGCGATTATCTTCTCTCCCAAGGCCAGCAGGCTAGGATATGGCGCATAAAGCGGGTCCTCGAATAGATACTTCCCTATCTGGCTTTCATCTCGGTCGTGGGCAATTAGACCATCCAGATGCATTGACCAGAAGCTGTAGTCAGTGATATTGCTCCTGTTAGAGACATCATAGTAGAGATGGGGTGCTACAATGGCATCTAGCAGTTTGTCTGGTTCAATGATGGCACTGATGCCCCCCAGGAATTCCCCATGCGGGGAGAATACCGGATACGCAATTGATGTGCCGTTGTATCCCTCTACCAATGGCAGCTGTTTGCTAAACACAGGGATTTTGGTCTGCAATAAGCGGGCAATATGTTCCTGGTTACTTATATCGGCTCCTTCGGCTCTCTCGCTTCCTCTGCCTTCAGCTACGATGATCTTTCCATCCTTGCCAATTGTGACTGCATTGCTTATGTTTGAGTTAGTCCCTATCAGCTCACCAAGAACTCTGCGAGCAGCATCTCCCTCGAGGCCTGCGGTTGAGAGATTTTGAGCAGCATTAGCAATATCCGAATCTAAATCATTCAGGCTTCCCTGCAAATCCGCCTGAATCTGAAGAAGCATAAAGACACCGTTTGCATCTTTCTCCTCTCTGATGCTATCCAGAGCTTCTTGGAAAGACCGCACTACTGAATCAGGAGTCTCTTTATTAAATGCGAAGTAGGCATCGTTTTGGGCGAGTACGTATGCTATCTCGTAATTGCTTACATTTGCACCAGCCTCCTGGATAAGCACGATACCTGCTAAGTCATTATATGCCCAGGCATCAATGCTACCATCTTCCAGCTTCTCGATAATCGGTGCAGATGCGTTCTCAAGAATCAGATCCTCCCTCATCAAGCCGCTGTTAAGAAGCCTTTCGACCACCACATCATCCTTGATAGCCCCTATTTTATATTTTTTCAGATCTTGTGGATCTGCAATGGTGACATTTTTATCCCTCTTTGCCAAGAGAACATCCCTGCCAGAGGCAGCAGGCCCCACCCACTTGAATAGCTGCTCTCTCTCGGGAAGCCTGGCCGTTGTAAAGAGAACGGTATTATTTTCGCTTAATGTCCTCTGATAGCCTTCTGTCCAGGGAAGAAGCAATATTATGCTCCTATTAAGGTCAACGCCCATTTTTTGCCATATCCTTTCGAGAAGATCTACGGAAATCCCCTGCAATTTGCCGTCTTCTTGAAAAGTGTAAGGTGGATATTGCTCGGTAATATAGGTCAGATCCTCCGCTGACGTTGTCTGATCAGCAGCCAAGCATGGGATATTAGCTATCGAAATATTCACTAGAAGCAATATTGCTATATATCTTAATGCACAAAATACCCTGATATCTCTCCCTCCTGGAATTGTCAGTATTAATGACGGGCACTACTGCATTTTAACATTTCGCAACCATTTTTGTATCGGGCTCCATACGATTTGAGGTGCATGCAAAAGTTCAAATTGCAGATGCCATAATGCGTTTGGCTTGTCTTTAGTAATCAAAAAAAGGAGGTTCGCGTCTTGAGTTCAGATATTTGTAGAATGGCATCTGCTTTCGCCTTTATTGCACTCTTGGAGATATGCATCATAGGTTCAATGGCATTAGCTCAAACAGATCGGGATCAATTTGCTATGGAGGGAGCATCTGAACAGACGGTAAAGATCGGGGCGATATACAACCAGGTGGGGTCGCAATCGCCCTTGGATCTGCCGTCCGCCAGGGGAGCTGGGCTTGCAGTTGATGAGATCAACAGACTTGGTGGAATCGATGGCAAAGAGATCGAACTGATCTTATGTGATGGCAAGAGCGATACTGCAAATGTTGGTGAATGCGCAAAAGCCCTTATCGCAGAAAACGTCTCGGCAATAATAGGCCTGAGTGACACAGATATGGTCCTAGCAGCAGGACCAATCACATCTGCCGCGGGGATACCTTTTGTCACATCAGGAGCAACTTCTCCCAGACTGGCAGAGGAGAATGAAGGCCTGTTCTTGGCATGCTTTGGCGACAATGTCCAAGCCAGAGCGGGGGCTGAGTATGCCTTTAATGAGATGGGAATCAAAACATGCTCACTTCTAGTGGATGGGGATATGGAATTCGCTCGCCTCCTGGCCTACTATTTCAAGGAACGATATGCAGATCTGGGAGGAGAAATCATCATGGAAGCCTTCATCAATGATTCAGATCAGGCGATTCTGAGCCAGGAAGTCTCTGATGCGCATTCTGAGATGATTTACCTTGCAGCAGGACCGGAAGAGGCCAAGGCTGTGATCGAAGCTCTGCGGAAGGCCGACATTGATAGTCCTATATTTGGCGGCGATAGCCTCGATTCGCTTGACTTGAGGCGAGATGGGATGGGAAGGATCATCTTTTCGACACATGCCCTTCTGGATGAAAACTCCTCCCGCACAGGTGAATTCGTTCGGGCCTACAAATCCGAGTACGGCTATCCTCCTGAGAACGCCTTCTCTGCTCTGGGATATGATGCAGTCAAACTTCTGGCCGAGGCCATTGACAGGGCTGGATCGAGCGATCCGGAGGCGATTTTTCAGGCCCTTGGAAATACTTCAGGGTTTAGTGGAGTGACAGGGGATATAAGCTAACAGGATGACTGTCGCATACCTAACAAGGACGTAACCATAGTATCGCTGATAGATGGGGAAATTGCTGATTTGGAAGTGATGCAATCCACGAATATGCCGCTTATATCTGGATAGGAGTCCTTCTCCCCGTGGTCATGCGCTTCTGTCGGGCGATGAAGGAGAAATCCGTGATCCAGCTCAAACATAAACCTCTCCAGCACCTGAGAATACCCGCCCCCAGGTCCCGCTCGCTGTTGGCGTCCCCCAGCCCCAGGAAGCCCATGAGGTATAATGTTAGAATCGGCTTCTGTGACCACCTGGCCCGGTTGGCGTCCTCCAGCTCCAGGAAGCCCATGAGGTATGGGATCCCATAGGCTCCTCGCTATGTTGTATGGTTGAACTTGAATCCACCACAAAATTCAGCGAAGAGCCATCCCATAAGACCAGATCCAAGGTTATGCGAACCTCCTCGTGAAGGGCTTTATGCCCCTGCCTGGCCAGCTCCTCCGGCTTCCGGTAGATGGCACTTCAGAGGATCCTTGATGTAGATGATTTATATGAAATGTGATCAGGAGAGCTGTGCTGACAGTGTCTGCACTGTCTTCTCCTCTTCAAAAGGTATTCCCCATCCGGATCAATTGAAGATATTATCATTTTTACGAGAAAAGAAAGAATTAGCTCGAAATATTTGACGGATTTTAGAATCGGCAAGAGGATATTTTATCATGAGATTTTTGATAAAATCACCCCTATATACTCTCAATAATGTGTTTTTGTCAGGATCACCGGACGGATAATTATCTATACCATGATGCATTCCTTGGATTAAGGAGGAATACTAATTCCAAATCAAGCCACAGTGACAATGGCTTTTTTGATTTTTTTATTCGCAATAGCAGCATCCGATAGTTTTTCTGCAGATAGCAGCAATTCTGCTGAAGCATCAGATGCTTTAGCGATTTCAGAAAGCCAATTGATCACCCAGACGATAGCAGCCGACGCCAAGGGTCGCTCCAGCAACGGATCGCTGGAAGACTCTGGCCTGGAAATGGTTACGAATAGAAGAAAGGTCTTATCCGAGAGTTCGACCCTGGCAGATGTGTCCAATGAGGACGTAATCTCGCCCGAGCAGGAGACCGTGCTAGTCATCAAGTCTGAAAAGAGCGAATCTACGTCCGCTTCTTCTCAGGGCACAACCGAGGCAGGTGAGAAATGCGTACCTCAGATTGGCCTGACTTATGCAGACTCAACACCATGTCCCATTGAGACCGTAAAGGCTCCAAAGGGGTCGCCCAACGTCGTGTTCTTGGTTTTAGATGACATTGGATACGGTGGCCTTGGATGCTTTGGCGGACCTGTCGAGACTCCAAATATAGATCGATTGGCTCAAGGAGGGCTCAAGTACACCAACTTCCATACCACTGGCATCTGCTCTCCCACCCGTGCCTGCATGCTCACGGGCAGAAATCTTCATTCTGTAGGGGTCGGTTCTTTAATGGAGTTTGCATCGGGCTACCCCGGATATACGACTTATCTATCTAAAGAAGCAGCGACCATGCCTGAGATGCTGGTTGGGCAAGGGTACGATACGTATTGCGTGGGCAAGTGGCACCTTGCGCCTTCCGATTCTATCAACGCAGCAGGACCTTACGACCAGTGGCCAATGAGCAGGGGATTTGAGAGGTTCTACGGATTCCTTGAGTCCCACACCAGCCAGTGGTATCCTGACTTGGTTTCCGGCAGTACCCGCATAAAGCCGCCCGCCACCCCAGAGGAGGGTTACCATCTCTCCAAGGACCTGGTGAACCAGTCCATACAGTACATAAGCGACGGAAAATCCCTCCAGCCGGACAAGCCTTTCTTCCTTTACCTGGCCTTCGGTGCTGGCCATTGGCCGCATCACGTTCCCAAGGCCTACATCGATAAGTATAAGGGCAGATTCGATATGGGCTGGGACGCCATGAGAAACCAGACTCTGGCTAAAGAGAAGGAATTGGGAGTCGTACCTGAGAACACCGATCTGGCGCCACGTGACCAGTGGGTAAAAGCGTGGGACAACCTAACAGAAGACGAGAAGAAGGTTTATGCAAGGTTTGCTGAGGTTCACGCCGCATACATCGATTACACTGATGAGCAGATTGGAAGGTTCTTGGATTACCTGGAGGACAGCGGCCAGCTCAATAACACCATGATAGTGGTGATATCTGATAACGGCGCATCTCCAGAGGGTGACGCCAATGGTTTTACTAACACGGTCATGTGGGCAAACTCGGTTTCCGAAGGAGGAGACTCGACCGGGTTCCAAAACGACTTCCTGCCCATTCGCAATATAACCAATATCAGCACTATGCTTTCCAAGATCGATGAGATTGGCGGACCTCTGTCGTACCCGACCTATCCTCTGGGATGGGCTATGGCCGACAACACCCCCCACAAGCTCTACAAGTGGACCAGCCATGAAGGCGGAACTCACGACCCAATGATAATATACTGGCCTGATGGCATCAAGGAAGAGGGCGGTATCCGGTCGCAGTTCTGTCACGCTATCGATGTTGTGCCAACTGTTCTTGATGTCCTGGAATTCGATGCTCCTGAGGTTTACAATGGCGTCACCCAGAAGCCTATCGAAGGAATTAGCCTGGCCTATACCTTCGCTAACTCCACCGAGCCTACTCATAAGAAGGTCCAGTACTTCGAGATGATGGGAACCCGCGCCATATGGTACGATGGCTGGAAGGCGGTTGCGTTCCACCACCTGAACTATGGCCCTGACTTCCAAAACGATACCTGGGAGCTGTACAACCTCACCGACGATGTCTCTGAGGTACACAACCTGGCAGACCAGTATCCTGCCAAGCTTGAAGAGATGAAGGATCGCTGGTGGGCCGAGGCCAGTAAGTATAACGTGCTGCCCCTGGATGACCGCGCAGGCGCAAGGTACTCCGCTCTCCAGGCAAGAGGAATATCGACCTTCACCTACCTGCCCGGAGTAGAAAAGATCATGGAGCCAGCTATCCCCGACACGCGCAACAGCTCCTACACTTTGACTGCATATGTGAACACCTCCGGAAACGATAGCGAAGGCGTTCTCTTCTCCATAGGTGGCAGGTTCGCAGGATTGTCGCTCTATGTCAAGGATAAGCACCTCATCTTCGACTACAATCTCTTCAACATGAAGCATTACAGAGTCTCCTCGATAAATGAGGTACCTGAAGGAGAGGCCACCCTGGGCTTTGAGTTCGAGAAGACCGGAAGGTGGAAGGGCGAAGGCAGGCTCTTCATCAATGGCAATGAGGAAGGAAGCGTGGATATGTCTTTCACAGTGCCCGCACGCTATTCCTTCGAAGAGGGTTTGGAGGTTGGACAAGATCCGCAGACGCCTGTGACAGACGACTACCAGAGCCCGTTCAAGTATACTGGAGATCTGGAGAAAGTGGAAATGACTGTCGCTAACGACTGAACCTTAGGTACGGGCAGTCTTCAGACTGTCCATACCTTTATTTTTATTTTATGACTTGGTCAACGATGACTGGAACAGGAATTCATTCATCCCGCCCTTCCATGGCATTTCTTGTATTTCAGCCCACTGCCACAGGGGCAGGCATCGTTCCTTCTTGGCTTGAAGATGACCTGGGGAATCTTGCCGTCCTTGGTGTATTTCATAATGCTAGCTGGAGCCCGGCCCAGGCGGAGTTCATGAGCCATGAACCGCATCGGCCCGTCAATGTGCCTGAAGAACTCCTTGTAGCCGGCGCACAGATAGTTTAGACCAGATTTTCCGTCAGGCGTTTTTATAAAGCGGTTCTTAGGGCATTCGCCATTGCAGACGAATCTCACCTCGCAGCGGCGGCAATATTCCGGCAGCGCGTCGAGCTTATCCCGACCGAACTTCTGCTGCTTTGTCGATCTGGCCAATCCGGCCATGTCCCTCTTCCAGATATTGCCCAGAAGGTATTTCGGTTCAACAAAGTGATCACAAGAGTACATGTCTCCGTTATGCTCCAAGGCCATGGCCGTGCCGCAAGTCTCTGAAAATGCGCACATTCCGGAAGGCATTCCAGACCAGGCGGCTAAAGCCACATCGAATATCTGAACAAAAATCCTCCCTACATCTCTGCACACCCATTCATTGAAGACAGAGATCAAGAAACGGCCATACTGTTCCGCTTTCACTGAACGATCGGTGACGACATCTCCCTCCTGAAAGCCGGTGTCGTTTTCTCTCTCCACTATGGGTATAAACTGGATGAAATTAGCTTTCACTTCATCTCTGAGAAAACGGTAAACCTCCAGTGGATGATCGCCGTTGGCGGCATGAACTGTGGTAAGGATGTTGTAGTCCACCTTATGATGCCGCAGGAGTCGGGCCGCCTTCATCACCCTGTCAAAGGTAGGCTTTCCTGTCTTGTCCACTCGATAAGCGTCGTGAAACTCTCTGGGCCCGTCCAGGGATAGACCTATGAGAAAGTTGTTTTCGCGGAAGAATTCGCACCATTCGTCGTCAAGCAGAGTGCCATTGGTCTGCATGGTGTTCTGGATAATCATATCCGGACGGCTGTACTTATGCTCGATCTGGACCGAACGCCGGAAGAAATCCAAGCCCATCAGCGTGGGCTCGCCGCCCTGCCAGGCGATGGTAGCCTGTGGAATTCTCTGCGCTTCCAAGTACTGGCGGATATATGTCTCCAGCAGTTCATCGGACATCCTGAAGCTGCTGCCAGGATAAAGGCTCTTCTTTGAGAGAAAGAAGCAGTACTTGCAGCCTAAATTGCATGCTGCTCCCGTGGGCTTGGCCAGCAGATGAAAGCCGGGCAATGAGTCTGTCTTTCCCATTGATGGTGGAAATTTCCTCAAAGCAAATCAATCTTCCCCCAATTAGGTTTTCAGCTCCACTAGATGCTCTGCCGTTCTGGTCATCTGGGAGTAGGACTGGCGCTGCAATACGCTCTCTAATCGGGCAAAACCAAGCAACCCTGCTCAAGTTCGAAATGAGGATTCCAGGCAATCTCCCAGGGATGCCCATCTGGATCGGCAAAATATCCTGAATAGCCACCCCATTCGGGTGCCTGGGCTGGCTTAAGGATGCTACCTCCGGATTGAATAGCTTGAGATAAAACCAAATCCACCTCTTCACGGGTTGCTACATTATGGGCAAGGGTGATTCCGCCAAATCCTCCAGGATCCCTAACATTGGCATCTAAGGCCAGCAATTCTCTGGGAAATAAAGCCAATGCAGTGCCTGTGCTCAATTTGAATATCGCAAAATCTCCTGCGCTAACGCTGGACATTGGCCATCCAAGACCATCTCGATAGAATCGAATGGCTTTATCCAGATCTCGAACCCCTAGCGTGACGATGTTCAATCGTGCTTCCATATTTAACTCCTCTGAATTAGAGGGTTTAATGCTGCCAGAGGCATTAAAGGCTCCTCTCCGAACCTAACCTTGATCCGAATCATCAAACACGATCTTCTTCTGGGTCTGGAATGATCCCGAATAGGACTGTTTGCTTCTATTCATATAGATCGACCACCCACGTCTGTTCTCGAGGTCCCACTTTCCGTCAAAGGCGAGCGCTGTGTCGTAGATCATAGAATTATTGAAGCGGTCAAAAGACCTGATCGCATTGGTCTCACTCCGGTCCACATGGCTCAGATTGAACCTCTCCCGGACAGTTGCGCCGGTGCCGTTCTCGAATAAGGGCAGGCTCATGCTTTTCCTATTCTTGAGCTGTCCGCCAGCGAAGACCAGATCGTCCTTCTGGATGAATTCCACCTCCTGGCGAATCTTGCTCATGTTGCGCAGAGATTCGAGGCTGATCGATCCAGAGCCTTTCATCCAGCCGCTGGAATCCACTCCAGTATCGTGAAATGATCCCTTGATGGAAACCTCGCCCGAACCCCTCACCGTTGATGATTCTTCAAAACGAAACTCCATATCCGCAACAGTGCTCTTACATATGGGATTATTATGGCCAAGGTCGGGAGTTGAATTGAGAAGATTGGCGCCAAGATCTTCTATTTCGGTTGCTGCTGCTTCTCCAGTATCGCAGAAAAAGCCTGCCGCAAGAGCCGTTGCCGCCACACTCACGATGAGCATTAGACAGAATGAATTCCCGATCACTGGAATCATAATTGAAAGATTAGATAATTAATCTTTTGATACCTTCAGATCTGTTCGTGACCTGGGTTCCGACCCTGTATGCTGTAACCTTATTCGGTCAGCTCGAAGTATACTCGTCGGTTGGCCTTTCCCTTGTTCTCTGCCTTTACCAGCTTAATTCCCTTTATCTCACCAGTTCTGCCGACATGAGTCCCTCCGCATGCCTGCCGGTCCACGCCCTCGATCTCAACCACCCTTATCTCCTCTCTATCCGGGACATCCATGGCAAGACGCACCAGATCCGGTATAGCCATGGCCTCAGCTCTTGGCAGCAGGCTTATCCTTACAGCATGATCCTCGGAGATCAACTGGTTGGCCTGGTCAACATATTCGGCTATCTTCGATTTGTCAAAGGCTTCCAGGCTGAAGTCCACCCTCGACCGGGCAATATCTATCTGGTTTCCAGTTATCCTGGCGCCAGTTTTATCGAATATTACCGAGCTGAGAATATGGCAGGCGGTATGGCTGCGCATAAATCTGTAACGTCGATCCCAATCTATTCTTCCCGATACCCTATCTCCCGGAGCAAGGCCGGTCCTGTCCATGATGTGGATTGGTCCTGACGGCTCAACTCTCAAGACGCAAAACTCATCCTCATCTCGAAATAATGACCCCAAATCCGATGGCTGTCCACCTGATTGAGGATAGAATGCAGTCTCTTCAAGGATGACGCCATCCCCCTTTACATCAGCAACAGTCGTATCAAAAGATCGTATGTAACTATCTTCGATATAGATTGACTTCATCGCCACAATGTTAACCCATTATTTTATCAGCTTATCGGCGGGGTGATTCACCCGATCCACCTCCAGGTCAAAATAGTCGTTGGTGATCATGGCGGTGCCGGAGATGAAAAAGCCGGCAAGAAAGCCAAGAATTCCAATAGAGGCTTCTGGCACTGATCCGGATGCTATCACCTCGCCAGCCACAACGCATACCCCAGCAGCACTTGGCAGCTCGGGCTTCACCAGATCGTGCACTGCTTTTGCCTTTGCTGCAATTCCAGTGCCAGGAGAATTGTCACTCATGGAAAAGGGGTTTAGTGCTCAGCTCTCGCTCCACTTCCCATTCTTCCTCAGCCAATGGTCTATATCCGCGGCAGCGATCTTGCCCGCTCCCATGGCACTGATCACCGTCGCTCCACCGGTGGTGATGTCTCCTCCTGCCCAGACCCCTTCCATGGTGGTCCTTCCACGTTCGTCCACCACTAAAGTCCCCCACTTTGTCGCCTTGAGCTCAGGCGTGCTGGAGGTGATGAGGGGATTGGGCACCGTTCCCACGGCGATGACCACTGTATCCACGTTCACTATATGCTCTGAGCCCTTCTTCACCCTGGGGCTTCTCCTGCCGGAGGCATCTGGTTCGCCCAGCTCCATTTCCACCACCTCCATGGCATTGACCATGCCCCGGTGGTCGCCCAAAAACCGGGTAGGATTGGTGAGGAAGTCGAAGATCACTCCCTCTTCCATGGCGTTCTCCACCTCCTCCAGGCGAGCAGGCATCTCCTCCCGAGAGCGGCGGTAGATTATGTGCACTTCATCTGCTCCCAGACGCAATGCCGACCGGGCGGCGTCCATCGCCACATTTCCTCCTCCCACCACGGCCACCTTCTTACCCTTTTTAATGGGAGTGTCATAATCGGGGAATTTGTAGGCCTTCATCAGGTTGACCCGGGTGAGGTACTCATTGGCAGAGTAGATGCCGCTCAGGTTCTCGCCGGGGACATTGAGAAATCGTGGTGCTCCGGCGCCGATCCCCAGGAATACGGCATCGTAGCCGCCCTTGAGAAGCTCATCTATCTGGACCTGTTTGCCCACCACAGAGTCCAGCTCCAGCTCAGCGCCGAGGGACTTGACATACTCGATCTCCGAGCGGACGATCCCCTTGGGCAGGCGGAACTCGGGAATTCCGTAGACCAAGACCCCTCCGCCCTCGTGCAGGGCCTCGAAGATGGTGACCTTGTGGCCCATTCTGGCCAGGTCTGCAGCGCAGGTGAGCCCTGCGGGACCGGAGCCCACAACAGCAGCGCTCTTGCCTGAGGGAGGCAGCAGCTCGCAGGGCGGGCACTTTTTCGTCACCCGCTCCCAGTCGGCCACAAAGCGCTCCAGGCGACCTATGGCTATGGGCGCGCCCTTCTTTCCAAGAACGCAACGGCTCTCGCACTGCACCTCCTGGGGACAGACCCGGCCGCAGATCCCGGGTAGGCTGTTTTTTCCTTTTAGCGATAATGCCGCTCCGGGCATATCACCATCCCGCAGGGCGAGGATGAATTCGGGGATGTTCACTCCCACGGGGCAGCCTTCAACGCATTTGGGCTTCTTGCACTGGATACACCTGTTGGCCTCTAGAGCCGCTTGCTCTGGAGTGTAGCCCAGGGCAACCTCCTCGAAATTGCTCCTCCTCTTCTCTGGAGATTGCTTGGGCATCTCCACCCGGTTTAACTTCAACTTTTCTGCCATTTCTTCCACACCGCGCCTCAGAGGCTATGATCTCTTAGCGCTGAGCATCGCCCTGCTATATAAAAAAGATTTTCCTTTCAGAGCAACCTACTAATACGATCAATCCGCATCATCTTCTGGTGCGGTCGGGAACATGTCGGAGTTCAAGCTTGCCAACGATGGGCGAGAGGTTGTGGTCTTGAAGGGATCGACAATTCCAGAAGCGGCCCAAAAAGCTGGCTTTTATGCGCTAGCGCTCTATGCCGCTGCGCCAAAAAGTCCCCGGCGGGAGTGGTCTATTCGCTGAATAAAGTTCGAGGAGGCTAGATGTACGAGATAGTAACCAAGGAGACAGTGGCTCCCAATATCATCCATATGAAGTTCAAGGCGCCCAAGATCGCCAGCAGCGCGAAGCCCGGTCAGTTTGTGATCATCAGGGTGGACGAGAAAGGGGAGAGGATTCCCATGGGCCTTGCCGGCTGGGACGAAAAAGAGGGAACAGTAGATATCGTCTTCTATGTCCTGGGAACCAGCACTGCAAAGCTATCCACCATGTGTGAAGGCGATTCTCTGGCCAACATCGCCGGCCCCCTGGGCAAGCCCTCGGAGATCGAGAACTTCGGCCGGGTGATATGCGCCTGCGGCTGCTTCGGCGTGGGGCCCTCGCTACCACTGGTCAAGGCCCTCAAGGAGAAAGGCAACTATGTCATCACCGTGGTGGAGGGCCGGGGCCCGGATTTCGTCTTCTGGACGGACAGGCTGGGAGAATTCAGCGACGAGGTTCATGTGGTGACAGGCTGCGGCAAGACCGCCTGGGCCAATGACTTCATCGAGCAGGAGCTGCAATCCGGAAAAAAGATCAACAGGATCTTCGCCCACGGCTGTCCCTTTATGATGAAGGTCTCCTCGGATGCATCTCGTGCTGCGGGAGTGGACACGACTGTGAGCCTGACTCCGATCATGGTTGACGGAACGGGGATGTGCGGAGCCTGCCGGGTGGAGGTGGGAGGAGAGACCAAGTTCGCCTGCGTGGATGGGCCGGAATTCGAGGGGCACGATATTAACTGGGATGGGCTGGTACTGAGGCTGCGCCAGTTGATACCGGAGGAGGACAAGTCCTTCAACATTTGGGAGAGAGACAACTGGCATAAATTGATGGACTGCCGGCATAAGAAGAGCTTCAACCCTGCAAAGAGAATGAGCGTCGAGGAGATAGAGCATACCGAGGCCAACTGCAAGCTGGCGGGGGTTTAATGCAACGGGAGTGCGGAGGGTCACGAATTCCCCATCCTTTAGGTTGGGGATGAAGTGAACCCTCGCCCGGATTTCATGTTTTCCTGAGACTGATTAGCTGGCGATAATGCAACCGAACGCTGATACGAGATTATTCTGATGTACAGATCCAGGAAACCGAAGGTTCGGATGTTTCTGAAATCCGGCTAACCGGGCGCGCGGCCCGAAGCATACCCCATCCCGCTTTCTGATCGCATCCATAACTGCACTCAGTGCGGGCTATCCTTGGATCGAGATTGGAATGCGGCAATCAATATTCTCAGATTGGGACTACAATCTGTCGGAATCAAAACCGTTGAAGCCTGCCCCTTTTAAGGGGTGGGAGTAGTCACCCACTGCAAACCGCAAGCCTTTTACGTCATATCCCGGCAAGGAGTGTCCACAATTGCGAGCGATTCACTGAGCAGTTCGTCCGGGAGCAGCATAGATCAAGGAATGAAGTATCTGCAGCTCCTGGTCGGGACTGCACTCGCCCGTCTGGGAGGGAGAGACAATAGCATTCAAAGTTCCCGCTGATATCGCTAAGGCAGCCATAGCTGCCGGATGCACGAAATGCAATATGACCTGGCAGAAGCTGCTGGTTTTAGGCTTTTTGGCCGGGGCCTATATCGCCTTTGGAGCCCTTTTGAGCGAGATTGTGGCCGGAGGCCTCTCCAACGGCACCATAACCGGCCCAGACGGCGAGATCTGGAAGATCGCTATGCCAGGGGGCCTGGTCAAGTTCGCCGCCGGAGCGGTCTTCCCCGTGGGCCTGATGCTGGTCGTCATCGCCGGATCGGAGCTCTTTACCGGCAACTGCATGTTCGCCCCCATCAGCGTCCTGAACGGAGAGGCAAGCCTGGGAGGCCTGGTCAAGAACTGGTCGCTCGTCTACGTAGGCAACCTGGTGGGATCGGTCTTCGTCGCCTACTTCCTTGCTTACCAGTGCGGACTGTTCGATAACCTCCCCTGGGCGGGCTGGGCGGCAACCGTGGCCAACACCAAGTGCGGCCTGGACTTCAGCACCGCCTTCCTGCGAGGGATAGGCTGCAACTGGCTGGTTTGCCTCGCCGTCTGGCTGGCCATCAGCTCAGAGGACGTGATAAGCAAGATCTTCTCCTGCTGGTTCCCCATCATGGCCTTCGTTACCATCGGCTTTGAGCATAGCGTGGCCAATATGTTCTTCATTCCTCTTGGCATCTTCGCAGCCAACGATCCGGCCATCGCCGCTAATTTGGCGACCGCTGGAGTGGCTACGACCAACCTCGCCGGTGGAATGGGATGGTACAACTTCTTTATCACCAATCTTATTCCAGTAACGCTGGGCAATATCGTGGGAGCGGCCCTCTTCGTGGCGGCGCTCTACTGGTATGTCTATCTCAAGGGGCCAGTCTGCAAGGCAATCCCTGAGAAGGGAGCAAAGAAGTAACAATGCCCGGCAGTTCTATTGGCTGCAAATAGAGCATGAATCAAAATAACGGAGAGAGGAATGGAGCCCTGGCTATAATCGGCTGCTGCATTGCTATTTTCTGGCCGGGCGCCCTCACCTTCGGCTTTCCCGGAGTGATGGCCTCCCTATGGCAGGAGATGTTTCATGTTGGCAGCGGGGCCACTGGGGCTACCATCTTCTTCATGCTCTCTGCCGTGGGCATCTTCATGTTTCTGGCGGGCCGCTGGCAGGAGAGATATGGCATCAGGAGGATGATAATTCTGGGAATCCTCCTCACCACCATCGGCTGCATCCTCGCCGCTTTTGCAAATTCGATTGCCATGGTCTATGCCTGGGCTTTTATCAACGGTGCAGCCTCATGCTTTGTCTACATCCCCGCCCTCACTCTGGTGCAGCAGTGGTACCCTCAGAGGAAGGGGCTGGTCTCGGGAACGGTGAGCATGGTATTTGGTCTGGCCGCTGCCATCATGTCACCAGTATTCGGCCTGATGCTGAATGCATTCGGCTACAGGAACATGAGCCTGGTCCTGGCAGTCCTTGCTCTGACTGCAGGCCTGCTGGGCGCATATTTCGCCCTTGAGCGGGATGATGAGACAATAAAAAGGAAAAACGAAATTAGGGACGCCTTGAAGCGGCAAATAAGAGAGGGGAATGAGATAGATAAGGATGAGCAGAGGCGACCACTCACAGTATCTGAGACCCTCCACACTCGAAGCTTCTGGTTTCTCTGGACAACCTGGATCCTGGCCGGAGCGGCGGGAGTCTCCATGACCGTCCTCTCCACCGGCTATGGATTATCTTTAGGCCTTCCTCTGGAGGGTGCGGTTCTCATTCTCACCGCCTTCAACCTCACCAATGGCACCGGGAGGCTGGCAAGCGGATACTTCTCCGACCGGTTGGGAAGAAGGAGGGTCATGAGCCTGGCCTTCCTTGCTGCTGGTCTTGCATATTTTCTCTTTCCCTTGGCAGGAGATCTGCCTACATCGGCAATCCTGGCAGCAGTGGTGGGACTCTCTTTTGGCACCTTATTCTCCGTCTCTGCTCCATTGGTGGCGGACTGCTTCGGCCTGGACCATTTCGGTGCCATATTCGGACTAACCTTTGCAGCCTACGGATTTCTCGCCGGACCACTGGGGCCCACCCTTTCAGGATATCTGTTGGATCTGAATGGCGGCAATTTCATCCCCATCTTTCTCTATCTGGGAGCATTCAGCCTGCTGGCCGCTCTCTCCATCCGGCAGGTAGTGTCGCCAGAGCGGCGTTGAAAGGCATCAAAAAAAGGTCAGGATGATCAAGTCATGAAGAGATGACCAAAGGTCAGCCCTCATGCGCACCCGCCGATCAGCTCCACTGCTTCCCTCAGGTCGCCTATGACCTCGGGGCCCTGGCGCTCGCCCCTGCGGTCCAGGAAGAGGGCATCAAGGCCGGCATCCAAAGCGGACTCATAGTCATAGCTGTAGTGGTCGCCGATATGCAGAACCTCAAAGGGCCTGGCATCCAAATGAGCGCAGATGGCTCCATAGAGGAGAGGCGATTTCTTCACCTCCCTGAAATCGCTGGTTGCAGAGAAGACCTCCCGGAAGTAGCCCTGCAGGCCATCCAGCTCGATGTCGATGAACTCCCGAGCGGCATTGGATGTCACCACCAGCTCATAGTTCTCGGAAAGGAGCTCCAGCACCTCCTCTACCTCGGGATATACCTCGATCTCGTCCTCGTAGAGCTCTAAAAGCTCCTCTTTGCCTATGGAGAGGCCGAACTTGTCTATCCAGAACTTGAGGTCGTACCACTCCAGGTGATCGCTGCCGATTTTCATATACTCGCCAATCACGTATTCTCTGGCTGCGGGAAGGTCCAATCCCGTACTCTCGGCATAAAGCCTGGGCATGCCTTCCATCCAGACCTTGTCCACAAACCTCGAATTTACCAGGGTGCCATCCATGTCCAGGGATATTATGCGAATCATCTTGAACTCCTGTTGAAGAGGAAATAGTTGCCTATTAGGTTTATTATTCTTTTGGATGGGATCATGAGATCGCCTTGCGGGGTGGCAAGACGAACATAGCGCTCAGTCACATCTGCATTGGCCGGCTCAAAACGAAGAGCTGGATGAGGCCTGGCTCATGGAACCCCCACCATCCATCATGCTGATGGCTGTCTTGGAGCTTATCCTCTTGTCGCTACCTGCTGATCCAGAAAGCTGCACAGGTGCAGGCGTTGCATCGAACCTATCCGATGGCTCATGCGATACAGGCTTGAATATATTGGTGGTGGCGGTGAATGCAAGCTCCCCAGACCGGCTGCTACCGTTGGTCATATAAGTAGTATAGCTCCCTATTCCCAGGGTGGATAAGGATAGATTGAGTTGATACATATCTGAAGATCCTGAGGGAACCACAACCAGACTCATTTCATCCCCTGATATTGATCCGCTGGCGGTAGCGTTCTGTCTCCCATCTCCTCTGATTATCGCTCCCTGGCCTAAGATCGCATCATCTTTCTGGAAGAGATAAAGCTCCATCTGCTCTAAAGATGCGCCGTATAGATTGAGGAGCCAGTTGCCGGTTACATTAATATGAGCTGGGTTGAATGCCTCTGCCTCCGATTTAGGCCTGACGGAAATAGAAGTCTCGCTGATATCGGGTTGGTCAAGCGAATCTGAATCTGCTATCACTCCCGCTTTCACTGCATTTAATAATAGCTCCTGGGGCAGGGGCATAGACATCGATTCTCCGAGCTGGCCTGGGTCGAGGGGATCGGCAGCGACGGCATTTGCCTGGATCAGGAAGGCGGCAATCGTTATGCATGAGATCAATCTATGGCATATTATACTCACATCATTGGATTTCGTACTAACCACACTCCAAGGCCCTTATCACACAGACTCTCTGAAAGCCAATTGAGCAGTCTATTATGATTATATTATATGACGATTTCGGTCTCGTCAATGGTCGAATTGGCCGGATATCCAGGAAATTAATAGGCAAAAGCGCCTTTTGTCCACCATACTATCATATGCAGAAAATGAGCTTGAGGCATTTTCAGCCAGCATCCCAGGCAGACAATTAAAGGTCAAAAGCTATAAAGTGGCCCATGCCACTTAGTCCCAGTGAAAAAGGATGTCACGGAAAAATATAATGGCGAAAATTTTGATGCATTCCATGCTTATAATCCAGGCCACTCAGGGCACAGGTATTGCCGACCTGGTCAGACTGGGCTACGAGGATGGCAGGGCAGAGGATGCAGTGTGGATGTATAACCTATTGCGAATCAATGGAGATAGATAAATGCGCATATTCGTCGTCGTCGGCCACAAGGCCACCACCCAGCCCAGCTTCTCTTTAGAGGATATCCCCGGCACCTCCGGCCGGCTGGACATCCTCTGCCGCTCCGTCACTGCCGCCTTTGTCCTCTCTCACGGCATCAGAAAGGATGTTCTGGTGTACCTGGTACTGCTCGGCGGAGAGACCCCCAAGACCATCCGGCTGGTGGGCGAGACCCTCCGCCACCTCAATCCCGATGAGAGAACAACTGCTGCCCTGCTCAAAAAGGCCCTGGCAGTAGAGGCCACGCCAGAATGGGCCATGTCCACTTCGGGCATATTCGTCCGCACCGGTGGCCTGGAGAAGCCGCTGGAGGATTTGAAGCAGAGATCGGTCCGGCTGGTGTACCTGAGGGAGGATGGACGGGATTTCCGCTGCCTGAAGGATGAGCCCCTGGAGAGGGAGATGGCATTCGTCCTGGGAGACCACACAGGAATGACTGCGGAGGAGGAGTCGCTCCTTGCCTCAGCCGGGGCAGAGGTTGTTGCCCTCGGGCCGACCAGCCTGCACGCCGATCATTGCATAGTGGTCACGAACTGGCTGCTGGATACCAATGCCTTTATGTCAGATTGCGGATAATACAGGCTAACGAATCAACTATCATCTGGAGATGCTGTATGGCGAATTCAAAGAGCGCAATATTTGCGGTTATATTGAACCTCCTCATTGCAGGACTGGGCCACATTTATCTGGGCTACCCCAGGAGAGGAATAATTCTCTTCCTGTTGAGCTTCCTGATAGGCGCCATGAGCGCTGGATTGGGATGGATCGTGGCCGTCATCTTCTGCTCATACGATGCCTGGCAGCTGGCCAAGGGCAGACCCGCTCCATTCGACTTCCTGAGTGAATATATTGGCGAATGACCATTCTATTGGCAAATGACGATCTGTACTGAATAATCCGGTATCAAGCCAGATACAGGGAAGTCCCAGTGATCCTGGCGAGGTGCCGGGAAATCTCTATTTGGCTCCTCGCTATTTGGAATGGGTGAACTTGAAATCGGGAATTCTCTGTATCTTTTCGCCTCTGTGGTGAACCGCGATGCACTGACCCAACCATAGAGACACAGAGGAACAGAGGCCATATTCTCTGCCGGACCTCACCCACATGATTCAGCGAAGAGCCCTTTATTTTTTCATCAGAAGATAGACCGTCAGGATTCTCTGTGCGCCCGATTCCCATGAATTTGCTTGCACCACGCAGAAATTCGGGAAAAAGGCCGGGAGAAAAGACCATTCCTGGATTGGCATGTGGCAAGATCTAATAAACCAGTAGCTCGATCTCTCCGGAAAAGAAGAGTCATTATGAGTGAAGAGATCATGGAAAATCCCAAAGATGATATCCTGGAGACGGCCAAGAGGATCGTCCGCCTGGGTCCCATCTGCGACAGCTGCCTGGGAAGGCAGTTTGCCATGCTGGCCACCGGCCTTACCAATGCTGAGCGGGGTCGATCTATAAAGACCGTCCTGGCCATGCAGGCCTCCGCAGAGGGTGACATATCTTTGCTGGAAGATCTGGCGCCTTCTTTCCAGTCAGCCCGGCTCAAGCTGGGCCGCAAGAGCGAAAAGGACGTTCGCTGCACCGTCTGCCTGGGAGAGATATCGCCAGAAATGCTCGACAAGTGGGCGGAGAGGGCAGCCGCCGCCCTTGCCGGCTGGGAGTATTCCACCCTGTTGGTGGGCACAAAAGTGTCCGGCCTTCTTGCAGAGAACGAGGAGCTACTCCTCGCGGACGGCGGCTCTCGCCATGCCGAGCCTTTCAAGTCCGAGCTGAACCGGGAGGTCGGCAAACGCCTCTCCGCGATCACTGGAAAGGAGTTCGACCTGAAAGATCCGGATATGGTGGTGCACCTGAACCTGGAGACGGGCGAGGCAGAGCTGCAGGTGGCATCTTTATTCCTCCGCGGCCGCTACAGAAAGCTCGTCAGGGGCATTCCCCAGACCCGCTGGCCCTGTCGCGAGTGTCGTGGCCGAGGCTGCCCGCGCTGCAACGGCACGGGCCGCATGTACCAGGAGTCGGTGGATGAGCTCATCCGACCGGAGGTGATCCGGGCGGCTGAGGCTGACGATACCGTCTTTCACGGAGCCGGTCGAGAGGATATCGACGCCCGCATGCTGGGCAGCGGCAGGCCGTTCATAGTAGAGGCCGTCCGGCCGCGGATAAGGACCATCGACCTGGCGGGGCTGCAAGAAAATATCAATCGTCATGCAGAGGGCAAGGTGGAGGTTATTGAGCTTATTGTGGCGGATTCCGCCATGGTGGAACGGCTCAAAGAGGCCACTTTTCTGAAGACCTACTCCGCTCTGGTCAGGTTGGGAGCAGAGGTCGCAGAAGAAAAGCTTAAATCTGGCTTGAAGAGAGTAGTTGGACAGGTCGATCAGCGTACGCCAACTCGGGTGTCTCACCGAAGGGCAGATAAGCTCAGGGTGAGGAAGGTTTATAGCGCAGATCTTATTGAGGTAGTAGGCAATCTGGCTCGAATAAATATAAAGGGCGACAGCGGTCTTTACATCAAGGAGCTGATCTCCGGAGATGGAGGCAGAACCCAGCCGAACCTCGCGGAGATCCTCAGAGTGGACGCGGTCGTTGAAGAGCTAGATGTAATAGATGTAGGTGGAGAATCAGATGGCACATCATCACGGAATGCGGAAGAAGTCTAGAGACAAGCTGAGCAAGACTGTCAGGAGCAGTGGAATATCTCCCGTTGTCAGAGCTATTCAAGAGTTCGATACGGGATCAAAGGTTCACGTGCTCATCGATCCCAGCATACATAAGGGCATGCCTCACCCCAGGTTCCATGGGAAGACTGCCGAGGTAGTTGGAAAAAGGGGCAGAGCATTCGTCCTGAAGGTCACAGATGGCGATGCAACCAAGACCTTGATCACACTGCCTGAACATCTTAAGGCGCAAAAATAAGATGATTGTCAAGAGCGTATTAGAAGAGGAATTCCTGACCCTGGCGGAGGTCAAGGAGATGCTCGACCAGATCCGAGAGAAGCGAGCTGATGAAGAGGAGCTGGGCTATGAGCTTCGCCGGGCGATAAGGCATGCTGAGCTCTTTTCCAAGGGCAGCGCAGAAGAGAATACGGCAATGGTAGCTGAGCTTATGAAAATGGAGAAGATGACGAGGACCATAGCGGTTAAGATCGCGGATATCAGGCCCGTCACCAAGGATGAGCTGAGGGCGATCTACGCCAAGGAGCGATTCAATCTCAGCGAGGAAGAGCTCAGCAATATTTTAGAAATTGCATTCAGGGGGTAAGGCGCATGCCTGAGGGGAGACCGCCGAAGAGAGAAGAGATAGCCAGGGTTCTCGATTATCTCCCCTATGGCCGCACTCCGGACAGCAGAACCTATCAGAAGCAGCCTTTGGTTCAGGCGGTGGGTGAGACCAATTTCGTGCTCATGGAGATGACTCCCAAAGAGGGAGTGGTCCCTGTAGCTGGAGCCCGGGTGTATATCGGCAGCGGTAGCCGTGATGTGATCGATCATGTCAACCGCAGGATCGACTACTCAGAGCTCTCTAACAGCGCCAAGCTGGAGCTGCCTTTTGTCATCCAGACCATAGTGCTTGAGGATGAGCCCAGGTTCATCCGCTACTTCAATGATGCTGGCCCCATCACCACCCGCATGCACGCCCTGGAGCTGTTGCCGGGCATAGGCAAGAAGCTTATGTGGTCGGTGCTTAACGAACGCAAGAAGGGTCCCTTCAAGAGCTTTGCCGATCTGGTGGAGAGAGTAAAAGGCCTGCACAATCCAGAGAAGCTCATAGCCAAGCGCATAGAGGACGAGTTGATGGACGACCGGATCAAGTACCGGGTCTTTACCACAATGCCTCGCATAAGATGAGACTGGGCCAGCATTTTTTGATCGATCGCTCGATTGTGGATTCTATCGTGAGCCATGCCGATCTTGGGCTGGAGGATTGGGTGCTGGAGATAGGGCCCGGGGAAGGCATCCTAACACGAGAGCTGGCTGCCCGGGCCGGCCGGGTATATGCAGTAGAGATCGATCCCGATCTGGCAGCCAGTCTATGCAATACGGCCCCAAATGTGATGGTTATACATGCCGACGCTCTGACCGTTCGATTGCCCCAGTACAATAAGATCGTCTCCAACCTTCCCTACAATATCTCCAGCAAGATCACCTACCGCCTGCTCAGCCGGCCCTTTGACCTGGCGGTGCTGATGTTCCAAAAGGAGTTTGCCCAGCGATTGAAGGCCAAGCCTGCCAGCAAAAATTACGGTCGGCTGGGGATGGTTGCTGGCTTTTTCAGTCATATCGAGATCCTGCAGAACGTCTCCAGAAAGGCCTTCCGCCCGGTTCCCGATGTAGATTCGGCGATAGTTCGACTCCGCCCACGAACAGAGAGGCCTCAGGTGGATCCCAGGGCCTTTATGAGGCTGGCGGATATTCTCTTCAGAAACAGGCGCAAGAAGGTGAAAAAAGGCCTGGCAGCATACGGGGTAGATAAGATGACTCTGGCCGAGCTGGACCAGTCTCTGATCAATATGCGGCCCGAAGAGCTGACCCCGGACCAGGTGGCAGATCTGATATTAGCGATCGAAAAGAAAGGTGATTGGATCTGATCGGGCAAAGGGGCCCGTTTGCTTCATCCCCGCTTTTCAAATCCCCAGGCGGATGTGCTTTATCTCCAGGAATGACTCCAGGCCATAGTGCCCCAGCTCCCGGCCGATGCCGCTCTCCTTCCAGCCACCAAAAGGCATCTGATAGTCCATCACATTGTTTATGTTGACCCCCACCCCTCCCGCCTCCAGCCTTTCTGCTGCCTGAATGCCCGTGGCAATGTCGCTGGTGTAGATGTATGCGGCCAGGCCGTAATTCGAGTCGTTGGCCAGCTTTATGGCCTCATTAACAGTCTTGAATTTCATAATCGGAGCTACTGGGCCAAAAGTCTCCTCTCTCATGATCTTCATCTTGTGGTCAGCCCGACCCAGGACGGTGGGCAGGAAAAAGTAGCCCTTTTCGAATGCCTCCCCCTCCGGCTCCCGGCCGCCGCAGAGGAGCTCTGCTCCCCGATCAAGGGCGTCCTTCATATGCTCTTTGGTCTTCTCACGCTGCTCATCGCTGAACATCGGCCCCAGGTCCACATTCTCTTCCAGGCCGTTGCCAATCCGCAGCCGCTCGGCCTGATGGACCAGTTTATCGGTGAACTCCTCTGCCGCCTCATCTGCCACATATACCCGGTTGACGCTGATGCAGATCTGCCCCATATTGGAAAAAGCCCGCTGGGCACAGGCAGCAGCAGCTTTTTCGATATCGGCATCGCCACAGACTATGAAGGGCGAGTGCCCTCCCAGCTCCAGTGAGACGCGCTTGATATGAAGGGCAGCCTGGGCCATTATCCATCGTCCGGTCTCTGTCTCTCCGGTGAAGGCGATCTTCCTGGAGATGGGGTTTTCCACCAGCTCTGCTCCTACCTCGCTTCCCGGACCGTGTACCACATTGACCACTCCTGCAGGAAGACCGGCGTCATAGATCGCCCGAACGAATTCCGTGGCGGCGACGGGGGCATGGCTTGGCGGTTTGGCCACAAAAGTGCAGCCCGCTGCCAGACACGGCCCCACCTTCCAGGAGAGGAGGTCCACCGGATAGTTCCAGGGGGTGATGAGGGCAGCGACGCCCACGGGCTGGCGGAGGACAACGCTCCGGCCGCGGGATGTGGCCAGCCATTCCCCGACGTTCCTCCTGCCCTCTTCTGCATAATAGTCCAGGATACCAGCAGATGATAGGATCTCCGCTCGAGCATTTTTCAGGGGCTTTCCCTGCTCCTGAGTCAGCAGTCGGGCTATGGACTTCGCCCTCTCTCGCACCAGATCCGCGGCAGAATGCAATAGCTCTGCCCTCTTCTCGCAGGCGGTCTCAGACCAGAGAGGAAATGCCTTCTTTGCCGCCTCCAAAGCCATCCGGGCATCCTGGCGAGTTCCTACGGAGACCAGAGCCACAGGCTCCTGGTTTGCTGGATTGCAAATCGTCTCCACCTTATGGGATGAAATGGGGAGCTGTTCCCCGTCGATTATCATATGAGTCTGATGCATGAAAGACCTCTGCATCGCCTATTTTATCCCTCCTGGCTGATAACCTTTGGGCCGGACCGATCAGAATGAATCGCCCCTTTCATCTCCTTCATCCGGGGATGCATCATCCACAGACTGCTATAACATTTATATGGGTATAGGTTATGATAGAAAGCCAAAGATAATGATCGATCAAACATAGATTTGAGGTTTATGATAGATGAAGTCGCCATGTGAGGAGATCGTCTGGAATGTGCTTCCCAGCATCAGAGCGGCTATTGCCGAAGAACTGATCAAAAGAGGAATTTCTCAGAAGGATGTGTCCAAAATGCTGGGAATCACCCCCCCTGCGGTATCCCAGTATGTCTCGAAGAAGAGGGGCTACAATATCGAGTTCAGAGAGGATATCAGGGAGGCGATAGGAGGGCTTGCGGAAGATCTTATCGATGGAAAGGTCGATGATCTGGTGAGGAGGATCTGCGATATCTGCTGCATGCTTCAAGATGACGAGAGCGCTTGCATCTCAGGTCGATGCAAAGGGAAGTAAGAATCAAATCCAAATAGATCTCCAATGAATCCCAGATCTCCATATTCTCTATGCCCTCTGGAGAAGGAATGTTTTTGGAATGTTAAAAATGAGCCATGACGGCAAGCTAAAAGATCTCAAAGATCGTATCCGGGAGAAAGAACGGCTGCTTATCTCGTATTCCGGTGGGGTGGACAGCAGCCTCCTGGCAAAGCTGGCTCATGATGTCTTGGGTGAGGGGGCGGTGGCAGTGATCCTGGACAGCGAGATCTATCCCAGAAGCGAGCTGGAGGAGGCGGTTGCCCTGGCAGAATCCCTCGGTCTGGAGCTGAGGGTGGAGAGGTTCTCTATTCTCGATGACCAGGCTTTTTCTCAAAATCCATCCACTCGCTGCTATATCTGTAAAAAGAGGTCCAGTGCCATTCTCAAGAGGGTGGCTCAGAAAGAGGGTATGAGCTGCATCGCCGATGGGGTGAACGCCGACGACCTCGATGACTATAGACCGGGCATTGCGGCCTGCAGCGAGGAGGGGATCTGGCATCCATTTGTCGATTCGGGGATCACTAAAAAGGATATTCGCACCCTGGCTCAGGATATGGGACTGCCCGTCTGGGACAAGCCCTCTTCCGCCTGTCTGGCCTCGCGCATTCCCTATAATGAGAGGATCACACGGGAAGGCTTACGAATGGTGGAAGAGGGGGAGGAATATTTGAAGAGCCTGGGATTTGGCCAGTTGCGGGTGAGGTCGCAGGGAAAGACGGCGCGAATCGAGCTGGAAGAGCAGGAGCTGGAAAGGGCGCTGGCTTGCAGGCAGGAGATAGTGATGAGGCTGAAGTGCATTGGTTTTGAATATGTGACCCTGGACCTGGAGGGCTATAGAAGCGGTAGCTTAAACGAGGTTTTGTGAAAGTTCAAGAGATTCGATCCGATTTTCCCATTCTCGATGATCTCATCTATCTGGATAGCGCCGCCACCAGCCTTACTCCTGAGCCCGTCTTAGAAGCTGTCCTGAGCTACTACCGCAGCTACAGGGCCAATGTGGGCCGGGGGGTCTACCGCCAGGCCCAGATCGCTGACCAGAGGTACAGAGACGCTCATCTCAAGGTGGCGGGTTTTGTGGGGGGAGAAGATGGAACTGCCGTCTTCACCAGGAACACAACCGAGTCGATCAACCTAGTGGCCAGGGGCCTGGACTGGAAGAGGGGGGACCGAATTGTGACCACATTGCTCGAACACCATTCCAACCTCCTGCCCTGGATGAGGCTGAAGGAGGTGGGGATCGATCTGGAGGTCATAGCTCCGGATAAAATGGGGAGGATCGATCTGGCCGACCTTGAAAGAGCCATAAACAAGAAAACCAGGCTGGTCGCCATGAGCCATCTATCCAATGCCCTTGGCACCATTCTGCCTGCAAGAGAGGTCGGCCGGATCTGCCGTGAGCGGGGAGTTCTCTTTCTGCTGGATGCCGCCCAGTCCCTGCCCCATATGGCAGTGAATGTTAAAGACATAGATTGCGATTTTTTATGCTTTTCCGGCCACAAGATGCTCGGGCCCACGGGATCGGGAGTGCTCTGGATCAGGGAGCTGGAGGATGGCAAGAGGAATGGAGAGCAGAGGAGGGCAAAAGGGCAGAGAATGAGCAGTCATGCCAGCAAGAACCAGGACTCCGGGAAGAAGCTGGGTAGCACGGAACTGGCGCCCCTATTGGCAGGAGGAGGGATGGTAGAGGACGTCTTTGACGACGGATTCACCTTTAAGAGGGGCTATGAGGGCTATGAGGCGGGAACGCCGGACATCTCCGCCGGCATTGGTCTGGGCGCTGCAGTGGACTACTTAGCCCGGATAGGGATCGATGAAGTTCACGATCATGAGATGAGTCTCACCAGGAGGCTGCTTAAAGGACTGGATGGGATCGGAGGCCTGGAGGTCTACGGACCGGGGGCTGATAGCCCCGTGGAGCGGGGAGGAGTGGTCTCATTTGGGATAGAGGGCCTCTTGCCCCATGAGATCGCCCTGATGCTCGACCAGGCCTCCAACATCTGCATTCGCTCGGGGCACCATTGCTGCATCCCCCTGATGAGGCACCTGGGATTAAAGCATGGCACCGCCCGAGCATCGCTGTATCTTTATAATACCGATGAGGAGATCGAGAAGCTCCTGGGGAATTTGGAGCAAATCGCCAGGATGGCTTAAGGGAACGCATGAGAAGATGATAAAAGACTTTGAGTGCCTTAAGGTGGACGAGATCAAGGTCGAGAAAGCCATCTGCCCGGTGGCGGAGGAGGTTCCCTTATCTATTTTCATCAACGGCCGCCATTTCGCCACCGCTATGATCAGCCCCCAGATGAGAAAAGAGTTCGTGGCGGGGCACCTTTATTCCGAGAGGATCGTCTCTGCCGTCGAGGAGATAGAATCTATAGAGGTGGAGGGAGATGTGGCCAGGGCAATAGTCGCCAATCCCATTCGAGCGATAGTCCCCAGGAGGCCCATTGTGAGCGGCTGCGGGGGCATAGCCTCATTTCTCGATGAGTCAAAGCTCCCCCGGATAAAATCCGATCTGACGATCAATAAAAAACAAGCTCAGGAGGCGATGAAGGCCATATCCCTCTCCGAGACGCACATCGCTACGGGCGGGGTTCACTCAGTTGGGCTCTTCGATCAATCCGGGCCTGTATCGATCATCGAGGACATAGGAAGGCACAATGCCCTGGATAAGGCCATAGGCAGCCTGATCATCAAAGGGGAGAGATTCGACCTGGGCCGGGCGTTTGCCGCCTGCACCGGCCGGGTCTCCTCGGACATGGCCCTGAAGTGCTCTGTAGCCGGCATCCCCATAGTCGTCTCCCGGGGGGCGACGACGGGCCTGGCCATAACCATTGCTCAGAGGACGGGTCTTGGCATCATCGGTTTTCTGCGGGGGAAGAGGCTGTCCGTTTATGCCAATCCGGAGAGGTTTGTGATTTGAGGTTGACTGAATGAGGTCGCCTAAATGATCTGCTCCCTCTGTCAGGAACGGGCGATCGTTTCCCAGCGCTACCTCGGCCGGCACCTCTGCCAGGATCATTTCATCCAGGATTTTGAGGGGCGAATGGTCCAGACAATCGTTGTGAACCGGATGATCGAGAAGGGAGAGCGGATCGCAGTGGCGGTGAGCGGAGGGAAGGACAGCACTGCCCTTCTATTTGCCTTAAGCCGGGTTCTAGCCGAAAAAGAGGTGGAAATGGTGGCGTTGACTGTAGATGAAGGCATCGCAGGCTACCGGGATGATACCATCGTGGCTGCAAAGAGGATCGCCCGGCAGATGGGAGTGGAGCAGGTGATCATCTCATTCCAGGAGGAGTACGGCTGGAGCCTGGACGAGATGGTGGTGGGAGCAGAGGTCGCGCCCTGCACCTACTGCGGGGTATTTCGCAAGAACGCATTGAACTGCGCTGCCAAAAGCCTGGGGGTGACAAAGCTCGCCACCGGCCACAACCAGGACGATGAGGCCCAGTCGGTGATGATGAACTATCTGAAGGGGGATATGGAGCGTCTGATGCGCTTTCGGCCCAGAAGGGAGCAGCCGGGGCTGATTCCCAGGATCAAGCCCCTGCGAGACATTCCTGAAAAGGAGATCGCCCTCTATGCCATGGTTAACGGGATCTATTTCGAGTCCAGGGAGTGCCCCTATGCCCGGCTCTCTTTAAGAGCAGATGTGCGGGATATGATGAACCGGATGGAGAGCCTCTTTCCCGGAACCCGGCAGAAGACGCTGCAGGGATTTGAGAGGATCGAGGAGCTGTGCCGAGGAGACTGGGCGCAGATGGAGCTGGCGGAGTGTAGGGAATGCGGCGAGCCATGTGTGGGGAAGAGGTGCAAGGCCTGCGAGCTCTTGGGAAGGCTGAGAGGATGATGGATCTAGGTGCCTGTACCTCGCGGGATAATAATGAGAGATGCTCGGGAAAATACCTTCCACTTATATCTCGAAGAAAGGCTAATGCATCTTAACTGAGATATGCCACCCCTCCCCGAAGACATCCTGCCCGGCCAAGGGAAAGACAAATGGCCGTTGCATAAATAAGGAGATGAAGATTTCTTGCATTCATCTGACTTCGCTACCGGTCCATATCAGCCAATACATTTTCCAGCATGGATCGAAGCTCAGGAAATTCTATGGTCACAGTTGTCCAGACGATCGACAGGTCAACCTTGAAATAGCCATGGACGAGCCGATCTCTGATTCCTGCCATATCGCGCCAGGGAATCTCTGGGTATCTTTCTCTAATTTGATCCGGGATATGTTTTGTTGCCTCGCCTACAACCTCTATGCACTTTGTCACTGAAAGAACAGTCTTTTTATCGCTTTTAAATTCATCAAATGTCATATCTCTAATAAATTCTTCAGCGTAGTTCATGTGCTCAATGATATCCTCGAGATAACTCCCATAATCCCGTTTCTTCATACGTAAATTACCTCTTTGAGGATATGCCCGCTTACCCTCGGTTTGAGGCCCGACTTTGTGACCAGATCTACCTTCTCACCAATCTTGTCGCTCAAGTAATTCTGCAAACCCACGTATTGTACCAGGCCAATTGGCTCCTCAAAATCAATCAGCAAATCGAGATCGCTGGTATCCTTTTGCTCGCCTCGCACGAAAGATCCGAAGATGCCGATCTCCTTTACTTTGAATTTTTTTTTGAGGATTGGCTTTTGATCTTTAAGGACTCTCTCGATCTCTTGAAGGGTTTTCATTTTAGTTGCCACCATCCAATCGAGCAGGTTTCAGGATCTCTTATCTCAACCAGGATTGCTATCTAAATCTTAGATTCAGATCCTCGACCGCGTAGATCAGGCTCATTTCCCAGAAGCTGGGCTAGAACTCTCTCGGAAAGCCTCATAAGGCCTCTCGTAATTGCTCTATCTTCACCATGCTCCAACAGATCACCAGGAATTTGCATGCAGCTTCTGGCACTCTCACCCATGATACTGCTTTTGGATTTCTTGATATTTAAAGCATGGGCTGAAAAATTTCAACGATCCGAGAAACCGATCCAGAAGACTTATCTTTTTATCCCGCCAAACACTCCTCCAAGGATGTGTTGCAGATGGACCGGTTAACCCTGGCCTCAGTAGCCGCCCCCTTCCTGGCGAAAGGGGCGGAGGCTTTCTCCAAGAGCGCAGGTGAAACGCTGGGCGCAAAGGTGGGCGAGCTGTGTCAGGCAGTTGCAGACAAGTTCAGGGGCGACTCCGATGCAGAGGAGACCCTGGCCCTTGGCAAAAAGAGGCCGGATTCAAAAAGGCAAGAGAATGCTCTGCGGGAGGTCCTGGCAGAGAAGCTGGAGGCTGACCCGGATTTCGCCGTCAGTGAGCAGAGGCTGGTGGATGAATTAGAGAAAGGAGGCAGCAGGACGGTCTTCGACAAGCGAGGCCAGACCATGCACGGCTCCCAGACCAATATTGCCGGCAGCTTCAGCGGGAATGTTCTTTTCAACCAGTTCAATGGTCCAGTATCTCTAGGAAGAGAAGCGGTAGACATGCGGGGCTCGACGGGCGCAATCTACAAACCCTCCGGACCGGTCAACCAGCAATATCGATACTATTCTAAGGCGCGGGATGTATCCAGCAAAAGCGAAGGCCAGAGAAGGATAAAATGTATATTTCTGGCAGCCAATCCGAAGGGCACTCAACTTTTAGAGCGGGACAAGGAGATCTGGGAGATCACTGCTATGATTAGGGCTTAGAAGTATCGCGATTCTATCGATCACTCATCCGCCTGAGCTATCAGGCCTGATGATCTGCTCGAATTACTAAACCAGCACAAACCCCAGATTGTGCATTTCAGCGGACATGGCAGCGAAAAGGGTATGTTCTGCGAATATATCCAGGCTGCAATCTCCAAGGCGGTATATGAAGTCATAGATGACCAAGAGCCTTATTCCGGCGAAGTGCCCGAATTAAAGGGCATTTGGGCAACTGGCAAAACTCAGCAAGAGTACCAGGATAATTTGAGGATGGCCATAGAAGACTGGATTGCGTTCAGTCTGAGATTCGATTTACCCATCCCGGTTATTGAAGGCCAAACCTTAAGAGCAGCAATCGAGGCATAAAGTACGTCAAAGCTGGCAAAAAGAGTTTCAGATTCGTTTGCACACTGCCTTTCTTTCACAATCCTTCAAACCTTCACCCGCAGCATCCTCTCGATCGCCCCTCTCGCCCGCACAGCGATCTCCTCTGGCACAACAACCCGCGGCTCGAGCGTCTGCAAAGCCCGGAGGACATCGGGAAGGGTGGTTTTCTTCATATTCTGGCAGATGGCCTCATCGCTCAGAGGATAAAACTCTCTATCCGGATGGGCCTTCTTCAGCCGGTAGATCATGCCCACCTCCGTGCCGATGATGTACTCCCGCGCCCGGTTGATATCGGGATGCTTGCACATTCCTGCGGTGCTGTAGACGAAATCGGCCAGGTCGATCACCTCCGGCCGACACTCCGGATGGACCAGAACCTCCGCCTGAGGATGAAGCTTGCGAGCTGCCTTCACCATCTCCGGGGTGAATTGGTCATGAACATAGCAGTAGCCATCCCAGGGTATGATCTTCTTCTTCGTATGGCGGGCCACATAGGCAGCCAGGTTCCTGTCCGGCACGAATATGACCTCGTCTTCAGACAGCGATTCTACCACTTGCACCCCATTAGCAGATGTGCAGCAGATGTCGCTCTTCGCCTTGATCTCCGCAGTGGAGTTCACATAGCATACCACCGCTGCCTGAGGATAGAGAGCCTTCAATTCATCCAGTTGCTGGGGGGTGATCATGTGGGCCATGGGGCACCAAGCCCCTTTCACCGGCAGGACCACCCTCTTTTGCGGGGATAAGATAGCGGCCGTCTCCGCCATGAAGTCCACTCCGCAGAAGACTATAACCTCCGAGTCCAGGGCCGCTGCTGCCCGGGAAAGCTCCAGGGAGTCGCCCGCCAGATCCGCTATATCCTGAACCGCCGGTATCTGATAATTGTGGGCCAGAATCGTCGCCCGGCGTTCCTTCTTCAAAGCTTGAATCTCTTCTATCATAGCCATCGAGAACAGTCCCAGGGAATGGGAAACTATTATTTCAATCTATTTAGATAGGTTTTATGAATATTATTAGCTCAATTAAACTGTAATTGATCCTGATCTGCATCATTTGAACTTATCGAATACCATCGGAATATCATCCACCAATAACAGCAGTGAACAGGGCCAGCTCATCCCCATCCGCCAGCGGGGTCTCGAGCGACTGCAGGCTCTCGATGTTCTTTCCCGAGAGAAAGATGTTTACGTCCTCGCGCAGCCTTCCTTCCTTGAATAAAAGCGGCTCCAGCGAGGCGTGATCATGGCATAACAGGTTCAGAAGATCTCTTATCATTGCCCCCTCGCCTGGAAGATCGATATCTTTCTCCTTTCCCAGAATATTTCGAAATCCGGCAAACGACCTGATCTTAATCCTCATCAATAGCTATCTCCTTTGCCCTCTCCAGGGCCCGGATGGCGTCCTCCATCTTGAAGTCTCGCCGGTTGGAGGCCAGGAATGCGCGAAATCTCTCTATCTCCTCCTCTGCCACAAAGTCCCGCGCCCTCTCCATCATCATCTCATAGCTCCTCTCAGGAAAGTACAGAGCCTGTGCGCAGCGAAGGAGCCTGTCTTTTCCGACGGTGCCGATCGCTCCCTTCTGCCAGGCCTGCTCCAGATTGAAGCGGATGTTCACCAGAGGCTCTGAATGCGGCTCAAACGTGAAAGGATCAAAGGTTAGCGCCACCTCATCATCTGATACCAGCATTCCTTTCTTATAGGCCTGATAGATGAGCCCTACTCCCTCCATGCCATAAACATCCAGCTCCGAGGCCCGCAGGGCTCCCATGCTCGACGCCCCCAGGACCCTCGCTCCTGCGTCCAATGCGTATATGACCTCTTTATGCGCCACAGAAGAGTCCTGAAAGAAGACCCCATCGATGAGAACGATGATCCGCGCTCCATCCTGGGCAGCCCGATAAACGTCACCCCGCCGGGCAGGAGGCCGCCATTCAGCCTGCAGAATCTCCTCTGCCCTAGCTCTGGAGAGGCTTGGCCCTAGGAAGACGACGACTTCTGGCATTCTTTATCCTCTTGCCCACCCTTTCCCTGTCCACCCCAGCGATCTCAAGACCCGGGACGATCACCCTCACCACCGGAACGCCGATCTCTTCTCTGGTTAAATCGACCACCACTGCTCGCTCCAGGCCCGCCTCTTCCAGCTTGCTGATCATGAACTTGATATCCAAAAGGAAGTCATTGCTCTCAAAAGACTGAATATCAGCAAAGCTCTTTTTCTCCCCGATATCAAACCAATAACGGTTGAGCCTCTTGGTCCTTTCGTATCCGATTTGCCGGCGGAAATCGGCGGTGACGGTATCCTCTCTTGCCCCGTGGATCTGGGTGAGCCGGCTCTGCGCCACCTCAGTCAGGGCGCGCAGCACCGCCACCCGGGCGCTGGTGTGGGTACCCATCCCAGTGGTGAGCAGAGTGGGATCGCGCAGCTTTATATCATCGGCAGCAGCCGCGCAGGTGGGGATGTCGATATCGCTGGTGATATCCCGCAGGTAGACATCCACCTCTGCTGCGGCGAACCTCTCCAGCAGGCCTTGTGCCTGTTCGTCAACAACATCAGATATCAGCGGCCCCATGTGCCTCGTCGCCTCCACTATTGCCCAGGCGTCTCTCTCTATAACCTCAGCTAGACCGTGGAATATCGCCTCTTCCATCATATTCCCTGAGGCGAGACCGCTGGTGTTGGTCCGAAAGAGCCTCTTGTAGTCAGAGGACAGAGGATGAAATACCGCATTGGCTGGGACCTGTATCTCTTCGTCATTCATAATATCCCAGCCCAAAACCCAGGGGATCTCAGCGTCTGCATCCGCGACTGCTTCTGTGGGGAGTATCAGATCGACAGGGTTCAGAGCCTCGGCTTTCAGGCTGGAATAGCGGGCAATTGTCAGCTCCCTGTCTCGCACCTCTCCAGAGTAGCGCTCGAGCCCCTCCATCATCGCCGAGACCCTGGCCTCGACAGGAGTTGCCCCTTTGCCATTATAGACGGAGACCGCTCCCCGATCGGCCATCGGCCGGATGGAGGAGAAGACTGGTATACCGATTCGGTCCAGATTGGTTATATCGGCCACTCTGGTGATCCCGGCAGCGGGCAGCTTGGCCTCGATTCGCTTCTCAGTCTCCTCCGGGGATGCCGCCCGGTGAGTGTCCTCCTTGTATCTCTTTATGCAGGGCCCTAGCTTCATCGCCAGATCCTTGGGGAGCTATGGAATATAAACCCTGTTCAAGAGCACTGATCAAGAGCTCTTTTCAGGAGCTCGGTGGGGCCTCGGGCGGAAGGAACGGAAGGCGGTCTCTCATTCTATAAGCCAGGGCCTGGCAGGTGGCAACTAGCCGCCCGTCCTCTCCCGTTACTCTGATCTCACAGGAGGAGATCTTTCTGGACCGATTCGTCTCTTTCCCTTCGGCCCGCAAAGTCTCTCCGGGACGAGCAGGAGATAGGTAGCTGACATTCACTCCCAGTGCCACTGCCACTGTGCCATGGGAGTTGACGGTCAGCTCAAAGGCGGCATCTAAGAGTGAATAGATTGCCGCACCATGGGTCGTCCTGAAGAGGTTGTTCATCATCTCGTTCGTCTTCATCTTCAAGATAGCGTGCCCCGCCTCCAGCTCCTGGATCTCTATCCCGAACATCCGGGCATAAGGCTCACGGGCAAACTCCTCCTTTAGAGACTTTATACATTGGTCCATGGAAATCTCTCCTCTCCAGGGACCATTTCTCGAAACGGTTATATCTGCTCCGCCAGGATCTAGAGATAATGCCCTCTTCTCAAGGCCCAAGGCCGGAACCGGTCTCCATAGAGATCAGTGGATCTTCCGTATCCATCCTGCTCACTCAGGGCTCCATCAACATCTGGTTCGGCAAAAAATTCGATAAGTTGCTTCTATCCAGGATTCTGCTAATGATCTCCAAGGTCGACTCGACCACAGAGCATGAGAAGGAGGTCTTGTGCCGCTTTGAGGAGATCAGCGAGTTTGAGAGCAATGGCTATATTCTGACATCATATGCCCGCAAAAAGGACAGATACCGGGCGATATTCGTGGTCCCATTCTCCAATAAGAGGGCGCTGGAAAGGTTTATGGAGTCCGTATCCACGGAGACCGAGAAAGAGGATGTGAAGATCACCCTTTACTGGAGAGGGGGGAGGGTCAGGATGAACATCATGAAAGAGGAGCTGAGCACGCTCGGCTGCTTTAGCATTCTCAATGTGATCTATAGGGATGATCAGATCGGAGAGCAAAACAGGAGGGAGAAGCCATGAGGTTTGCATGTTGTACAGAGGAGATTGAGATATCAGGAATTAGGAAATGCTTCGAGTCGGCTATGCCCGGCTCGGTCAATCTGGGACTGGGCCAGCCGGATTTCGACACTCCATCTCACATAAAGAGGGCTGCGATCAGGGCCATAGAAATGGGGCAGTGCGGCTACACCCCCAACTGCGGAGTGCCGGCGCTCAGAGAGGCACTGGCAGAGAAGTTGATGAGAGAAAACCAGATCGACTGCACCGCCGATGATATAATGGTCACCAGCGGTGCCAGCGAGGCCCTATTCCTGGCAATCGTCGCCCTGGTAGACCGGGGCGAGGAGGTGCTGGTGGGAGATCCAAGCTTCCTCTCCTATGCCGAGCTGACTCGGCTGGTGGGGGCAAGGCCCGTCTCCGTCCCCTTAGACGAGGACCTCCGCATAACCCCGGAGGCAATTGGGGAGCGAATAACAAAAAAGACCCGGATGATAATCATCAACTCCCCCTCCAACCCCACCGGATCGGTCCAGACCGAGGAGCAGATGAGGGCTATCGCCGAAATAGCCGATGACGAGGATATCGCCCTCCTCTCAGATGAGGTCTATGAGCATTTCATCTACCGGGGAGAGCATATCAGCCCGGCTAGGTTTTCAGATAATGTGATCACCGTCAATGCCGTCTCCAAGACCTATGCCATGACCGGCTGGCGGCTGGGTTATCTCGCCGCCCGGAACGAGGCTATAGAGCAGCATCTCAAGATTCATCAGTATGTCCAGGCCTGCGCCAGCTCCATCTCCCAGGCCGCAGCCCTGGAGGCGATCTGTGGACCCCAGGATTGCGTTCGTCAGATGAGGGATGAGTTTATGAGCCGCAGAGACCTTCTGGTAGCAGGCTTCCGGGAGATGGGAGTGGACCTGACAGAGCCGGATGGCGCTTTCTATCTCTTCCCTCGGGTGGGAGACGGCGACCTGGTGGCCAGCAAGCTGGCAAGAGCAGGGGTCATCACCGTTCCAGGATCTGCTTTTGGAGAGGGCGGAAGGGAGCATATCCGGATATCTTATGCCGCCAGCCGGGCCAATCTCGAGGAAGCGCTGCGGAGGATGAAAGATATCCTTTAAATAGGTGAGTCGCATTCGCCCTCAGGAGTGATGAAATGAAGGAGCAGGTTGAGGTCAGAGAGCTGAAAGAAGGAAGGTATGTAATCATAGATGAAGAGCCCTGCATAATCAAGAGCATATCCCATTCCAAGCCCGGCAAGCACGGTTCGGCCAAGGCGAGGGTGGATGCCATTGGCATCTTCGACAACCAGAAGAAATCCATCGTCCAGCCGGTCACCACCAAGATCTACGTGCCAACTGTCGAGCGCAAGACCGGCCAGGTCTTGTCCATCGGCGACACATCGGTGCAGCTAATGGACCTGGGCAGCTATGCTACCATCGATGTTCCCATAACAGAGGACCAGAAATCCAAGATCGAGGAAGGCAAAGAGGTAGCCTACCTAGCGGTGATGGGCAGGACCAAGCTGGACATTCGCTAGGGATTAAGCGATCGGCTTCCTGTTCCCAAGGCGGGCTCGTTCATCTTTTCCTGGCCTGCCTTCGATTTCACATTTTGTGGGTAGCTCGGAGGCTATAAGTTGTCATCCTACTCCGCCTATAAGGGCACGGGTTTTGATCAGCTGGATCCCTTCGATTCCAGCGACAGCAATCTGTGGCGCAAGGCGGAGTATCTGGGCCGATACCTATTTGCCGCCGATTTTCTGCGCAGCCGGAGCATAAGGCTTGCCGCTGATGTATCCTGCGGCCTGGGATACGGATCGATTGAGCTGGCCACCGCCTCCGAGGAGGTAGTGGGCATAGATGGCAGCCCGGAGATGATCGAGCGGGCGATGGCTGGATGCCAAGAGCCCAATATTCGCTTCAATTGCCTGAACCTGGAGGAGGACGATCTCTGCAGGCATATCCGGGAAGGCTCCTGTGGGGCAGCGGTCAGCTTTGAGACCCTGGAGCATCTGAACGATCCGGGCCGGGCGGTGGATCAGTTCTCCAGAATCCTCATGCCGGAGGGCTTTTTCATCTGTTCCGTCCCTAATGTTATATCGGAGTCGGGAGATGACGCCGGCCTGCCAAAGAATAGGTCCCATAAGCAGTGGTTTAACTTTCCCTCGCTCTGCCGGATGGTGGAACGACGCGGCATGAGGGTGATATATCGGCTGGGCCAGTCACGCTCAAGAATGCTCTATCGAAGAGAGCAGCAGCTCTTCAATGCCAGGAGGATCAGGCGGAGGCTGAGCGACGAGACGGTGATGCACTCTGAAGAAATGATCCGCTGGCTGTCTTATGTTGCCGCCTATCCATCTGTGGAGGATGTCGATGGATCCTACTCCATCATCATCATCGCCCAAAAGCAGGGCTCAGATTAATCAGATCCATTTGACTGTTATCTCATCGTTCAGATCGATCACTGCTCCATAGCCCCGACGCAGCTCTCCTACGTTCACCACCAGGGTGGAGCCGATATGACACTCTCCCCGATCCTCATGAATATGGCCGCATAAGACCAGATCGGGCTGATAGTTCTCTATGAATCGGCGCAGTTCAGAGGAGCCGGATCTCTCGCCATTGTAAAGAATATCACAAGCCCCCCGGGGCGGCTGATGAACGATGACGATCTTGGCCCGGGTACCAGCCACCTCCTGGTAGGCTTTCTCCAGAACGGAATAGACCTCATCATCGCGATGGTAGTACCTATTGGGATCGCCAAGTCTGCGGGGATCTCGGGCTATCATTCCTCCCATGCCAAGAAATCCGTACTCCTTATGGCGAAAAGAGGATCGGTGAAGGACAATAAAACCCGCTTTCTCCCAGAGATCAGGGACGACATCTCTGTGGTCCATATTGCCGGGAACTATCAGCACTGGCGGACCAAGGCGGGCGAGGGCCATGGCAGCAGGCTTCGCTCCCTCTGTTGAACTGGCATTATGGAGGTCGCCGCAAAAGGCAATCAGGTCGTACTTGAGGTCCTTTAGATTCCTGATCCCCTCAGTGCAGTCATGCAGGTCCGCCAGACCCAGAATCCTCAGAGCCCCACTCATGGACCATCTCCAGAATATGGCTATGGATCTCCAGATATTTAGATCTCTACGATATCGTATGGGCGGGCTTGGATGATGCCGCTTCAGCCTGCGGGGGGAATACGTCCACTATGACCACGTTGCTCGGCTGGTTGTTGATCACGAAGTAGAGCATGTGTCTTCCTGCTTGATCGGCATCAAAGCTCATATTGTTGTAGCCAGGATTGAGTTGATAGACGCAGTAATCGTGAAATATGCTGTTTGTCTGAATGGTCTGGTAGAATCCGGCATCTCCTCTCTGGGGTACATAGGCTACCAGCTCCAGCTTGCTTCCCAGGGGCACGACTGCATACTGCGACCAGTTAGCTGTTCCCTTTATCCATAGATCGCTTCTGGTGGCCATAGCAGATGCATATTGAGAATATGCCAGTCCCTGACCATCGCCATAATAGACTGCTATCGGCTCTTTCCCAGATATATCATACTGGGCAGGTTTGCCGATCACTCCGCCCTCAGCAGTCTTTGTGGCAGCGGCAAAATATTCGCTATAGGGAATGAATGCGCTCTGTGCTGCACCCGCAGTGTAGAGGGACGCGTCCGAGGGCAGGGGATATCTGGCGCTGGGCACGGGCTGGTCCAGCCAGTCCAGCATTCCCGCCAGGCCCTCGTCCAGAGTCCCACGACCATAAGACTGGCCGATGTTGGGATTCGAGTAGCCTGTATCTGCGGCAAAAGCCGGTAATGGAATGCTGATTGCCATTATGCAGATAAGAAATATGACCTGTTTCATCTCATTTCACCCGCAAATGGGTTTCGACACATCCTATTTAAACTTGCGTCAAAAGTTCGACAATCAGTGAAAGATCAGGGCGTCCTTTGGGCAGGCGTCTATGCAGCGGCCGCACTTTATGCAATCCGGCAAATCCTGCAGCTCAAATACCCGAAGCTGCATGGGGCAGACCTTCTGGCACCTCTTGCAGTCAATACATAAATCCCCGTCCAGCTTGAGCTGGTATTTGCTGCCTCCCATAATCCTCTGCAATGTGCCCATGGGACAGAATGTGCACCAGGTCCGGGGGGCGATGATCACGCCAAAGAGTATGGCAATGGAGGTGGTGATTATGCATAGGGTGACAAATACCATTCCGATTCGGTCCACCACCCCCTGGGTTCCTAATAGCCGGTAGATCATAAAGCCCATCAGGGCGATGAAGATGGGAATCCTGATCCACATGCTGCGCAGGAAAAGAGGGATCGCCAGCCTTCGGCTAAGGGGGGCCAGCCAGAAGTCAACGAAGCTGCCCCGGGGGCAGAGGTTGCCACAAAACCATCTGCCTCTGAAGGGGGCAATGATCAGAAGGGTGGCGAAGACCAGCAGGAGGATGTAGCCAAGCTTGGGATAAAAGATCCCGCCAATCGATACAATCAGCACGATCATGCCCAGATAAGGGGTAATTGCCCTGATTTTGGACTGTTTCATAGTTAATCCTTCTCTCTTGAAGACGCCTCTGCCCTCGGGATCCTATCCATTAAAGATATGTTATTTAAAAAATCAAACTGCGCGCGGCCACCCCACCCTAAAGGGATGGGGTATGCTTCGGGCCGCGCGCACGCCCGGTTAGCTGGAGATCAGAAATCATCGAGCCTTCTTTGCCCGGATTCCCGCGATCTGCAAAC
>Ga0209718_1000547_pt1 | contig 49952 bp, 33 predicted proteins | sample AD_JPNAS1_MetaG_FD_184420 | JGI IMG/M metagenome (GOLD analysis project Ga0209718, IMG submission 184420) | Active sludge microbial communities of municipal wastewater-treating anaerobic digesters from Japan - AD_JPNAS1_MetaG (SPAdes) (version 2) | ecosystem: Engineered > Bioreactor > Anaerobic...
CTGAGCGGCTGTGGGACAGCCAGGGTGCCATCGTCAACCACCGAGAAATCAGCCCAGGAAATCACGCAAAAATCCTTAACGGCGTTTGGGGGAGGCACCGTCAAATCCTTCGGAAAACCAAGGGGTCTGGACTGATTTTCACCCCGCATGGGATGCCAGTGACTTTGGAAGGAGATTCAGCAAGTCGTCGCCGGCGTAGATAGCTCGAAGTGCAGGACCAAGGTGTCGAAGGAAAAGACGATGAACGGGGAACTCCTGTATAGCCCCATTGACATGAACGCCGCGTTCAGGCGGCACCTCCGAGGCAAATCGTGGGCAGAGAGTCGGGTAAACTACTGGGTGACACGAAGCGAAAAACTGATTCGAAGGACCCTTACCATGCCGGCCGCAGAGCAAAGGAAGGAGATTGAGGCAGCCGGCGAGAAGCCCATCTTCAGTTACAACCAGACGGATTTCGTCAAAGACCGCGTGGCGGTCGAAATCCAGTTCGGCAAGTATGCATTCGTTGCCTACGATCTGTTCGTCAAGCACCTCGCCTTCTACGTCAGGGACCATATCGATGTGGGCGTGGAAATCCTGCCGATGAAGTCGCTGCAGAGCCAGATGAGTTCCGGCGTTGCATACTATGAAGGCGAGTTCTACAATGTCGTCCGTCAAGGGCGGGGTGTGCCTGCCGTCCCTTTAATCCTCCTTGGCATCGAGGCATAGAGAACTGAGAAGCGCACCAGACGGTGGACCCAACAACCGGCCGTCATGTCGCGGAGACCGACTGCGATGACCGCACAGTGGCGGCTGTCATGGCGCCTCCAAAGGGGCTTCCGCCGGGGGGATGGGCTGATCGAGCGCCCAAAGGATTCCGTTCAGCAACAGACGTTGGAAGGCTGCGTTCTGAAAATCCTCCGGCCCGCCCAGCGAGGTGTAGAAGACCCGGGACTGACGCAGGCCGCTGAGGCGGCTCCAGGCTACAGGCTCAGTCGGCGCGTCGGGGATCGTGCCTAGGAGCAGGGGCTCACTGGCAGGCGGGAGCGGTGCATTGCGGTAGAGGGAGGAGGGGGTCTGGAAGCCGGTCAGCGAGACGCCTGTGAGCAGAGGGTTCGAGGCGGCATTGGGCGCCGACTCGATCCTCGCCACCCGCCCCACTGGGTGATGCCCATGATAGTTGCCTCCCAGCACCTCCGCATCGAATCCGGCCCAGGTCGCCAGTTCGGGCCGGTTTCGAATTCTGTCTGCGTCGGGCGCGAAGGCGTGGCTGGCCATGCGCAGGCCGACGAAGGGCTTGCCCGACTCGAGATGCCGACGCAACAGGGTCAGCATCCCGACCGGCACGGCGCGTCGGCGCGCGCTCACGAGCACCAGGTCTGCGTCCGCGATTGCGGCGTAGTTCTTGAAGTCATAGTCGTCGGTGCGCTGGCTGGCTGTGACGAAATCGAGGCGATAACCGCGCCAGGCCAGCGTCTGGCGGGCGAAGGCCAGGATTGTCTCCCACGTGCGGTACTCGTTTTCGGCGAGAATGAAGACAAGGCGCGCCCGGCGGTCATCCCGGAACTGGAACGGCTCGCCTCCGAGAAAGTCGACGCTTGTGATCGAAGGGCACCAGTGCTTCTCGATGTGTTCGACGATCAGGTCGGTGCCCGCAAAGTGGCTGACCCACGGACGCCGTCGTGAATTGTACATCGTGTCGGTCAGGTCCCGCATGAGTACGACCTTCTTACCCAGGCCAACCATGGCACGGATCGAGAACGGACGCCCGAGGACGCACATGTTCGCATGAACGCCCAGGATAATGACGTTTGCGATGCCGCGGTCTTGAAGCAGGTTGAAGACCTCCCTGCCACTGTCGCTGATGCAGTCGTCGGGGCCAATCTCGAGCGCGGCGATCTGGCGGCGCCAGGGGCTGCCCTGACTGCATTGCGGCGTGTCGTCGCATCCGCCGTCCGAATCGTCGATCGGGAGCGGACCCTCCTTGCCGGAGTCGAGTGAGTGCCAGTTGCCGATCCCGTCCGGCGCGGGCGCCTCGGGCGCCTGCTGAGCCCGCTTGCGCTGCGGCGAATCGGCATAAAACGCCATCGTCCCGCTTGGCGCGTGAATGATCAGGATGCCGCGCCGGCGGGCGGCTTCGAGCACGCTGTTCATGCGCGGAGCCATCTCGGCCACGCGCGCCGTGGCGCCGCGGCACCAGTGCCGATCCCACATGTCGCAAACGATGATCGCTGTCTTCGTCGCATCCCATTGGACCGTTCTCTCGATGAGATGGAACTGAGCGCCCCCCTCCGCCGGTTCCCGTATGCGCGTGTGGAGTTCCAGGGTGTCGGGACGGCCTGCTACGGAGATGAGGTTCAGCGCGAGCGGGAGAATCGCACGGCGAAGGAGGTCTTTCATTGGCAGTATTGGCATGGATGGAGGAGCAACGAAGCCAGCGAGCCAAAGCTCCCCAGCCCTTCGGGGCGGGGCGGCACCGGGCCATCTGTGTCGTTCCTCGGTCGGTCGAGTATCTCTGGGGATACACTCCCTCCCTCGGGCCTCGCATCTGGCCCGGTGGCGCTCCCGCCAAAATCGGAAGTAATTCTTGCACAGACCCTAAGATCGCATTGGCCCCATGAACCCGCCTTGGAGGGACGGTGCCGCAGCCGCAGGAGAGTCCCTGGATCGAGACAATGAGCGTCACCGATCAGGGCCTCGTGTGACTCGGCCCTCCGAGAAGGATGGTTCATGGCTATTGTATCATTCGAGCCGGACGCGCGCGTAGCACATGGCATGCGGATGCCCCGTGCGCGCGCCCAGCAGATCCAGGGTCCAGCCGGGCGCTGACCCGCCGCGGACCGTGGCGGTGAAGTAACTGCTCAGCGGATGCTTGAGAGGGACAGGCGCTGTGCGTCCAGGCGCGCCGTCCGGCCCCAGTTCAAGAAGCCGGTTTTCGGCGATCGGCTTGCCCGTTTCGTCCGAGCCGGCCACAGAGAAGAACACGAACAGGCGGTTGTCTGGCATCGCGTGAAGCCGCGGCAGACTCGGGATCAACCCCGGCTTGCCTTCGTCGACGGCGAGCAGCGTGCGCCGCGTCTCGATCCGGCCTTCGCGCAGCCGCGCATAGTTGAGTTCGTGCCGCTGCCTCTCGTTCGGGAAGAACTTCGGGCGCAGCCGTTCGTCCAACGCGCGCTCCGTCCAGACAATGTGGACGGCGTCGTCGGGGGCAACCCAGAGATCGCCCGGAGAAATCCACCCGCATGTCTTGTCGCGGCTGGCGATTTCGACCCAGTCGCCAAAGCCGCCGTGGGCGATGTCGGGGGACCACACATAGAAGAGGCGGCGAAAATCGTAATCCCAGTCCTGGCCAGTGAGTTCGCGCTTGGCCTGACGCCACTTCGCGTACGGCTCGACGATGTCACTGACTCCGACGAAATGGACGGCGCGCGCGCGGAGCGCCACGTTCGGATAGCAGACACGGATGGGCTGGGGAGTGTCGTACTCGGCGCCCCAGGGCCATTTGAGCCGACCCTGCGCGCTCCAGTTGCCGTCGCGATCCCGAAAAGCCCACTCGGCATGCGTGTAGCCGATGTTCTGGAAGAGAATCATTTCCCGGCCCGGTCCGTCCGCGGCCAGACTGCGGTAGGAATGCTCGGTGAACGCCGGAGGCGCCGGCTTGCACTCCCAGCCCGGCCAATGGCTCCCGGGCGGGGCGGACGCATCCGCTGCCATGAACTCGAAAAGCACCGGGCGTGCCGGCCCCCCGCCAGCCTGTCCAGGCGGATTGAGGGTCGGATTCGCCGAGAGAAAGACCCGGCCCGGTTCGGGAAATGCCGCCAGCGGACACGGCTCGCGGGTGCGGCCAACCGAATCCTGTCGGAGAAGGGTCCAGCCTTCCGGTCCGCGTCTCCAGAAAGTCCATCGACAATTGTTGAGCGGTTTCTCGTGCGGGATGGTCTCGAGTCCGCTTGCGAACACGGCGTCGCCCAACCGCACCAGGCACGTGGACCCGTGACACCACATCGGCCCCGCCCCGTTGTCCGCGGGCGTGTATTCGTAAATCACCTCCTCGACCTCGACCACGGGGCGCAGCTCCGTCTCGGCGGCTCGAGACGACACAGCGAGCCACCCCGTCGCCACGGCAAGGCTCATCGCGACTTGGCAGGCTTTCATGTTCCAGTGAATGGCGGGTCAGTCCATAGCATCGCCCGCGGGCGTCGTCGATGAAATTCCCCCACTGAGGGGTTAACCAGTACCTCCACAGGAGTTTGCACCCGCATGGGTCCACGTCCTGGAGTGTTCGGCTTCGCGATGGTCACGACTCCATGAAACATGCGGGCTCAGCGTTGAGTTCTGAAGGGGTGCAGACGCGGATTTATACTAAAAGGATGACCAAATGCTAAGTATCCTAGCGTGCTCTTGAGCATGAGCGTCAGCAGGCCGGGAGTGATGAGTTCCGGGTGAGGTGCCAAACCTGAGCTGCGGCATCCCCGCCGCAACTTTGCGCCTGACACCGGCTCTTCCTGGCGATAGAGGTCTTGGCGCGTATGAGAGGCCTGCTCGGCAAGTGAGTTGGAGATCGTGAACGGCATGTGTTCGCCCTGAGCGGTTCAACCTCATTTTTCAACCGAACGATGCGTGCCGCTGCTTCCGTGAATCCCGTCGCCTCGCTCAAGGAACTCGAACGGCTTCTGCCGCGGTGTCTGCTGACCGATCAACTGCGGATTGGCTGGAAGGTCACACGCTGGCTCGAAGCCCACCGGCAGAGCTCGCGCGCGCCGCACGATCTGCCACGGTGGCTCGACGAGGCGCGAGACTCGATCGCCCGCCGTGCGCGTCGACAGGCGGCCCTGCCCGAGCTGCGCTACCCGCACGAGTTGCCCATCAGTGCCAAACGCAACGAGATTCTCGATGCCTTGCGGGCGCACCAGGTGTTGATCGTCGCGGGCGAGACCGGGTCGGGCAAGACCACGCAATTGCCGAAGATTTGTTTGGAGGCCGGTTTCGGCGTGCGGGCCAAGATCGGGTGCACGCAGCCGCGCCGTGTTGCGGCGCTCTCGCTTTCACGCCGCGTGGCCGACGAAATCGACCGCCCGTGGGGCCGCGCCGTGGGATGCAAAATCCGGTTCTCGGATCAGACCAGTCCGGAGACGTACGTCAAGTTCATGACCGACGGCATTCTGCTTGCCGAGGCGCAGGCCGATCCGGTGCTGAGCGAGTACGAGGTGGTGATTCTGGACGAAGCGCACGAGCGGTCCCTGAACATCGATTTCCTGATCGGCTTGCTCAAGCGTCTGCTCTCCCAGCGAAGCGATCTCAAGCTGCTCGTCACGTCCGCGACGATCGACACCGAGGCTTTTGCGCGGCACTTCGATGACGCGCCCATCATCACCGTCTCGGGGCGTCTATTCCCTGTCACTGTGGAATACCGCCCATTCGGCGCCGGCTCGGGCGATGAAGACGGCGACCGGACGGAGGACGGCCGGACGTATGTCGATGCCGCGGTGGATGCCGTCCAGGAAATCCTCGCCACTTCGGCCTCGGGCGACGTGCTCGTGTTCATGCCGGGCGAGCGTGACATCATTGAGACGCGCGACGCCCTGCGGGAGGCGGGTGGCGGACGACTCGAACTTGTCCCGCTGTTTGGGCGGCTCAGCACCGACGAGCAGCAGCGCGTGTTCGCCGCGTCGGAGCGGCGCAAGATCGTCATCGCGACCAATATCGCCGAGACGTCGCTGACGGTGCCAGGCATTCGTTATGTCGTGGACACGGGCCTTGGGCGGATCAGCCGTTACAATGCCCGGACCCGAACGCGGCGTTTGCCAATCGAGCCCATATCGCAGAGCAGCGCCAACCAGCGCAAGGGCCGCTGCGGGCGCGTTGCCGAAGGGGTTTGTTATCGGCTTTACAGCGAGGAGGAGTTCCAGGCCCGCCCGCTTTACACACAGCCCGAAATCCAGCGGGCGAATCTCGCCGATGTCATCCTGCGGATGAAGGCGTTCGATCTGGGCGAGGTCGAGGAGTTTCCTTTCATCCACCCGCCCTTGCCGGCGGCGATCGCGGGCGCGTACCAGTTGCTGGCCGAGATCGGCGCGCTCGATGCCGACCGGCGACTGACGCCGCTGGGCGAGCGGCTGGCGCGCCTGCCCGTCGACCCGACCATTGGCCGAATGATCCTCCAGGCACAGATCGAGGGCGTCCTCGAACCGGTGCTGATCATCTCGGCCGGCCTGAGCATCCAGGACCCCCGCGAACGCCCCGCCGACCGCCAGGACGCAGCGTCCGCGGCCCATCGCCGCTTTCAACACCCGCGGTCGGATTTCCTGACGCTGGTGCGGATTTGGGAGGCCTGCCACGAGTCGCTTGAATCGCTCAAGACGCAGAGCCAGATGCGCAAGTTCTGCCGCGAGCATTTCTTGTCGTTCCCACGGATGCGCGAGTGGCGCGACATCCACGCCCAACTCCGCGAGACCGTCGCGCACATGGGCGGGCCGCCAGGCCCCGCCGCGCCGGACGATGCGGACGAAACCCTCGAAGATGCGCTGACTCAGGGACCGCACACGCTTGCTTCCAATGAACCGTGTCCCCGCCCCGCGGTGCGGGATGAGTCCGCGCCATCTCGCTCCGTCAAAGGCAGGAATCAGCGCCATCTCACCACGCCGGCTGCGGGGTTCATTGCGCAGTCCGAACAGCAACAGACCGCCGGCCGCGGAGCAGATTCCTGGTACGCCGCCGTGCATCGGTCGATTCTGACCGGCCTGTTCAGCCACGTGGCGGCCAGGAAGGAACGGAACCTGTATCGGCTTGCCGGGAATCGCGAAGCCATGGTTTTCCCCGGGTCAGGTCTGTTCGAAAGGGGGACTGAAAGGCGTGTCGAATCGGGGCACAAGGACGCGCCGAAAGCCCCGCCCCGGTCTCAAACGCAGCCGGCCTGGATCGTCGCCGGCGAAATCGTCGAGACCTCGCGCCGCTTCGTTCGGACGGTGGCGGAAATCGAGCCGCGGTGGATTCTCGATCTGGCGCCGCACCTGATCCGCAAAGCCCATTTGGACCCGCACTGGGACCCCACCGCCGGGCGCGTTGCGGCGCTCGAACGGGTGACGCTCAACGGCCTGGTGGTCTCGGAGCGGATGGTGTCCTACCGGCAAAGCCATCCGGCGGAGGCGACGGAAATCTTCATCCGCGCGGCGCTGATCTCGGAAGGTCTGGCCGATCACTTTCGGAGCGCCACTCGAGTCCAGGACAACGCGGCGCAATCGCTGACTGCGCGGGCCGGGGGCGCTGGTCAGGGCCGCCGCGAGCAAGCCGCGCTCGGGCAATCCCGCGTCGATCCGCCGCCGCCAGACCTCGCGTCGCTGCCATCGGCCTATCAGTTCCTGCGGCACAACCATCAACTGCGGCAGAAGATCGAGCTTTGGCAGAGCCGATTGCAGCACCGGCTGGTGCCCGATCTGGACGAAGCGCTGCACCGGGCATACGCGAAACGGCTGTCGAATGTGGGGTCGGTGGCCGACCTCAACCATCTGCTGCGCGAGCGCCGGGCCGAGGGAACGTCCTGGCTGTGTCTCGATGCGGCGGACCTGCTCGGGAAACACGCCGGCGCATTCGACGGACTCGCGTTTCCGGATGCCGTCGCCATTGGCACCCAGCAGGTCCCTGTCGCCTACGACTATGCGCCAGGCGACGATCGCGACGGCGTGACGGTCCGGTTGCCCTTTACGCTGGCGCAGGTGATCGAGCCGCATTTGCTCGATTGGGCGGTGCCGGGTTTGCGCGAGCCTCAGATTCTCCATCTTCTGCAGGCGTTGCCCAAGGATTTGCGCCGCCCGTTGATGCCGCTCGCGCCCCGGGCGAAGGAAATGGCCCAGGCCATCAAGCCCGACGGAAGCGCGTTTCTCCCGGCCCTGATCCGATTCATCCGGGAGCGCTACGGCGTCGAGGTGCCCAGCACCGCCTGGAGCGTCGAGTTGCTGCCGGCCCACCTGCGTCCGCGCTTCGAGATTCTGGGACGCGATAACCAGCCATTGGCATGCGGACGCGATCTGCGCGCGTTGCAGGTTGAACTCGAATCGCACGACACCACCATCGAGTCCGAGGCGTGGCGGAGCGCCGTGGCGCGCTGGGAGCGTTACGGACTGAAGGACTGGACCTGCGGAGACTTGCCCGACCGCATTCAGGTTGCGGATGTCGCGGGGTTTCCAATCGAGGCCTTCCCCGCCCTGCACGTCGAGGCGGGCGAGGTCTCGCTGCGGCTGTTTCGCACTGCCGCGGCTGCGATTGAGGCGCACGCGGGAGGCGTGCGGCGTCTGCTGGAAATGGGGCTGCAACGGGAACTCGCGTGGCTCGCAAAGGACCTGCGCGGTCTGAACCAATGGCGCCTCCTTTACATCACGATCGGGCCTGTCGATGAACTCGAAGCCACGGCTTTCGCGAACTTGCGACGCCATCTGTTGACTGCGTCCGCCGCCTCGCCCCGGACGGCCGCGGCCTTCGCGGCGCTTCGCGAGTCGACCCGCGCCGCTATTCGCGGCCTGGCGCCTCAACTCTCGGATCGATTGGCCGAGATTCTGCGCCTGCGCCAGGCCATCCTTCTCTGCCGAAAGCCTTATCCGCGAATGCGGGAGGATCTGGACCGCCTCGTGCCTGCGGGCTTTCTCGGGCAAGTCCCGTTCGATCGACTCCCCCACCTTGCGCGCTATCTCAAGGCGATGCTGATTCGCGCCGAGCGCGCGGCGGTGAATCCAGCCAAAGACCGCGAGAAGCTCGATCGTGTGCAGCCCTGGATCGCTGCCCTCGCTGCCATTCGGATTGCGCCCGATGCATCCGACGCCGTGCGCGGCGAGCGCGATGCATTGCGCTGGCTGATCGAGGAATACAAGGTCTCCGTGTTTGCCCAGGAGTTGGGCACCGCCGGAACCGTGTCGCCGCAGACACTCGAACAACGGCTGGCTGCGCTCCGAAACCGGCCTGCTTCGAACACCGTCCGCTCCCGCTAACCCGGATCGATCTTGGCGCGGCAAAGCCGCAACCAAACCTCGGCCCTTCGGATTCGTCCGGGCTACTCGGCGCTCGTGAGCGCGATAGCCTCGGCGACGGTCTTGATTCCCACGGGCTGCTTGTCGCCAAACGGACCGTCCGAACTGCCGGATGGCCACGTGGCGGGATCGGCGTAGCGACCGTCGTCCTTGAACTCCTTCTGCAAGCGGACCAGCTCCGCTTTCAATTCGGCAAACCTGGCCGCGACTTCGGAGCGCTGGGCCTCCACCGGCGAGTGCAGCAGGTTGTGTTGCTCGGCAGGGTCCTTGACCAGATCGAACATCTCGTAGGCGTCCTGTTTCCAGTAGTAGATGAGCTTGTGCGTGGCTGTGCGGACGCCGAGATGAGCGGCCGTGTTGTGATGGCCGGGGTCGTGGTAGTAGCGGTAGTAGACACTCGACCGCCAGTCGGACGGCGCCGCGCCGCGCAGCAGCGGAACTAGGGATCGGCCCTGCATGGACTCGGGAACGGGCAGGCCTGCCAGGTCGAGAAACGTCGGCGCAAGGTCAATGTTGGCGACCAACTGCGAGGGGGTGTGGCCGGCCTGAAGTCCGGGGCCGCGCGCCAGTAACGGGACGCGCAGGCCGGGCTCGTACATGAAGCGCTTGTCGTAGAGCCCCAGATCGCCAAGATACCACCCGTTGTCCGCCGAGTAGATGACAACGGTGTTCGCAGCCAGGCCGACCTGGTCCAGGTAGTCCAGGATTCTCCCGACGCCGTCGTCCACGCCCTGCACGCACGCCAGATAATCCTGCATGTAGCGCTGGTACTTCCAGCGGACAAGGTCCTTGCCGGTCAGCGTCTTGCCGTCCACCGACAGTTCCATCGGCACCTCCTGCAGCCATTGGTTGCGGGCGGGGCCTTTGAGATCGGACGGCGGCTCGAGCTTGAGATCGCGGCGGGTCAGGTCCCGGGCGATTGTCTGACGGTTCCGGGGAAGCGCCGCGGGGCGCGTGGCGTAGTCGTCCCAGAGCGTGTCGGGCTCCGGTATGACCTTGTTCTGAAAAAGCGCCTTGTTCCGTTCATCGGGCTCCCACGCCCGGTGCGGGGCCTTCTGATGCAGCATCAGAAAGAACGGTTTGTCCTGCGGACGCGTCTTCAACCACTCGATGCCCAGGTCCGTGGTGATGTCCGTGCAATGACCCTGAATAGTGAGCTGGCGTCCGGACACCAGGAACGCCGGATTCCAATACGCCCCTTGGCCGGGCAGGACAATCCAACGATCGAAGCCGGTCGGATCGGAGCCCAGATGCCACTTGCCGATCATCCCGGTGTGGTAGCCGCCGGCTTGCAGCCGCTTGGCGACATGATCGCGCGCGCCGTCGAACCGGTTGAACACCGGCACGCCGTTCACATGCGAGTATTGCCCCGTGAGCAGCGTCGCGCGACTCGGTGTGCAGATCGAGTTGACGACAAAGGAATTGAGGAAGCGCACGCCGTCCCTGGCAAGCCGATCGATGTGCGGCGTCTGATTGACCTTCGATCCGTACGCCGAGATCGCATGCTCGGCATGGTCATCCGAAAAGATGAAAAGAATGTTCGGCCGAACGGAGTCCGCGGCTCGCAGCGGAACAATCGCCAGAAGCATCAGGCCGCCGAGGAGACAGAGCTTGCTTTTCATGGTCGTCAATGTGGAATGCATGAATCCTGTCGCGCAGTCCCGCCGCGCGCGCCCGCCTCGGCCTTCAGGAGGAACAGGTCCGCGCGATCCACCGCCTCTCTGACCTCGAGCCCAACTGGCCGCAGCAGGGCAGGCCAGCGCGCCGCCGGCGGGAGGTGGTCGTGGCCGACCGCTCCGCCCAGGCTTTGGTGGAAGGCGTTGAGCTGGCGGCTGCCGGAGAGGTGCAGCACGAGAAGCTGGCCGCCGGGCTTGAGATGCCGGGCCATCCGCCGCAGCGCCGCCGCCTGGTCCCGGAAATGGGGAAACGCATGGAAACACAACACCCGGTCGAAAGACCCCTCGAACGGTTCCTCACCGCAGATGTCCAGAAGCACAAACTTGGCGTCCACGCCGCGCGCTCGCGCCTGCGCCAGCATCGCCTCCGAGAAATCGACCGCCACAACCCGGCCCGGCCTCACCGTGTCGGCCAGCCAGCCGGTGATCTGTCCCGTGCCGCAACCCACCTCGAGGAGATCGAGGCCCGCCTTCAACCCCAGACGCCCATCGAGTTCCCGAAGCCGGCGCATCGTCGCGTCCGGATCGGGGCCTGTCCGGTCCCAGGTCGGGGCCTGGCGGTCGAAGTAGGCGATGCGCGGGTCGCGGGCCGGCGTGGATCCGTGGGCGCGGTTCATACTATTCTTTTTGGGTTGCGTAACACGGCATTCCTGGTAACATGCTTCGCATCGACAGTAATACTGGCGCGCGCGGCCAGTCAAGCCTCCCCTGCGCGCGCGCCGCGGGGCAGCGGGGGCTTAGGGACAACGAGAATGAAATCGAAAATGGTCATGTCATTTGAATCCGCCGCGCGCCAGATTGCAATGGCAATCGCTTTCTGCGCGGTCGCGGCGCCGGCTCTGGCGCAGACTGAGACGCACGCCGCCCTCCAGGCGGTCAACAGCGTGGGGGCAAGCACGTGGAACGGGTCATTCCCGTTCACGCTGCGGGGAGTGCTGCTGTGCAATCCGGACGAGATGCTCGATGCCACGCCGCAATTCCTGCCGTGGGCCAACGGGGCCAACCAGTATCGGATGGGTGGCGAATGGCAGGTGGCTTTCCAGGCCGTGGACCCGGGCGACCGGGGCGGGACGATGTGCTGGATGGGGCAGAACTACGGCAACCAGCCCTGGATTCACGAGAGCGATCTGAGCTACGACAACGAGGCCTGGGTGCGGGAGGTCCTGCGGCTCAGTTTCGATCCCTCGAGCCTGCGCCAGTACCGCGCCGGCGACCTGATCGAGGTAACGGCCCGCCAGGCGCTGTTTTACGGCGGTAAACGCAACATCAACGAAGGACACGATATCGACCCCGCCTTTGATTTCAACATCCGGCTCGTGACGCCCAACTACGGCCTTCCAGCGCCCGAAGTGATCACCCTCGCCGATGTCATGCTGCCGGGCGGCAGCGCGGACGATCCTGCATCGTGGCCGGCCATTTTTGACCCGACTCGCGCCACGGGGGGCGAGCATTATCAAGGCATGCGGGTGCGCCTGAACAACCTCACGCTCGTGACGACAAACGGATGGAACCCCACGAACAGTTGGGCGATGCGGCGCTGCACTGTCACCGACAACGAAGGACGGTTCTTCTGGCTGCGCCATCCGCGCTTCAGCCTTGGCGCGGCCCCGGCCGGCCGGTTCGATGCCGTCGGCATCTTCAACCAGGAATCCGGTTCCGGCAGCCAGGGCACCAATGGGTACGAGCTGTTCGTGCAGCAGGTAATCCCGCAAGAGCCGCCGGTGCTCGGCATCGCCAACACCGTCGCCCTCTCATGGCCCGTCAGCGGCGCGGCCTATCAGCTCGAATCTCGCGCTGACGTGAATTCGACCGAGTGGTCGGCGGTGACGAACAGGCCGGCGGAGATCGAGGGCCGGAACACGGTTCTTGTGCCGCCCGCCCCCGATCCGCACCAGGTGTACCGGCTGAGGAAGACGAACTGACGCCTCTCATGCGCGCGGCGAACCAACGATCCGCGGGATTCACACTGGTCGAATTGCTGGTGGTGATGGCCGTCATTGCCAGCCTCGCCGGCCTGCTGTTGCCCGCGCTGGCGCGCGCCAAGGAGAAGGCCAAGGTCATCAAAGTCCACGCTGAACTCTACGGCGTCGGCCTCGCGCTCGAGATGTACTCTGACGACCACGGCGGCCAGTTGCCGCCCGTGCGCGTCGACTGCAACAGTGATCTGTCCGCCCACTGGTGCCAGTTTCCGGTCGAACTGGCCCAGGAAGGATACCTCGCCCGCGGCAGCAAGCCCGGCCTGGCCGCCAACATGCAGGATGCGTTCAATCCCGGCCACACCTACAAGTACGCCACCCCCGGCCCGCAACTGCTCAACGGCTCCGCCGGCGGCAATTACAGGCTCTGGGTTCCCGACGATTTTCCCAACTGCGCCAGCGCGTCCGGCAAGTACTACTCGAACCGGATCGACTCCCCCGTGCGGTGGGTCCTCTGGAGCCTGGGACCGCGTCCGGACAGTGACAGGACCCAGGACAGCCACGCGCCGATCACCAGCCGCAGTTGGTACCGGCGCGCGGGGGAAGGCGGCGTCATCGCCCGCATCGCCACGCGCGAGACGATGCAGTTCAAGACGCCATGATCCGGCCGCTGCTTCGAATGTGCGCGACAGCCGCGCTGGGACTGCTGATCCTGCCGAGCTGCCGCCGGGCCGCGCCGCCGGCGGATGTTCCGCGCATCGCCACGACGACCTCCTACCTAGAAGCCGCCGCGTCCGACCTGCTGGGTGACACCTTGAGCATCGTCCGACTCGCCGAACCCGGCACCTGCCCGGGGCACTTCGACATGCGCCCCAGCCAGATCGCCGCCCTGCGCCAGTGCCGCGCCTTGTTCCGATTCGACTTTCAGAAAGGCCTCGATGCGAAGTTTCATGGGGCGGACGACCCTTTGCGTGTCACCTCGGTGAGCCTTCCGCGCGGGATGGGGCGGCCGGACAGCTACCTTTTGGCCTGTCGCCAGATGGCCGATGCGCTGAGCGCGCTCGAACTGGTCTCCCGAACCGAGGCCGAGACACGCCTGCGGGAAATCGCGGACCGGCTCGACGCCTTGTCCCGCGATGCCACAAACCGCGTGAGGGGCGCCGGATTGAGAGGCGTGGCTGTGATCGCCAGCGTGCGGCAGCGCGACTTCTGTGAATGGCTCGGCCTCGATGTCGTGGCCACCTTCAGTGCCGCCGACGCCGCCGGCATCGGTGAAATCGAGCAGGCCATCGCGGCGGGCAAGCTGGCCTCCGTCAAGCTGGTCATCGCCAACCTCCCCGAGGGCCGGAGGACGGCCGATGCCTTGGCGGAGCGGCTCGAAGCGGGCGTGATCGTGTTCGAGAACTTCCCCCTGGTGCGCAACGGACGCGTCTCGTTCGACGCCATGCTCGAAGCGAATGTCGACGCCCTGGCGCGCGCGGCGCTTCCATGACGCGCGCAGCCGTCGAAGTCCGCAGCCTCGTCGTCCGTGCCGGACATCGCTGGATGCTCGATATCGAGCATCTGCGGGTCGATCTGGGCAGCGTGGTCGCGCTCATGGGGCCGAACGGTGCGGGCAAAACCACGTTGCTCCGGGCCTGTCTCGGCCTGGCGCGTCCCGCGCGCGGCAGCTGCACGGTGCTCGGAGTGGACGTGGGCGGGCTGCATGGCCCCGGTCTGGCCAGTCTGCGCCGCCGGATCGGCTACGTGCCGCAGTTGCTTCCGGTGCGCAGCGAGTTGCCGTTGACGGTGCGCGAAGTGGCCGCCATCGGCCGCACCGCGCACGCCGGCCTGTTCCATGCGCTGACCGGGGAGGATTGGCGGGTTGTGAATGGATGGCTTGAGCGCCTCGAGTTGACGGCGCTGGCCGACCGCGCCTTCAGCCAGGTGTCGGGCGGCGAGCAGCGCAAGGCGATTATTGCGCGGGCCATGGCGCAGGACCCGGAGTTGCTCCTGCTCGATGAACCCACGGCCAACCTGGATTTGGGCTGGCGCGAGCGCATTGTCGATACGGTGCAGTCTCTCCACACCCAAACGCGCATCAGCGTCCTCCTCGTCTGCCACGAGTTGGAAGTTCTGCCGCCGGCCTGTCGCAAGGTCATCCTGCTCGAAGGCGGGCGAGTTTCGGCGTCCGGCTCGCCCGAAACGGTGTTCACCACCGCGCGCGTGTCGCAACTCTACGGCGCGGGCCTGCGCGCGGTGCATGAGGGCGGACGCCACGCCGTGGTGCCGGGAGGATCGGCCCATGATTGACCTCGTGTTCTGGGCTCCCGTGATGACCGGAGGCGCCCTGGCCGGCGCCTCGAGCGGCGTGCTCGGCACCTTCATCGTCGGCATGCGGATTCCCTTCCTGGGCGTCTGCGTAGCCCACGCCGCCCTTGCCGGCGCTGTCTTCGGCGGCCTGGCCGGCCTCGAAGGACAGCAACTCCTCCTGCCCGCGCTTGCCGGCGCGGTGCTGACCGCCCTGGCGCTGGGACTGCTCAACCCCCAACGCGCCCATCTGGACGACAACACGGTCTTGAGCTTTCTCTTCTCGGCCACGATGGGACTGGCCTTTCTCGGCATCGGGCTCTACGCCATCATGGGCAGGAGCGACAACGATGTGCGCAGCCTCCTCTGGGGCAGCCTCAACTTCTGCCGGTGGAGGGACGTCCGCCTGATGCTGGCCGCCTCGACCGCCCTGGCCATCTACGTCGTCCTCTTCTTCAAAGAACTGCGTGCCATCCTATTCTCCCGCGCCGACGCCGAAGCGTCAGGCATCCGCGCCACAGCCGTCTGGACGGGCTTCCTCATCCTGACAGCCGCAACGCTGACGGTGAACTTCCAGACAGTGGGCGGCCTGATGATCTACAGCCTGATCTGCAACCCGGCCGCGGCGGCATTCCAGTTGACGCGCGGCTGCGGGCCGGTGCTTGCGCTCGCGGCGGTGTTCGGCGCGGCCAGCGGCCTGGGCGGTTTTTTGATCGCGGCAGGCACCGACCTGCCCAGCGGCGCGGTGATCGTGCTGGTGTCCTCGGCCCTGCTCGGGGTCGCCGCGATGATCGGCCACCGAGGGCGGCGCTAACCCGCACATTTCACACCCTGTCGGTGCGCATGGCGGTCAGACTTCGCAAGAGGACCGCCATGCGGGTTAGGAGTCCCCGCGAAGCGTGTGAAATCACCGCCGGTTGACGCGCCATTTGACGCCCACCTGGCATCTGGTAAGGTCCCCCGCCATGAGAGCCAAAGGCACCAAGGGCGTGGCCCGCTTCAGCATTTCACTGCCGGGCGAGTTGGCCGAGCAGTTGGACCGCATGACCCGCGAGAAGGGTTACGACAACCGATCGTTGGCCATCGGGGACATGATTCGCGCGCACCTGGTCGAGCATCGACAGCGACTCGGCGACGAGGAAATCGCCGGCACCATCACCCTCCTCTACGATCATCACCAGCGACACGTCCAGACCGCGCTCACCGACATTCAGCACGACCATCACACGGTCATCATCGCCACCCTGCACGTCCACCTGGACCACCACAACTGCATGGAAGTGCTCGCCGTCCGAGGCAAGGCGGCCCCGATCAAGCGGATTGCCGACGAACTGATCGCCGCCAAGGGCGTGAAGCACGGCAAGCTGACCGTCACCAGCACCGGCAAAGACCTGCCGGGTTAGCGGGCCAGTTCGCTGAAGCTGTCGGTCTGGCGCTGCCAAATCTCTTCGAGTTCCCGCACCTTGTCCGGCCTCTGCGCAGCCAGGTCGTGCTGCTCCGCGCGGTCGGTCGTCAGATCGTAGAGTTCCCAACGCTCGCCCGCGGACGCAACCAGCTTCCAGTCGCCCGCACGCACGGCCCGGTTGCCCTCGTGCAGCCACCAAAGACTCGCGCGCGGAATCCGGACATCCTCGACAAACGCCGGCGCCAGGCTCATGCCCGGCGCTTCGGGAATCGGCTGGCCGGCCCATGCCCGCGGTTTCTCGACGCCCGCAACCGACAGCACGGTGGGGACGATGTCGATCACATGCGCCGGGGTGTGGCGCAAGGCGTTGCGGGCGGTAATGCCCTTGGGCCAGTGGGCGATGAGCGGGGTGCTGATGCCCCCCTCGTGCACCCATGTCTTGTGGCGGCGGTACGGCGTGTTGCACGCGCTCGAAAAACCGGGGCCGAGGCAAAGGTAGGTGGCCGCGCAGCCCGGGGCGGCCTGGGGATCATGACCGCCATCACGGACCATGATCTCCGCGCTGGCCCCATTGTCGGACGCAAAGAGGATCAGCGTGTTGTCATAGGCCCCCATCGCCTTGAGTTGTCCAATGATCCGCCCGATCTCTCGATCCATACGATCCACCATCGCGGCGTGGATGGCCATCTTCGTGGCCTGGAAGCGCCGCTGTTTGCCGGTCAACTCGCTCCAGGGCAGGGGACGATTCACCTCGCCGGCCCCCAGTTTCTCGAGAGCCTCGGGAAAATGGTAAGGGGGGCCGACGGCAGGTTCCAGGGGCGACAGGGTGGTCCGGACCAGGCCCATTTCCCTCTGGCGCGCAAACCGGTCGGCACGCATGGCCTCCCAGCCCGCGAGGTAGCGGTCGCGGTACTTCGCGATATCCTCCGGCAGTGCGTGCAGCGGAAAGTGGGGCGCGATAAAGGCAATATAGCTGAAAAAGGGCTTGCCGGCGTGACTCGTCGCGTGGTCCTTCAGGCAGTTGATGGCGTGATCGGCCGTGGCGATGGTCGCGTAGTAGCCCTGTTCATTCGCCGGCGACTTCAGGGGCGCGTCGTCGATCCGGTTGCCGGCCGCGGTGAAGTAGTTTCCCTGGTTCCGCATGTCGAGCGAACGGTCGAAGCCGCCCGCGAGCACCCCGCCGTCCACGTGCCACTTGCCGCTGTGATAACTCCGATAGCCCGCGGGTTTGAGGAAGTCCGGCAGCAGCCGCGCCCAGTGCGGACGCACCCCTCCAGCGCCGCCCCCGAGACCGGGGAGCGCATCGCGCCTGATCTGCTGGGCGTAGTAGCCGGTGAGCAGCGCCCCGCGCGTCGGCCAGCAACGGGCCGTGTTGTAGAACTGGGTGAACCGCAGCCCCTGCTTCGCCAGCGTGTCCAGATGCGGCGTCTGAATCTCGCTTCCGTAGCAGCCGAGATCGGAGAACCCCAGATCATCGGCGAGGATGATCACGACGTTGGGTGGCGCGCCCAAGCACTGGGTGCTGAACGCAGCCATTGAAAGAAAGACCAACACGCGGGCGAACAACGCGCTGGCGTTTTTCATAATGCAGCACCTTGGACGATTCATCGCTTGCGGGCAAGAACCTCGTCGTGGACGGCGATAACCACCGGCATTTGAAGCGACGGCGCTGGACGGAGTCGGAGTTGGGACGACGCGCGAAAGGGGATGCGGGAAAGCTGGCGATCGCCGTGCGGTTGCAGGCGGAGACGGTGATGGCGGTCGCAAGATCTGGTAACTGCCAAACTCGCTGACGGTGAACACGATGTGCCGCCCGTCGGGGAACGGGCGGGGCTGCTGGGCGCTGAAGCGGCGTTCCCCATCGGAAATGAGGGTTTCGGGATTGCCCCAGCGATTCCGGTCCGGGTCGTAGGGGATTGGGACACTGTCGTAGCGAATGGTGCGCACCTCGGCCAAGGGCAGGTCTGGACCGCTGCAATAGTAGAGAGAGAGTCCTTCAGGCGCCCAGCATGGGCAATTCTCGTCACGGTCAGGCGCGGCGATAGCGGGAGGCTTTTCGATCGTGCGGTCTCGCGCATGAAGAATGGCGAGGTCCGAGCATTCAGAGTGACGAGGTCTCTTCGCTGCTTGCCATGCGGTGCTGAGCAGCGCGATCGCGAGGGGGCAGCGGATCAAGCCTGATTGAGGCGATCCGCGATTCACGTCACAACTGCTGCATCGCCTGGTCGAGAGCGGTGTAGAGGGCCTGCATGCTCGATTCGGTTTCGTCGCCCATGTTCGAGATGCGGAAGGTGGTTCCCTTGATCTTGCCGTAACCGCCATCGATGAGGAAACCCTGATCTTTGACCAGCTTTTGCAGCTTGGGCACGTCGACGGTCCTGGATCCGGGCTTGGCCCCGTTGTTGACGCACGTGAGCGTCATTGATTCGAAGCCCTTGTCCGGAAACAGGTTGAATCCGTGTCGGGCCGCCCAATCGCGGGTCATCCCGGCCAGTTTGGCGTGCCGGGCAAACCGGGCATCGAGTCCTTCGGCGAAAATGTCCTCGAGCTTCGAGGCGAGGGCATGGACGTGGCCGATGCTCGGGGTGCTGGGGGTCATGCTCTGCGCGGCGTTCTTCTGGAACTCAACCAGATCGAAGTAGTAGCCGCGATCCTTTGCCGCGGCGGCTTTGGCGAGCGCTCCAGCCGAGCAGGTGAACACGGTCAGTCCCGGCGGGAGGGCAAAGGCCTTCTGCGATCCGGCGAGCAACACATCGATGCCCAAGGCGTCGAACTCGATCTTGACTGCGCTCATCGAACTGACGGAGTCGATGATGAACATCACGTCAGGATACTTGGCCTTGAGCGCCGCCACTTCGGCCAGCGGGCTCATGACGCCAGTCGACGTCTCGTTGTGAATGAACGTGAGCGCATCGAACGCTCCGGTCGCCAGTTTGCGGTCGACGTCCTCGGTGCGGATGGGCGAGCCCCAGGGGACCTGCAGGGCCTCGGCCTCCTTGCCGCAGCGTTTCGAGACGTCGTTCCACTTGTCGGAAAAGGCGCCGCACATGCAATTGAGCACCTTCTTGTGCACCAGGTTGCGAACAGCTCCCTCCATCACCCCCCACGCGGAGGACGTGCTCAGGAAGACAGGCTGCCGCGTGTAGAGCAATTCCTGGAGCCGCGGCTGGATGCTCGCGTACAGGTCTTTGAAGCCTTGGCTGCGATGTCCGATCATGGGCGAACAGAACGCGCGGAAGGTCTTCTCGCTGACTTCAACCGGTCCCGGTATGTGCAATTTGAGGTGCGCCATAAAAAGAATGGCCGCGAAATTTTCACAGCCGATGGCCGATGGCAAGCCGAGTTTTGGAGCAGTCGGCGACCGCTCTTCCATAAACCGTAATCGCGGACGTGAGACAGACACGGGTGTTTCGAGTGCATTGCCCCCCTGCACGGCGCGCTTGTCATGGACATGCCTGCCAGTCTGTCCTGCGTCCACACGCACACAAACTCAGGGCTCTCGGGATTCCGCGGCAGGGCTGGAACTCCGGCCTCGATCCGGTGGAAGCCGGGCGACCCTTCTCGAGCGATCGACTATCGATTATGGGCACAAAGCCAACTCAACACAGTCCGGGACTCCTCTGGCTGGGGGGGCTGCCGTCGCCATGCTGGTCGCCGCCACGCCGTCCAGCCTCGCGTCGATTCGGGCGCCTTACACGCCTGACGCGAACACCAAACTGCTGTTGCACCTCGATGACGCCACCGAGAGCGGCATCGCCGCCAACGCAGTGGCCGGGGCGCCGTCGTTCATCGCGACGGCCAACCCGTCGGCTGCGACGTCGCGCCAGCCGATCCCGGGGATATTGGGAGCGCCTGGGGCGTCGGGGGGTGTGGGCTAATTGGGCAGAAAGCAGTTCCCGCCTCGAGAACACCGAGAAAGGGGCTTGACTGGCGGAGGCGGTCGGCCTTGGGAGTGCGGCTTTCGAGGAAATCGGCAAGTTGGGGCGCCTGACAATTCGGCTCGCCAACCCGGCGCAGGCCCCTATCATCCCCCTTCTCATGACCTTTGCGGAGAAAGTCAGATTGGCCGGTGTGGTGGGCGCCGGAGGCGGCGGTTTCCCGACGCATATCAAGATGTCGGGCAAGGCCGATACGGTCATCGCCAACGGCGCCGAGTGTGAGCCGCTGCTGCACAAGGACGCCGCGATCATGGCACACCATGCCGCGGACGTGGTTCGCGGAGTCGAACTGGCGATGGAAGCGGTCGGGGCCAAGGACGGCGTCGTGGCCGTGAAAGCCAAGAAGCGACGGGCCGTCGAGGCCGTGCAACAGGCCTGCAAAGGCAGCCGCGTCCGCCTCCAGCTCCTCGGCGACTATTACCCCGCAGGCGATGAGTACGATCTGGTCCACACGGTGACCGGGCGCCTCATCCCGCCGACCGGCATTCCGCTTCAGGTGGGCGTCGTGGTGTGCAACGTCGAGACTTTTGTCAACCTGGTGCGAGCCGACGCCGGGCAGCCAGTGACGCAGAAGACCCTCACTCTGGCCGGGGCGCTGCGCGAGCCCGTGACGATCACCGTGCCCCTGGGCACGACCTATCGGGAGGCCGTCGCCGCTGCCGGCGGGTTCACCACCGACGAACCGGTGCTCTGTCTGGGTGGACTGATGATGGGCGAGACCACCGTCGACCTCGATACCCCGATCACCAAGACCGCCACCGGCGTGGTCGTCCTCCCCCGCAGCCATCACATCATCCGACGCAAGCTCACACCCCCCAAAGCCCAAAACCAGATCGGCAAATCCGCCTGCGACCAATGCCGCTACTGCACCGAGTATTGCCCCCGCTTCCTGCTCGGTTACGCCGTCGAACCGCATCAGGTCATGCGCACCCTCGCCTTCACCGCCACGGGCGCCGAGTACTGGAACCAATGGGCCGCTCTCTGCTGCTCGTGTGGACTCTGCACCCTCTACGCGTGCCCGGAAGAGCTGTTCCCGAAGGAGGCCTGCGACAACGCCAAGGCCGAAATGCGCAAGACCGACATCAAGTGGACCGGCAAGACCGATGTCGAGCCGCACCCGATGCAGGAGGGGCGCCGCGTGCCGATCACGACCCTGATGAAGAGACTGCACGTCCTCGAGTACGATCATCCGGCCGAGTGGCGCGAGGTCGCCCTGAAGCCGCGGCAGGCCGTCCTGCCCCTCAAACAGGGCGCCGGCGTGGCCAACGTTCCCCTGGTCAAGACGGGCGACCGCGTCGCCGCCGGCCAGCCGCTGGGCGAGATTCCCCCCAAGTCACTCGGGGCTATCATTCACGCCCCTTTTGCCGGTCGCGTCGTGTCCGTCACCGACCGCATCATTTTGGAGAGAGCATCATGAAGGAGAAATCCATCGGTTTGATCGAGTTGTCGAGTGTCGCCGCCGGATTCGAGGTGGCGGATACCATGTTGAAGGCCGGCAACGTCCGGCTCCTGTTGGCCCGCTCGATCTGCTCGGGCAAGTACATGGTGCTGATCGGCGGCGACTCCGCAGCCGTCGAGGCCGCCGTCGAGGCGGGCGCCGTCGCCGCCAACGGATGTCTGATCGACTCGTTCACCATCGCCAACGTCCATCCCGAGGTGATCACTGCCCTGGGTCGGACAACCTCGGCCGAACCCGACGGCGCCCTGGGCATTCTCGAATCGTTCAACGTCGCCACCCTGCTCCAGGCGGCCGATGCCGCCGCGAAAGCCGCGGCCGTCACGCTCCTCGAAATCCGTCTCGCCATGGCACTGGGCGGCAAAGCCTTCTGCACCATGACCGGCGATGTCGGATCCGTCCAATCGGCCGTCGCCGCAGGGCGGCGTCTGATCGCGGACGCCGGAGTGCTGGTCAACGCCGTGGTCATCTCGCGTCCCCACCCCGACGTCTACCGGGAAGTGATCTGATTCTGCTGAAGCCCTGAAAGCGAGCGGCAAAGCGCGGGCAAACCGAGTGCCCAGGCCCGAATGGCGCTTGGATAAGGCGCTTGCTTTCCGGGTTGGTTTTTGCGGTAGCGGCTACGATGGGGGATTTCTTTGAACTGACGCCGCGGTTTGCTCAGGAGCGGATAGGGCTTGGGGCGACGCTTGACCGCGCTCGGTTCGCAGCGCCCCGGCCGTTCGGGGACCGTATCCTCGGCGATCACCGTCTGAGGACAGTCATGGAATACAGTCGAAGCATCATCGACATCATCAGGGAGCGGACATCGCGCCGGAGCTACGCGCCGCGAGCGGTCGAGGCGGAGAAACGCGAGGCGATCGAGCGCATGTTTTCCGTGGTTCAAGGTCCTTTTGGCGGGAGGGCGCGTTTTGCGATTCTCGACACCTCGGGTTGGGGAGAGGGAAAGATTAATGCCCTCGGGACATACGGGACGATCCAGGGCGCGACGCTTTTCATTGTGGGGATGATCGAGCGGGGCGAGCACGACATGGAAGACTTCGGGTGCCGGTTCGAGAAGATCATTCTGCGGGCCACGGATCTGGGTCTGGGGACATGCTGGATTGGCGGGATTTTCAATCGCACCCGGTTCGCGTCGAGAGCGGGCGTACGCGATAACGAAGTCCTGCCGGCTATTTCACCCCTTGGCTACGCGACGGAAAGGCGGAGCGTTGCGGACTCGGTGGTCCGGTGGTCGGCCGGATCGAGGAGCCGGCGCCCGTGGGCCGATCTCTTCTTCGAGCGCGACTTCGATCGGGCGCTCGAAGCGGGTGCAGCGGGGCGCTACGCGGAGCCACTCGAGATGCTGAGGCTGGGGCCTTCGGCATCCAACCGGCAACCCTGGCGTGTCGTCAAGGAGCAGGGGCGGGACATCTTTCATCTCTTTCTGCGCCGATCGAGAGGATACGACAAGCTGATCAAGGCGGTGGACTTGCAGCGTCTGGACATGGGGATTGCGATGAGTCATTTCGAGCTGGCTGCGAGCGAGCTGGGGCTCGAAGGAGGATGGCGGGCGAGTCCGCCCCGTTTGGCTTTCGTTCCCGAGAGAACCGAGTATGTCCAGAGTTGGATTGGGGGTTGATCCGGAGCCGTTGCCTTGCCTTGTGCGCTGACGGGGTGTGAAATATGCGGGTTGAGCCGGCTGCACGCCGGCGCTCCGATCTCCGGCCTTGGCAACCGGTTCAAAAAGAACGAGGCATCCGCGGGCGCGAATGCCTCGATGCATAGCGGGGAATGAGGCTCAGTTACGCCGGATGCGATAGAACTGCTGGGTGCCATCGAGCGCGCGCACGGCCTTGAAGCTGCCGCCACTGCCCGTGATTGTGGCGGTTACGTCGACGTAAGCGCCATTGACCGTTGCGGCGGACTGGAGCGTGAAGGCCGATGGGGTGTCGGAGCTGTCAGCGGCGAAGTCGATATCGACATTGCCGCCGGCGAGCCGGATGCCGGTGATATCCGGAGGTGTTGACGGGGCGGCCAGTCGGATAACGCGGAGGTTGTCATAAACGACGCAGGAGTTGCCGGCCATGATCGAGTCGTAGGCGTCGCAGTACCCGAGCATGATGTTGCCGCTGGTGAACGGCGTGGTGTTGGTGTAGCTGAGGATCGGCGTGCGATTCAAGGTCAGGGTGACCACATTATCGACCTGACTGATCTCGACATCCACCCAGCAGGGGGTTTCCGACAATTCACTGTTGCCGGGCGCCCCTGGCAGGCCGCCGCCGAAGGGCGGGTTCTTGAAGATGCCGGTCAAGGTGGACGCGTTGACGCCGGGCGTCAGAGGTGTCGGGTTGCTCCCGGCCGTCGTGGGCGCACTGTAGATGACATAATCGCCCAACGCCGCGCCGTCCGCCTCGACGCCGAAGAAGAGGCCGTCGAAGGTCGGGCTATTCGGCACGCCGCCGGCCGAATTGCGGAACCAATTGGCTTTGGTGCCGGAGTGATTGATGCCGAAGAGGGCGTACTCGGTGGTCGAGGCGGCGTTGCCGACCATGAGGTACATGTCGAACCGAACGGCGTAGTTGCCGGTGAAGGTCTGGCCTTTCGGGTAGATGTTGACGCCGGCGGCGCCGAGGGCGGTCGGGTCATCCTTGTTGACCGTGAGGTAGAGGCCGAGCGTGTCGGACGTCGAGTGCGGGGCCATCGGAATGCTCGGAATGAGCCCGCCGAATTCGTAGTCGTAGCTGAACGTCGTCCAGCCGCTGTAATAACCAATGCGATAATCGGGCACATGGTTGGCCGAGCCGAACTGAACGGTCCAGTTTTCCGGAGCGTCCGTGTTGAAGTCCTCCGACCAGAGCACATCCTCGGGCGGCAACTCGTCATCGAGGATGGTGACCGTGGCGCTGGGACTGGTCGTGCCGACGGCGTATCCGTCGCCGTTGACGACCGTAGCGACGATGGTCTGATCGCCGTTGAGCAGGGCGTCGTCGACCGGAGTGATGTCGAAGTTCTGAGTGACCACGCCCGGGGCCACGGTCACGCCTCTCGGGGCGTTGTAGCGTGCGCCGCCGGCCGTGCCCGAGTACGTAAGGTTGGCGACGAAGCTGGGAGCACTGACGTCGCCCCGGCGCACGACGCGCAGCCGGGCGTAATCGCCGGCCAGACGTTCGTACATCGAAGGATAGACGACTTCGAGGTCGACGGTCGGAGTCTCGTTGTCGCTGATGGTGACTGTGGCCGAGGTGGGCGGGACGACGGAGTAATCCTCGCTGGCCGCCAGCGTCAGGGTCGCGGTCTCGGCCAATTCGGCTTCGTCATCGTCGATGGGGGACAGGAGCACTTCGACGGAGGCGGCGCCTGCCGGTATGGTGATCGAGCCGGGGAGGGTAGCGTAATCCGTGCCATTGACGGCCGTGCCGCCCATGGTGTAGCTGACGGTCAGTGCTTTCGACACATCGCCGGTGCGAGTGACAGTGAACGCCACAGCCTTCGGTCCGGCTTCCCGGGCGTCGGTATCGGCGGCGGTCACGCTGACATCGCTGGCGGGCTTGAAGATGGTGAATGCGCTCTTCGAGCCGTCGAAGCTTGTGGTGGCCACTGTATAGCCGCCCGGCGACCAGAACCGCGCATACTCGACGGAGCGGTCCACGGTCACCAAGTTGCCGGCAGCGTCGAAGGCCAGCTCGCAAATCCGCCTTCCTGCGTTGAAACTCTCGACGAATTGGCCCGTGGCCATGTCGAAGAAGAAGACCTCGCCGGTGTTGTAGTGTCCGTAGGCCACGCGCCCTGTCAGTTCGTCGATGTCGATCCCGTAGGCGTCCGTGTATCGGTCGGACGCCTCCCAGATCACGTCATCGTCCAGCGGCACCTCGCCCGACCCGTCGAACTTGGTGATAACGGGCGCCTGACCGGCCGTGGCGCGGTATTGATTGACATAGAAATCGCCGTTGCTGTCGCGGGCGATGTCGAAGGGGTAGTAGGCGGTGTAGTACGCAGGGGTCAGGATTGGCGTGCCCGTGTCATACGTCATAGCCATGGCCTCGGCGCCGAGGTCGTAGCGGATGACCCCCCTGCCGACCGTATCGTAGTAGTTGCCGTTCAGCAGGTAGATTCTGCGGTCGCCTCCGGCCTGCGTACCTTCCACGCAGATACTATGCACGTATTGGTCGACACCGCGATTGGTCTCGTCGATCAGTTGCGTGGCCACGCTCAGGTCGTCGTTGAACTCGAAGGCCAAATCCCTCGATAGATCCGCCACATACAGGTGACCGTCCGGGCCGATCGTGCTCTTGAACAGGGGCGTGCCGCTCAATGAACTCCAGTCCACGCCGCCGGCGGCCCAGCCGGCGTCGGACCCATCGGCGTTGAGCATGTAGATGCCGCTCTTGGTGGTGCGGTAGCCGGCGGCGACCGCTCCGCCCTGGGCCTCCGAAATAAAGACCTTGCCGAAGTTGGGGCTCGAGGGGTGCTTGTTGATCGACACCCCAAGCGGCACGTAGAAACTGGTGTTTGCGCCGTCGGGGACGTATTGCTTCCAGCCGGGGGCGTCATTGCCGGTGACAATGATCTGGAACGTGGTGAAGCCGGCCATGCTGAAGCTGTGCAACCCGGCTTCGGTGCCCGGAGAGACCGGGTTGGCTCCGTCGCGCAGCACTTCGACGCTTGCCGCGGCGTGGTTGAGAATGAAGGTGACCGTGTCGCCCGTCCGCTTCACGCCGGACGCGTAAGGGATGGCCAGGGCGGTCGAGGCCGCGAACGCAAGGCCCAGCGCCAGCGCCAGGGCTGGTGTGAGGAGGGTGTTCATGCAGGCATGGGTTTGGATGGAACTCATATCGGTTCGTCTCGATTTCGATTGCAGGTTCAACTCAATTCGACCCGCACGTTTCGCTTCACTGACTTTCAGGTCCGATTATTCAAGGCCCATGCCTAAACCCGGATGCCGCTGAGGGCAAACCTTTTGTTCCCAGCCGGGCTCGATTCCGGTATTGTTCGGGCGTGAGCGCGACTCGATTCTGGCTTGGTCTGGGGATGGCGGTTCTGGCGGCCGGACCGCTGAGCGCCGCCGGCAGTGTCGCCGAAACCCCGGCGGTGCCGGACTCGGCCGCGACGGCGGCCGCGGATGCTGTCGAGAAGGCATTCCAGGCACTGATTGCGGACGACGATGCGGCTCAAGCGGAGGTGGACCGGTGGATTCAAGAGACCAAGACCGACGATTCGCAGGGTCCTGATCTGAGCGGTATCACGCTCAAGGCGCGCATCGAGCAGCGGCTCGAACCGGTGCGCCGGGCCTACGAACGCTTCGTGCAGAGGCATCCAGACCACGTCCGGGCACGGCTTGCGTTTGGCAGTTTTCTCAACGACATCAGCCTGGATGATGAAGCCCTTGTGCAGTGGAAGAAGGCACGCGACCTCGATCCCAACAACCCGGCGGCATGGAACAACCTGGCGGACTACTACAGTCGGCATGGCCCCACGCGCCTCGCCTTCGAGTGTTTGGATGAAGCGATTCGAATCAAGCCGTCTGAGGCCGTCTACCAGCGCAACCTGGCCACGCTCGTGTTCCTCTACCGCAACGAGGCTCGAATCCATTACCGGCTCGCGGACGAGCAACAGGTTCTTCGCCGAACGCTCGAACTCTATCAGAAGGCGCGTCGGTTCGATCCGAACAATTTCCAGCTCGCGACTGATTTGGCGCAGGTCTACTACTATCTCAAGCCCGAGAAGGTTGAAAATCCCGCGCGTCTCAAGGCCGCGGGAGACAAGTTGACCGATGAGGCGCTTCGTGCATGGCTCGAGGCCCGGGCCCTGGCCCGCACCGATCTGGACCGTGAGGGCGTCGCGGTGCACCTGGCGCGCGTCTGTCTCAGAGCGGGGCGTCTGGACCAAGCCCGCCAATACCTTGGCGAGATCAAGAACAGCAGTCTGGCTGCCGGCAAGGAGGCGCTCGAACAGACCCTCCAGAAACTCGAGAAGGGCGAACCGGTCCCTCTGTCGGAGCTTTAGGGTCTGTGCAAAGCTTCCCGTGCCTGCCGTACCCGTCGCGGAGCGCGAAATCAATCCGCGCCCTGCGACGGCAGAAACGGAAAGGCCGGGCCGCGAAGGCCCGGCCCTGAGTCGTGTTTCAGTGCCTGAGGCGTCGACCGCACCGGAAGGGGAGGTCGGACGCGTCGGTCGGGGTTGGTTACGGTTTGCCGTTGTCGTCCGATTGCCGAGCCTCGTCGGCGGCGTCGAACGCGTGCTGGAGGGCGACCAGGTCCTCGCCCGGTTTAAGCGCATCGAGCAGGGCCTGCTCGGCCTTGAGTTGTTCGGGCGAGTAGTTGGCGGCCTTGATGGAGAGGCCGATGCGGCGTTCGCCCTTGTCGATTTTGATGACGCGGGAGGTGACTTCCTGGCCGACGGCGAGCACGTTCTTGATTTTGTCGATGCGCTCCTCGCTGACCTGGGAGATATGGACAAGGCCATCGATGTCGTGTTCGAGGCCGATGAAGGCGCCGAAGCTGGCGAGCTTGGTGACCTTGCCGATGACGAGGTCGCCGACACGGTAGTACTTGTCGATGTTCTCCCAGGGGTCTTCGGCCAGTTGTTTGACGCCGAGCGAGATGCGCTGGTTGACCTTGTCGACTTCGAGCACCACGGCTTCGACTTCCTCTCCCTTCTTGAGCACTTCGGACGGGTGATTGATCTTCCGTGTCCATGAGATGTCGGAGACGTGGATCATGCCGTCGAGGCCTTCTTCGAGTTCGAGGAAGGCGCCGTAGCTGGTCAGGTTGCGAATCTTGCCCTTGACGCGCGTGCCCTTGGGGTATTTTTCGAGGGCCTGCTCCCACGGGTTGGTCTCGAGCTGGCGCACGCCCAGCGAGATTTTCTGCTCCTCGCGGTTGATGCCGAGCACGACCGCCTCGATTTCCTGATCCTGCTTGAGGACGTCGCTCGCCTTGGCGATCCGTTTGGTCCACGACAATTCGGTGACGTGCACGAGGCCTTCCACACCCGGTTCGAGTTCGACAAACGCGCCGTACGGGACCAGGTTGACGACCTTGCCTTTGACTTTGGCGCCGATGGGGAACTTGGACTCGATGGTGTCCCAGGGGTTGGCCATCTTCTGTTTGAGGCCGAGGCTGACGCGCTCCTTTTCGCGGTTGATGTCTAGCACGACCACATCCAGTTCCTGGCCCACCTTGAGCATTTCGCTCGGATGCCCGATCCGGCCCCAGCTCATATCGGTGATATGAAGCAAGCCGTCGAGCCCGTTCAGGTCGACGAAGGCGCCGAAGTCGGTCAGATTCTTGACCGTGCCCTTGCGAATATCGCCCGGCATCATTTCGGCCAGCAGCTTGGCGCGGCGCTCGCTGCGCTCCTGCTCGATCAATTCCCTGCGGGACAGCACGATGTTCTGCCGTTCCTGGTTGATCTTGACGACCTTGAATCGGTACGTGTTCCCCACGAACCCGGAGAGGTTGCGGGGCGGGATGATGTCGATCTGCGAGGCGGGCAGGAATGCCTCGACACCGATATTGACCAGCAGGCCGCCTTTGACGATGGACTTGACCTTGCCTTCGATCGTGCCGCCTTCGTTGCAGATCGAGAGGATTCGTTCCCAATTCTTCTTGAACTCGGCCTTCTCGCGGGAGAGGACCACCATGCCCTCACGGTCCTCGAGCCTTTCGATGAGCACGTCAATCTCCTCCCCGATCCGGGCGGCCTTTGGGTCTTCGAATTCGGCGAGCGAGATGACCCCTTCGCTCTTGTAGCCGATGTCGACGAGGACTTCTTTGGGGCGTAGTTCGAGGATGGTGCCTTTGACGATTTGGCCTGCGGCAAAGGTCTTGGGACTTTGCCTCAGGGCTTCTTCCATGGTGAGCATACGGATTCTGTCGTGTAAACGCGACGCGACTGGGGGAGACTTGGTCGGGAACAAATGACCCGGCGAAGACTCCATTGCCTAACGGACCAAACGTTGCGGTGGCAACGGAGGTTGAAGTCAGGTTGTTTCGTTAACAGTTCTTTTCTCAGCCTCATGCGAACACCGCTTCGGCGGCGCTCAGGCGGGGGCAGAGCATAGGAGCGCCCCTTCCGGATGCAAGCGGATTTGCGTAGAATTTGCGCAGAAAAGAACTTGCAGCCGCCGGGCGGTCTGGCTTTATTACCCCAGCCGCGGTTGCGGATATGGTGGAATTGGCAGACACGCTACTTTGAGGTGGTAGTGCCGCAAGGCGTGCAGGTTCAAGTCCTGCTATCCGCACCACTTTTCCTGAGGCTATCGGGGTGTCTCCAGTGTTTCCCGCACGCGTTCACATCCCGACAATCACTGCCGGACCAGGACTTGTCCCTGCATCGGGCTGGCGCGGCGCGATCCTCTCCGCCGTGCTCGGGCTCTCGCTCTGGATGCACGTCGCGGATTCGGGGCTTGTCCCACTGGAACGCGACTCGCGGTGCGGGTCTGGCGCAAGGAGCACGGTCTGCCCGATGGCCGGGTGCCGGCGTTGCTGCGGGACGGAGTCCGGATCGGCATGGGCGGTGGCGGCCTGGCGCGGCTCACGGGTTCGTCCTCAGGTCGTTTCGCCGCGAGGGGTCGACCCGGGAAGGGCGTGAGCGGCTGAGCCCTCGAGAGATCGAAGTGCTCGAGGCGCTGGCCCAAGGGATGAGCTACGAGGAAATCGCCGCTCACCAGGGTATCAGCCCCCGGACCGTCAACACCCTCCTTCACCGCATCTACGCGAAACTCCACGTCCATTCCGCCGCCGCCGCGGTGGGCAAATGGCTTTCGAGGCGCGATTCGACCCTTTGTGAACCTTGTGGGGGCTGTGAATCCGCTTGACTCATTGCGGGCAATCTCATAGTTGCGAGCGTTTCAAGCCGGTTTTGATGAACCGGATTAATGGTGGTTTGCCCCTGTCGGGCGGACGCCGAACCCTAAACCGAACACTATGTTGAGACGAAGCCAAAGACTGTTCGGGCTGCTGTCCCTGGCCGCCCTGAATCTGAGTGCCCCCGGCGTGCTGGGGGGTGAAGCCGAGCTGAAACTGCCACCGTTGGATACGGTGCACTTCCCGGCTCTTGGAGGGGCCAGCGGCTACACGTTGATGCTGCTGGGGATTGTTGTGTGCGCGCTGGCGGCCGTTTTCGGGATTTGGCAATACAACCACACCAAGACTCTTCCGGTGCATGACTCGATGCGGAATGTGTCGAGCCTCATCTGGGAAACCTGTAAGAGCTATCTGTTCCAGCAGGGCAAGTTCCTGGCCATCCTCTGGGTGCTGATCGGGGTCTGCATCGCCTACTATTTCGGGTTCCTCACCCAGCATCAGGATGCCGCGGGCACCGTGACCAAAGGCATGCCCGTCGGCAAGGTCGTGGTCATCCTTCTGGCGTCGATCCTCGGCATTCTCGGTTCTTACGGCGTGGCCTGGTTCGGCATGCGCATCAACACCCAGGCCAATAGCCGGTCCGCCTTTGCGGCGCTGACGGGTCTGCCATGGGGGCCGCTGGCCATTCCGATGCGCTCCGGCATGAGCGTCGGGATGTTGCTCATCACGGTCGAGCTGTTTTTCATGATTTGCATCCTGATCTTCCTGCCCGCCGACCTGACCGGTCCATGCTTCATCGGATTTGCCATCGGCGAATCGCTGGGCGCGGCAGCGCTGCGCATCTGCGGCGGCATCTTCACCAAGATTGCCGATATCGGCTCGGACCTGATGAAGATCGTTTTCAAACTCCCGGAGGACGACCCGAAGAACCCCGGGGTGATTGCCGATTGCACTGGCGACAACGCGGGCGACTCGGTAGGGCCGACGGCTGACGGCTTCGAGACGTATGGCGTGACCGGTGTGGCGTTGATCACTTTTCTGGCGTTGACGCTGGGCCTGACGCCGCTGTGCGCGACTTTGATCACGTGGATTTTCGTCATGCGCATCCTGATGATCATCACGTCGTTCCTGGCCTATGTGATCACGAACAAGGTGTTCACGACCAAATACAGCCAGGCCAAGGACTTCCATCCCGAACTGCCCTTGACGTGGCTGGTCTGGCTCACGTCGATCATCTCGATTGTGGTCACCTTCGTCATCAGCAACCTCATGCTCAAGGACCTGCAGGTCAACGGCACGGCGGTTCCCGATCTGTGGTGGGTGTTGGCAGTCATCATCTCCTGCGGCACGGCGGCGGGCGCGCTCATCCCCGAGTTCACCAAGATTTTCACCAGCACCGAGGCGCGGCATGTCAAAGAGATCGTGACCGCATCCAAGCAGGGCGGCGCCTCGCTGAACATTCTTTCCGGATTCGTGGCCGGCAATTTCTCCGCCTTTTGGCAGGGCTTGCTCATGCTGATTCTGATGCTCATTGCCTACCTGATGACGCTGCCCGCGATCAGTCCTGCGCTCTCCCAGACCATGCCGGCGGCGATCTCCTTTGCGGCTCCCATTTTCGCCTTCGGCCTGGTGGCATTCGGATTCCTCGGCATGGGGCCGGTGACCATCGCAGTGGACAGCTTCGGACCGGTGTCCGACAACGCGCAGTCCGTCTATGAGTTGAGCCAGATCGAGTCCATCCCGGGCATCGACAAGGACATCGAGAAGAACTTCGGCTTCAAGCCCGACTTCAAGGCCGCGAAGCACAACCTCGAGAAGAACGACGGCGCCGGCAACACGTTCAAGGCGACGGCGAAACCCGTGCTGATCGGCACGGCGGTGGTCGGGGCGACCACCATGTTGTTCGCGATCATCCTCCTGCTCGACAAGGAATTCGGCGGCGTGATCACCAAGCTCTCCCTGGTGCAGCCGACCATCCTGCTCGGCTTCCTCATGGGCGGCGCGGTCATCTACTGGTTCACTGGCGCCTCGTGCCAGGCGGTCGTCACCGGCGCCTATCGCGCGGTGGTGTACATCAAGGAGAACATGGACTTGAGCGCCAAGACAGCCTCGATCGAGGACAGCAAAGAAGTCGTGAAAATCTGCACGATCTATGCCCAGAAAGGCATGTTCAATATCTTCGTGGCCATCTTCAGCTTGTCGCTCGCCTTGGCGTTTTTCGATTCGTATTTCTTTATTGGGTACCTGATCTCGATCGCGTTCTTTGGTCTTTACCAAGCCATTTTCATGGCTAACGGCGGCGGGGCCTGGGACAACGCCAAAAAGATTGTCGAGGTGGATTTGCGTCAGAAGGGCACCGAACTCCACGACGCGACGGTGGTGGGAGACACTGTGGGTGATCCTTTCAAGGACACCAGTTCGGTGGCGATGAATCCGATCATCAAGTTCACCACCTTGTTCGGCCTCCTGGCGACCGAGATTGCGGTGGCCATGCAGAAGGCGCAGCAGACTGGACTCAAGACCGGCATCGCCGTCGTGTTGTTCGTCGTGGCCCTGGTGTTCGTCTATCGTTCCTTCTACGGCATGCGCATTCCGGAAGAGAAGTGACCTGCCTGGTGAAATCGAAATCGCGAGACGAGCGAGCCGCCGCACGGCGGCTCGCTCCGCCTTGGCCAAGACACGGGGACATTTGACCGCTATGAGGACTGGGATTTGGTCTGAGGCGCGCCGCGCTGGAGATTGCTAATGGCTGCGGGGCGTGCTTTGCGTCGGGTGTGTGGGCCAGCGGGACGGAATATTGCGTTCCTGGCGATTGCGGCCGTTTTGATCGGGTGCGGCACGAGGCACTACCGCAAATCGGCCGACAAGGATGTTTATCGGATCATCGAGCAGGTCGAGGCCCAGGTTTTCAAGCGAACCAACGCCTTCACCATCGACACCCCCTACTCGACGCGGGACCCCAAGACGATTCTGCCGGCGGAGATCGTCGAGGATCGGATGGCCACCAATCGGCGCGTGATCAATCTGCGGGATGCGCTGGACCTGGCTGTCCGCAAGAGCCGCGAGTATCAGAATCAGAAAGAGCAGCTTTACCTGCGGGCCCTGGCGTTGACCGGCCAGCGCCACCGGTTCACGCCCAACTTCTTCGCGAGCGTCAACCCCTCGGCGAGCGGCGATGGCAATGGGAACGTCGATCTGGACACGCTGAAACCGGAGGTGGGGTTCAGTCAGGTGTTCAAGAGCGGGGGGAGCCTGAGCGTCAGGCTCGTCAACGACCTCATGCGTTACTACACCGGGGATCCAGGGACGGCGGCCTTGAGCGTGATGTCCGTCGACATCGCGCAGCCGCTGCTGCGTGGCTTTGGCCGGAACAGCGATGCGGTCGAGGCGTTGACGCAGGCGCAGCGCAGCCTGATCTACAGCATCCGCAGCTTCGACCAGTACCAGCGGCAGTTCGCCGTTGGCATTGTGAATAATTACTTCGGTCTCCTGGGTCAAAAGGACAGCGTGCGCAACAACTACACCAACTACCTGCGTCGCGTCGAAACCAGGCGCTACACGGAGGCGCGCGCCGTCGATCGGGTGCGTCAAAGCGAGGTGGACGATGCGCGCACTCAGGAGTTGAACGCGCGGATCATGTACGTCAACTCGTTGGCTCAGTACATGAGCCAACTCGACGCGTTCAAGGTGACCCTGGGCCTCCCGCTGAAGGAGGACCTCTACCTGGACGACGGGGACCTGCGGGAGCTGAGCAGCGCCGGGTTGGGCGCCGTCCCGATCGACCGCGACGCGGCTTTTCGCATCGCCATCGCCAAGCACGCCGACATTCTCAATGCGATCGACAGTTTCGAGGATGCGAAGCGTCGGGTCAGGCTGGCGGCTGACAAGCTCAAACCCGGGGTTCGTTTCCAAGGCAGTGCCAGCTATGCCGTTCAGGATTCGACCAACTCCTGGTCATATCACTACACCCGGTTCAACCCGGATCAGTTTCGCTATAACTTCGGGCTGCAGATTGATCTCCCTCTGGACCGATTGGCCGAACGGAACAATTACCGCGGAACGCTCGTCGATTTCGAGCGGGAGTTGCGTCAGCTCAGCCTGACTCTGGACAACTTCAAGGAGCGGATCGATCGGGGGCTGCGCACCCTCGAACAGCGGCGCCTCAATTACATCAGTCAGCTCGACGCGCTCGAAGTGGCGCGGCGGCGGGTCGAGAATGACACGCTCCTGCTCGAGGCTGGGCGCACGGACGTTCAGAGGCTGCGCCAGTCGCAGGACGCCCTCATCCAAGCCCAAAACGACCTTGTCTTCACCATGGTGGACCACCTCCAGGCCCGGTTGCAAGTCCTCTTGGACCTCGGGGTCATCACAACTGACCATCCGTCCTTCTGGCTGCAGGACCCGCTGACCGCGGCGCTGGACGAGAGCCAGCTCGGACCGCCGCCCCTGCAAATGCCCGACGACAACCCGATCCCCCCGAACCAATTCCTCGAACCCTCGTCATGAATGCATCTGCCTCGCCCGATTCCGCGGCGCCGCCGCGCGCACGCCGCCGGCTTTTTCAGGTTGGCGCCGTGGGCTTGTTGCTGCTGTTGCTCTACGTTGTGCTGCGACCGTCCAAGAAGGAAGGCGGGGGCACCGAGCACTACCTTGTGAAGCGCGGGGACTTCACCGTGTCGGTGATCGAGCCGGGCACGTTGACCGCCATTAGCGAGGTGGTGATCCGGAGCGAGGTCGAGGGCACGGCCCGCATCATCTCGATTGTGCCCGAGGGTGCCTCGGTGAAAAAGGGCGATCTCCTGGTCGAGCTGGACTCCTCGCAGGCGCTGGATCAGGTCAACCAGCAGCTCATCAGCGTCGAGAAGGCGCGCTTCGCGGTGACCAACGCGGAGGCCCAACTCGACATCCAGCGCAGCGCCACCAACGTGGATTACCAGGCCGCCAAGCTCAAACTCGACCTGGCGATCATCGACCGCGACAAGTACGAGCAAGGTCAGCGGTTGGTCGACCTGCTCGAAGCCCAGAACAAAGCTCTCCAGGCGTCGAATCAACTCGTGGTGAACCGCGAGACCTACAGCAACTCGGTCATGCTCGCCAAGAAGGGGTACGAGACCAAACAGAAGGTGGATGGCGACCGGCTGTCCGTGCTGGCGACCGAGAATCAACTGATCGCGGCTACGAACGTGCTTTGGATGCTCGACCAGTTCGATGTCGAAAAGCAGATTAAGAAGTTCAATTCGGACGTGCAGCAGGCGGAAGAACAGCTTCAACAGCAGATCAACCTCAACAAACGGAAAATGGCCCAGTACGAGGCCGATCTGCTCTCCCAAATCAACACCCTCAAGCTCAACGAGGACAAGCTGGAACGGGATCGCAAGAACCTCGATGCGACGATGATCTATGCCCCTCAGGACGGCCTGGTTGTGTACCAGGTCAGCGAGAATCGCTTCAGCAGCGAGTCGTTGATCGAAGGCGGCGCGGTTGTGCGCAACCGGCAGGAACTCATCAAACTGCCGGACCTTTCCCGCATGAAGGTCGTGGTCAAGATTCACGAATCCCACATCAACATGATCCGAGCCGGCCTGCCGGCCTTTGTCGTCCTGGATTCCGATCCCGACAAGCGCTATGCGGGCGTGGTTGCGAAAGTGGCGCCCTTGCCCGACACCCAAGCGCGTTGGGGCAATCCTAACCTGAAGGTTTACAACACCGAGGTGTACCTGTCCGAAAACCCGCCCAACGTCAAACCCGGCGTGTCCGCCAAAGCCGAGATTGTCATCACGAACATCGCCGATGTCCTCTCGGTGCCGATCCAGGCGGTCACAACCTTCAAGGGCAAGCAGGTCGTTTACGTGCTCAACCGCGGCAAGCCCGAGCCGCGACCGGTCGAAGTCGGCATGTTCAACACGAAGTTCATCCAGATTGTCCAGGGACTCGAAGCCGGCGATCGCGTGATGCTCTCTCCGCCTTTTGACAGCCATGAGAAGGATCTCGAAGGCGCCGTGCTCGCCGACGAAGAAAAGGCCAGGATCACCTTCACCAATGTCCCGCCCATCGAGGCTGCGCCCCACAACGGACTCGGCAACCAGGCCAATTCTCGGGGCGGAGCCAACGGCAGACCCGCGTTGACCGCGGCCGGCACCGAAGGCGGCGGACGTGGTCCGACGCCGGGTGCGGGCGCGGGATCCGGACCTCTTGGAGGCGTCATCCCCGAAGAAATCCTCAAACAGTACGACAAGAATGGCGATGGAACACTCGACGAAACGGAACGCGAGTCGATGCGCGCGGCGTTCGCGTCCCGCTTCGGCGGCCAGGGCTCGCCAGCCGGAGGACCGGGCGGAGGGATGCGTCCGGGCCGTGAGGAGATGATGAAGCGTTTCGACAAGGATGGAGACGGCCAGCTCGATGAAGAGGAGCGGGCGGCCATGCGCGAGGCGATGGGCAGTCTCCGACCCAATCGCGGCGAAGGGGAAGCCGGCGCCCGCCCTGGTCGAGACGCAGCTCCCAGTCCGCGACAGCCCTGAGTCATGCCAGCCGATTCGGCCATCATCAGGATTCGCGACGTCGAGAAGCGTTACGTTCTCGGGGGCGAAGCCGATGTCCTGGCCCTGCGCGGTGTGAATCTCGATGTCGAAGCCGGATCCTATCTGGCAATCATGGGGCCGTCCGGATCGGGCAAGTCGACGATGCTGAATATACTCGGTTGCCTCGATCGCCCGACCGCTGGACGGTATTTCCTGGGTGGCGAGGATGTTTCTCGAATGCCCGATGACCAGCTCTCGGAAGCGCGCGGACTCAAGATCGGTTTCATTTTTCAGTCGTACAACCTGATCGCGCAGCTCACGGTTCTCGAGAACATCCAGGTGCCGTTGCTCTACCAGGGGAAGGATGTCCGCACCCACCTCGAATCCTGCCTCGAACTGGCCAAGCTCGTCGGGTTGGGCGACCGGCTCCATCATCGCCCCAGCCAATTGTCCGGTGGCCAGCAGCAGCGGGTTGCCGTGGCCCGCTCGCTGGTCAACAACCCTCTCATGATACTCGCGGATGAACCGACGGGGAACCTCGACTCGAAGACCGGCCAGGAAGTGCTCGACCTCATCGACCGCCTGAACGAGGCCGGCAAGACCATCGTCCTCGTCACGCACGACGACCGGGTGGCCAGCCGGGCCGACCGGGTCATCCATATGAAGGATGGCCTGATCGACCGCGAAGTTGTCAACCGCCCCATGCGGGCCCGCCCGGCCGTTTCGTCGTCCTAACCCCCCGGGGCCCGCATGCTCACCTTCCAATTCGTAAGCACCGTGCGCCTGGGCATCAAGAGCCTGATGCTCCACAAGCTGCGTTCGGCCCTGACGATGCTCGGCATCATTTTCGGCGTTTGCTCTGTCATCGCCATGCTCGCGATCGGGGAGGGGGCCTCGTACGAAGCCCAGGAAGCCATCAAGAATCTCGGCAGCAACAACATCCTGTTGCGCAGTCTCAAGCCGCCCGACCAGGCCCGCCAGCAGGCAGGCGGCAGCCCGCGCGGCATGCAGTTGGCCTATGGCCTCACCTATGAAGATGGCGCCAGAATCCAGTCCACCATCCCGGGCGTCAACCGCGTTCTGCCCATGCGCATCATCCGCGAGAATGTGCGCTTCGATCGCAACGAAATCCCCTGCCAGGTGATCGGCACGCTGCCGTCCTACATGGCTGTGACTGGGGCGGGGATCGTCCGCGGACGGTTCCTCGCGCATCTCGACGAACAGCACGCGGAGAATGTTTGCGTGATCACGACCGGCCTGGCGCGCCGTCTCTTCCCGCACCTCGATCCGATGCAGCACGCGGTGAAGATCGACACCTTCTACTACCGAATCATCGGCATCCTGCAAGAGCGCAGCCAACCCGAGCAGCGCACCCAGGCTGGCGCCATGGAGGGACAACCGCTCGACAACAACGTCTATATTCCGCTGAGCGTTTCCCGAACGCGATTCGGCGAGACGCTCATCCGCAGATCCGCCGGCAGTTTCGAGGCCGAGGAGGTTCAACTCCACCAGATCACCGTCCAGATGCAGAATCTGGCGTCCGTGGAAACCGCCGACCCCCAAATCCGAACCCTCCTCGGTCGATTCCACGACCAGAACGATTACGAGATCATCGTGCCTCTCCAACTCCTCCGCCAGGCCGAGCAGACCAAGCGCATCTTCAACATCGTGCTCGGGTCGATCGCGGCGATTTCACTGCTCGTCGGCGGTATCGGCATCATGAACATCATGCTCGCGACCGTGACCGAACGCACCCGCGAGATCGGCATCCGCCGCGCCCTCGGCGCCAAGCGCCGCGATATCACCACCCAATTCCTGGTCGAGACTGTCGTGCTTTCGGTCGGCGGCGGATTGGTCGGCGTGCTCGTCGGCGTCCTCACGCCCTTGGTTGTCTCGCAGCTCACAACCATGAAGACGATCGTCACTGTCTGGTCGGTCCTGCTCGCGTTTGGAATCTCCGGCGCGGTAGGCATCGTTTTCGGTCTCTATCCCGCGAGCGCCGCCGCAAAGCTCGATCCCATCGAGGCGCTGCGCCACGAGTGACGAGGATCGACTGAATCCCAAACAGCACAAATAAATCCAATGAAAGCTAAGAGATGGCCCAGAGCTAAGTGCTCCTGCATAGCGCGCCTCGGAACAGGTAAAGCATTCTGCTATTGTCGCTGCCATGCATCTTTCCCTAAAAATGCGGAACCAACATGTGTTCCCAGACAACCTTGACTTATTGTGCGCAGCGATCGAATCAACCACTTTTACTGAACCTCACGCAGAGGTGCTCTGCGTCCCCTCCAGGCGCAGCGTTGAGCGCGCGTCGCGCCGACTCCCCACCTCGAATCCATAGACCTCCGCGTTCGCCGGAGGTCATCTCATGGCTCATTTTGGCTCTGGCGTTGGTCTGCGTCGCAGGTCACGCCATGCCCTCTTATGACGACGTGCTGGTCGTCGTGAAACAGGGCGACGCCGAGTCGGCCGCCGCCGCCCAGTACTTCAAGGAGCAGCGTCGAATACCGGACGAAAACCTGGTCACTCTGCCTTTGACGGGTGCCATTCCCACCGTCGCGGCTCGGGACGCCTTCATCGGCGGAATCAAGGCCCATATGGCGCAGAACGGTCTGCAGGGCCGCATCAACTACATCGTCCTGAGTTCGAACTTCCCGCGCGAGTGCAAGGACACGGCGACGGCGCCGTACAACGCGATCTTCGATGCCTACCTGATGTGGGCCCTGTCCGACACCTATCCATCCACGAGTTACTTGGATTGCATCCCTCTGCACAACAACCCCTATTATTACATCCGCAAGTCGAACTACGAAGATCGCACGGCGATAAAGTTCACGAAAACTAAGTATCGCTATTACATTGTCTCACGGCTCGATGGAGAGGGGTTGGCCGCCACAAAACAGTTGATCGATCATTCCGGACATGTTGCTTACGACCAATACAAGAAGGGGATCAATTTCCTGGTCGACGACGATCCCTCGAATTGGGAGGTCTACAGATATCAAGCCGAGCGCGCGGAACTGAAGGAACGCGGCATCAACATTATCGATTGGAATCCCGGCGTCTCGGGCTCGATTCACAACCTGCACGGTCTGAGTTTCGCCTACTTCAACTGGGTCAACGGCACCTCGGACCCTTTCATCAGCTACCGCAACATTTCGAAACACATGCGATTCAACCCGGGTGCCCTGGTGTTCGCCTACCGTTCGTATCCGGCCCGTCTCTTCAAGCGACCGCTCTGCGGGTTGAGTCAATGCAACGTCAACACCCGTGCGGTGCAGAGTTTGATGAAGAGCGACGCCTCGGACCTGGTGTTGCGGCAGATGTCGGATGTGGCCTACGCGACCGAAAACAACTCGGTGTGGTGCGCCCTGGGCCAGGACATCCTGAAGATGTACGCGACGGCCAACGCGCGCAGCGCCAACAATTTTCGGGGCAACGGAGTGGCGGTCTACGCGCCCGACGGCACCCTGCTCAATCACTTCACGACAGAGAACACGCGGGGCGGGTTGTTGAGCGACGCCGTCTATCGCGTGGCGTACGACGCTTACAATCACAAGGTATGGATCGGCACGTTCAAAGGCGTCTGCGCCTATGATTTTGCGACAGGCGCCTGGGAACAGCCGGCTGGACTGAGCAGCGCCGCGCCGGCCCCGGTCTATCAAGTCTACGTCGATCCGACCACCGCCGGCCAGTACCTCTATGTCACGTTCTCGGCGGGGGCGACGGGTTGCACACCTGGCATCGGCGATTACCTGTGCGTTCTCGAGTACAATGTGTCGACCGGCGCCATCAAGCGTTACAAGTTCCACGGCGACGCCATGTATAATGCATCTGTGACCAAGACGGCGCCCAACACGCTTTGGGCGGTCTATTGGCGTTCGTCGACGAGCCAGGCCCTCGCATCGAAGTTTGATACGGACACCGCGCAACTCCTCAGCAGCGTCGATCTGGGCAACGTCGACAACGTCAGCTACAAGCCGACCGCCACCGGCTCCAAATTCGCCTATCAGATCGCCTCCGCCAAAGTCAATGGCGTTGACCGCGTCTACGTCACGATCCGCGACGAGGCGACGCCCTTCAACGGCGTGTTGCGAATTGAAGACATGAGTGCCGGACCGCGATTGACCGTCTGGGGCCACAACGTCACGGCTTACGGAACAGACAAGCGTCCGGCTGCGCTGGCCGTTTCCCCTCAGGCTCCGGGCACCGTCTACTGCATCATGACCGGCCAGTATGACACGGACGCCGCGTCGCGCATCTACCGCTTCGGCGATGCCGAGCCTGTGGCGGGCACGCTCATGACGATCGCGGGCACGTCGACGGCGATATCCGGCTCGATCAACAACGCGACATTCGGTCCGGACGGGACCACGCTCTACTACACGCAGTCTTTCAGCGACCCGTACCACGAACCGGTCGTGGACTTTTTTCCTTTCGGTGCGATTGCCGGGATGGGCGGATACACGCACGATTATTACTCTTACGGAGGCTGGATCGACCCCTGTTACTATGGCGATTGGAACAACCTGATCAGCGCCTCAACGTCGCCGGAATATGCGCGCGATGCCGACCTCTACGCCGCTCCGACCCGAGCGACGAGCGAGATGCCCTTCAGCACGTCCCTGCATTTGATGAATGGTTTCTACCTGGCTGAGGCGAGGCTCGGGACGCTGATGGCCTACCCGGCTGGGGCCAATGGCGGACACACCGGCCACATGTTCGTCTTCGATCCCAAGGCCTGCCCTTACGCCCCGCGCGTGGACGAAGAGGAAACGCTTTACGAGATTGCCGACGGCCGCACGCTGCGCGCGCGTCTCTTTTCCCCCGGATTTCCCTCGGATTGGGCCAATCCAAAGAGCCGCGAGGGCGGGTTTATTGCTTCGACCGTAAACGCGAATACCGTCGCCCTGACCGATTCCGCGGGGGTCGCGGTCGACCTCGAGTCGATCGCATACATCGAACGCGAAGTGGCCGGCAAGTTCGCATGTGAGGTTGTCGTGTGCGCCGCCGCGGACCTCACGCAGGGCGGGACCTATCGCCTCACGCTGGCGTGCGGTGTGAACGGCATCAAGAACAACAAAGGCGCGTCTCTGGTCAACACACGTCCGGACGAGTTCCGGGACGACATCGGCCTGGTCTATGTCGTGCCACCGCCACTGGGTGCAGGGCCGCTTATCACGCGTCAGCCTGTGGATCAGACCGTTCGCGCAGGCGAGACCACTACCTTCAGGGTGACGGCCGTGAGCGCCGTCCCCATGACCTATCAATGGATGAGGAACGGCGTAAATATCAGCGGGGCCACGAGCGCCACCTACGTCACCCCACCGGCGACCGCGGCCGATAACGGAAAGGTCTTCACGGTCCGTGTGAGCAATACCTATGGGTCCGCGATCAGCGCGGCGGCGGCTTTGACCGTCCTCGACACACCCCCGGCAATCACGACTCAACCCGCTCCCCAGATTATCGAGTTGGGAGAGGTTGCGACTTTTGACGTCTCGGCCGTTGGCTCCGCTCCGTTGACGTACCAGTGGTTCAAGAACTCGGTCCAGATCGACGGCGCCACGAGCGCCAGCTACACCACGTCGCCGGCCGTTGCCGCCGACAACGGGGCGGTGTTCACCGTCGTCGTCAGCAACGAATCCGGAGCGCTCGTGAGCAGCGCGACGGGCAGGCTGGGAGTCGTACTGCCGCCGCGCATTATAACCCAGCCGAGCGGCGCCACGGTTGCGGTTGGATCCTCGGTCTATCTTCAGGTGCTGGCTTCAATGGTCAGCCCGGATGAACAGTTGAGCTATCAATGGCGAAGGAATGGTGTGAACATCCCGGGCGCCAACAGCCGCTTCTACACCCACTCGCCGGTGTCTTTGGACGACGATGGGGCCGTGTTTTCGGTTGTGGTGAGCAACGCGGCCGGCAGCATCGCGAGCACCGGCGCGACGCTGACCGTCTTCATCCCGCCAACGATCCTCGAACAGCCGTTCAGCCAGACGGTCAACGAAGGGCAACCGGCGACATTCAGCGTGCTTGCTTCGGGCACCGAGCCCTTGACCTACCAATGGCATCGCATGTACGCGAGTATCGAGGGCGCCACAGCCGATTCGTACACGACGCCGCCCGTCACGGCCGCCGACCATGGCGCGTATTTCGGTGTTCTCGTCGCCAACGCATTCTCCTCTGTCTACAGCGCCATGGCCAGGTTGACGGTCAATCTCCGCCCCACATCGATCACCCTCAGCCCTGTGACGTGTGAAGGTGGTCTGCCCGATCCAAACCCGATTACAGGCGACTCGGTTGCCATAGATGAGAACCAACCGCCCGGAACCGTGGTCGGGATTCTGAGCACAACCGACCCGGACTCCGGCGAACCGTTCACTTACTCCCTGGTGCCCGGAGACGGTTCCGACGGCAATGCGTTCTTCACAATCGTTGGCAATCAGGTGAAAACACTCGTCTCATTCGACCGGGAACAGCAGAGCAGTTACGCTATCCGCATCCGGACAACCGATTCCGGTGGCGCCGCACTCGAACAGTCGTTCATCGTCGAGATCAACAATCTCCCCGATGCCCAGGTCGTCGGACGGCATATCTTCTATAACCAATGCGCATGGGACGGTAACAACGCCGCAGCTAACGCTTTGGACGACGGCGCGATTGCCCCGGACAAGACGGCGTTGCTCCCAGGTCAGAAGGCCACGTTCGCCAATTACACCAGCTACTACCGCGGCATCAACGGCATCATGATCGACATCCACGGCCTGGCCGGCACCCCGACTGTCGACGATTTCGGATTCAAGGTGGGCAACAACAACGATCCGAAGACTTGGGCCCAGGCCCCCCTGCCGACCAGCATCACGGTCCGTAAGGGCGCCGGCGTCGACGGCTCGGACCGGATCACGCTCATCTGGCCCAATTGGCCAAAGGTAGGTTCGATTGCCAAGCAATGGCTGCAGGTTACGGTGCAGGCCACGCTCACGACCGATCTGGCCGATCCTGACGTGTTCTATTTCGGCAATGCCATCGGAGAGACGGGAGATTTGGCGGCTCTTGCCATGGTCAGTTCGATCGACGTTGTTCGGATTCAAGCCAACTACAACACTCGGTTGAACCCAGCGCAACTGACCAACCCGTATGATCTGGATCGAGACAAACTGGTGAGTTCGTTCGATACGGTCACGGCGCAAGCGAATTACACCACGCGCATTTCAATGCTGCAACTGATCACGGCGCCCGCCGGCGGCGCAGGGTTGGCAAGCATCCAGAAAGGACCGGCCCCTGGAGCTTTGGACGCGACCCAGGTTCCGGGACCAGAATCTGATTGGGATGGGGGTCGTTCGGTCGGCGGTTCGGTTCCAGGTCCGGTCATCGTTGTGCATGATGGATTGACGAGAATCCGGAAATGGACAATTCCCGGCCAACAGTACCGTTTGCAATCGGCGTCGAGTGTCACAGGTCCGTGGCAGGATGTGCCCGGCCCGGACCGCACGGCTGACGCGAGTGGTATTGTCGAAATGGAGATGCCGATCGAAAAGGGCTTCCCGCAACAGTTCTTCCGCTGGATCGAGGTTAAGTCGGGGCCGGGATTAGTTCGTTGAATCGGCCAGGTGATGGGCGCAGCCATGGTCGAATGCATGGCGTCGTCGCGAAGGCCTGCGACCGAGCACAAGCGTCAACCTGACCGCGCCCATACGCAAGGGTTGCTATGCGCCACAACCACCCTCTCTAAGCAACCGCGCCAATTGCGGCCTGACGTGCCGCCGTTACGATAGGCATTCGCGAGAAATGGCTCGGATGTGGAACGGGCGCATTCTTGACGAGGACTGAGCTGTTGCCAGCGCAGCAGAGAGGCACCCGTGCCCACGCCTTGGCAACCGATGGTCACAAGTCCGAAAAGAATGTCTATGGACTATCGATTCAAGCCTTGTGCGCGCAGTGCGCGGGTGGTTCTGCTGAGCGCGGTTGCCCTCATCATTGGCGCGGGGCTCTCGGCGGGAGAGGTCACTCTGGCCTGGGACGCGAACAGTGAAGTGGATCTCGCCGGGTACAGGCTCTATTACGGCCTCGGGTCGGGCCAGTACGATGAGATCATCGATGTCGGGAATGTGACGACGAACACCGTAACGGGCTTGGAGGCCGGACTCACGTATTACTTCGTGGTCACGGCGTACAACACGGCCGGTCTCGAAAGCGATCCGTCGAACGAGGTCAGCTATACCGTGCCCCTCGGCACATCCCCGGACTCGCGGGTTGTGGGTCGGCACATCTTCTACAACCAATGCGCGTGGGACGGTAACAACGCCGCAGCTAACGCTTTGGACGACGGCGCGATTGCCTCGGACAAACAGGCGTTGCTCCCGGGCCAGACCGCCACGTTCGCCAATTACACCAGCTACAGCCGCGGCATCAATGGCATCATGATCGACATCGACGGCCTGGCCGGCACCCCGACTGTCGACGATTTCGAATTCAAGGTGGGCAACAACAACGATCCGAGGACTTGGGCCCAGGCCCCCCTGCCAACCAGCATCACGGTCCGCCAAGGCGCCGGCGTCGACGGCTCGGACCGGATCACGCTCATCTGGCCCAACTGGCCAAATCCAGGTTCGATTGCCAAGAAGTGGCTGCAGATCACAGTCCAGGCGACGCTCACGACCGATCTGGCCCATTCAGACGTGTTCTACTTTGGCAATGCGATCGGAGAGACGGGAGATTTGGCGGCTCTTGCCATGGTCAGTTCGATCGACGTTGTTCGGATTCAAGCCAACTACAACACTCGGTTGAACCCAGCGCAACTGACCAACCCGTATGATCTGGATCGAGACAAACTGGTGAGTTCGTTCGATACGGTCACGGCGCAAGCGAATTACACCACGCGCATTTCAATGCTGCAATTGATCACGGCGCCGGCTGGTGGCGCGGGGTTGGCAAGCTTGCAGAAAGGACCGGCTCCTGAAGCCTTGGACGCGACCCAGGTTCCGGGACCAGTATCTGATTGGGATGGAGACCATCCGGCCAGCGGTTCGGTTGCCCCTCCGGGCATCATTCTGCGTGACGGATTGACGTTAATCCGGAGATGGACAATTCCCGGCCAACAGTACCGTCTGCAATCGGCGTCGAGAGTCGCGGGGCCGTGGCAGGATGTGCCCGGCGCGGACCGCACGGCTGACGCGAGTGGACTTGTTGAAGCGGAAGTGCCGACGGAAGGGGCCTGCGCTCAGCGGTTCTTCCGGTGGATCGAGGTCGGGTCGCCGTCGCGCTCGCCGCAATGATCGCACAGACAGCGTCACCCTCCCCCTCATTTACCCGCCTAAACTTCAACAAAGATTTTGCTTGTCAGGTCTACTGGTTCCGTTTAAGATGCGCCTGATCGCTGGACGGTCTTGCGTCTAAAGATTAGCAAGTTGATACCAGAAACTACGGCAAGTCACGATGAAACCCGAACCCTTGAGGAACGGCATGATGCGTTTCCTGAGGGCGTGGGTTTTGGCTGTTTGGTGGGGAGGGTCGGTTTCAACAATCGGCGGGACTTGGTTGTAACAAGGCGATCAGGGCTCGTTGCAGCGTGGGGTGAGAGGCGGTCACGTTGTGATAGCTGTTGTGGGCGAACAGAATGGCTGTGAACTGTGAAAGTGCGAAGCTTATGAAATCGAGATTCCTGCTTCTAGTCCTGATTTTCTCACTCGGTTCAGCGACTGGGCTCGCCCAGTTCAGCTTGACAGCCTCGTTGAATCTCGTCGACAATTCGTACGTACTGAGTCTTACCGCTTCAGGGCCGCGTGACGTGTCTCGTGTGGAGAGCGCTCACTTCGTGATAGAGATTCGCAGAAATATCGACTGGTCACGCCCGCTGACGGAGCCGCTCGAAACCGTGCCTTCTTTTTACGAGAGTTACTTCGATGGAACGCCCTCGCCGGGCATTGCAGAAACACCATTCGTCGATTCACAGTCATACTCATTCCTTCATAAAGTGTACTCGGGTAGCATAGGCATCTGGCCTGAGATTGGCTCTGGGGTGGACTGCAACTGGAATTCGACAACGGGTAACGAGGTTTCAGTGCCCTTTAAGACGTCGGGTCCGCAACTTATGTTGAACGCGGGAATCAGCATTCCATCGGACCTCGAACCTGGCAAGTGGAGGCTGGTATTGATGGATGGCTCGTTTAACGAGCTCAAATATATCAATGGGGAGAACAATGGGGAGAACAACAGAATCTGGTTCAGCAACCTTCAGGCGGACTATACTCTCACGTATGATGGAGAGAATCTCACCCTGGAAGTCCCCGAACCCTCCCAATTCGCTGTCGTCGGTGGACTCGCCCTTCTCGGCTTCGCCGGATGGCGGCGATCGCGTAATTGATCGGATTCTCTTGTCCCTGACGGACACGAACGACTGCGGCGTTGGGGGTTCCCCGACGCCGTTTTTGTTTTCGCGGATTCTGGGCTCCATGATTCCCCTGCACAGACGACCGATCGACATTCTGCTGACCGGATTCGCATTCGAAGCGTGAGATTCGATCTGTAATCGTCATTGAGCCGAGGCTGGCGAGGCTCTAGTTTTGAGGGCGTGACGCATTCGACAGCCACGCTCGGTCTCATCGCCGGTAACAGATCATTGCCCTTGGCCTTTGCACGTCAGGTGCGCGCTCAAGGGGGGCAGCGGCTTGTCGCAGTGGCGTTCGAGGGCGAGACCGATCCGACCCTCGAGGCGCTTGTGGACGAAATCGTGTGGCTCCGTGTCGGCCAACTCTCGAAACTGATTTCCGCCTTTGTCGAGCGCGGCGTCACGCGGTGCGTGATGTTGGGCCAGATTGCGCCGCGCAACCTGTTCGATGTGCGCCCCGATCTCCGGGCCCTGACCACCCTGCTTCGGCTCAAGGAAAAGAACGCCCACACCATCTTTGGCGCACTCGGGGATGAGTTGCGCAAGGACGGCATCGAGTTGATCGAGCCGTTGCCGTGGCTGGAGCCGCTCATGCCCAAGGCCGGGTTTCGTCTCGGGTCCAACCCGTCGGCGGAGCAGCAGGCCGACATCGAGTTCGGGTTGCATTTGGCCAAGGAGGTCTCGCGTCTCGAGATCGGCCAGACCGTGGTCGTCAAAGGCGGCACGGTGCTGGCGGTCGAGGGATTCGAGGGCACCGATCAGTGTCTGGCGCGGGGAGGAAAGCTGGCGGGGCGTTCAGGCGGGGCGGTGGCGGTCAAAGTCGCCAAGGAGAATCACGACATGCGCTTCGACATCCCCTGCATCGGGCTCCAGACGGTCCAGACGTGCGCCACGACGGGCGTTGCCGTGCTGGCGTTCGATGGTGGGCGCTGCCTTCTGCTCGAGGCCGATGAAGTCAAGAAGCTGGTCCGGGCGCACAAGCTGACTGTTTTGGCGCTGTGAACCGGGTCTCATCGATGTTCCACCGTGTTCCGACCTGGGTCTGCGATGATCGCGCTGCGGATGGCGACCACCTCGCGATCGAGGCACGGGCTGAGGCCCTGGCGGCGGGAAACGGCCCTGCACCAGGGGACCAGGAGACCCTCCTCCTGGGCAGTTGACTCCTCTCCGTGTTCATCGGCCAAGAGACCGGCGAACAGACCCCTCACCCCGGCTCTCTCCCATCCGATCTGCCCGTCGAAGCCTGGGCGCAGGCAGGTGGGAGAGGGTGACCGGAGGGCGGGTGAGGGTGACGGTGTAGTCCATCTCGATGATTCCTCGGCAAATGTCCACGGTCTTTTCATTTGGAGCGGTGCTTGACGAGTATCTGGAAAGGGATTTGGGGATTGTTCTGGCAGCGCTCCTGCAGGGCGGGCCAAGAAGCCTCGGGGTGAAGGTCCGCCTTGAGCGCGATCAGGCAGATGCGCAGGGCCGAGAGGTTGCAGTTGAGATTGTAGTTTTTGGAGCGGGTTTTGTCTTCGCGCATGCAGGTGTCACGTACCCAGTGGTTGCGGCTTTCGCTGCCGCCCCAGTGGCCGCGGGCCAGTTCTGCAAAGCGGCGGGCGCAGCCCGGGGCCGGCAGAAGGCTGGTGGTGTAGAAGGCGACGGTGGGCTCTTCGCTTTGATCGAAGGTGGTGGTGCGCTCAATCACGACCAGAGCGCGCGCTGCGGGCAGCCCGGCCTCCAGCGGTTCGAAGGGATAGACTCTTATCCGGCGCTGGTCGCAGCGTCCATGGCCGATGTCCGGCTCTTGGACATGGGCAAAAGGGGGGTTGATTTGGCCTTTTGCACAGCGGCCTTGTAAGCGTGACGGTTTTCATCTTTGAGTTGGAAGAAGTAGTCGCCGCCGCCCTTGAGCACCGCCTGAGCCTGCGGTTTGTTGTTGTTAAGGGCGTCGCCGGTAACGATGGCATTTTGGAGGCTGGTGGTCGCGTAGAGTCGGAGGGCGACGGTGTGTTCGCCTTCACGTTTGTAGTCGTCTTTGCTTTGCTGCTGGTCGTCTTGGGTCTTCTGTTTGGCAAATCCCATGGCGACGGGGGCGCCGCTCTGGTGGTCACTCAGGCACAGGCTCAGGGCGCGATCGCGAATCCATTTGCCGTCCAGGGCCAGGGCGCGGGGAAGGGTGCCGAGGTTGGCCTGGAGCCAACGATTGAGGCAGTCGGCCAGTTGGTGAGGATCGATTCGGATGAGCAGGTTGCGCAGGGCGGAGTAGCTGGGGACTTTGCGAAAAGAGGTGCCTTTTTTGCGCGGAAAGCCAAGCCAAGCGCGTTGGGCCTGGGTGAGGAACTGGGCGTATCGCTGAACGGCGGCGACGTTGTCACGGCCGGCAAACAGGGCCATGGCGATGAACACCAGCAGCGACCAACACGGATAGGTGCGGTTGGCACGGCGCGGGTCGGGGAAGTTCTTCCTCAGGAACTGGCCCAAGGATTGAATCTGGCCCTTGTTCAAGGGCAAATCGCGTTCGGGGGTATCGCAGTTGAGGGCTTTGCGGTAGGCGGGGGGCAGGTCCATCGCGGTGAGGATGCGTCGGGTATTGCGATTGA
>Ga0209718_1000548_pt1 | contig 49921 bp, 55 predicted proteins | sample AD_JPNAS1_MetaG_FD_184420 | JGI IMG/M metagenome (GOLD analysis project Ga0209718, IMG submission 184420) | Active sludge microbial communities of municipal wastewater-treating anaerobic digesters from Japan - AD_JPNAS1_MetaG (SPAdes) (version 2) | ecosystem: Engineered > Bioreactor > Anaerobic...
CGCCAACGAGGATTTGGCGGGTGAGTTTGCCGGAGTGGGAATTTCGCTGGGATATAAAGATAAAACTTTGGCGGTAATGTCGCCGATAGCCAAAAGTCCGGCGATGAAGGCTGGGGTTCAGGCGGGCGATTTGATTTTGAAAATTACAGATAAAGCAAAAAATGTGGACAAAGACACGGCGGGGATAAGTTTGGATGAGGCGGTAAAACTGATCAGGGGTGATGTGGGGACGGAGGTGGTATTAAAAATGTATCGGGAGGGTAAGGCGGACACATTTGATGTTAAATTGATTCGGGATAATATAGAAATTCCGGGAATGGAGTTGGAATGGAAAGAATCGGAGGGGAAAAAATATGCTTGGGTTAAGTTTTATAAATTCAGCGAGCAGGTGTTTAAAGAGTGGCCGGAAATTGTGTCTAGAATAAAATCCGGCAGGGGTAGTAATTATGGGGGAATAATTTTGGATATGAGAAATAATCCTGGCGGGTATCTTCAAGCAAGCGTGTTGGTAGCTTCGGATTTTCTTAAGGAGGGAGTGGTGGTCAAACAGGAGTCAAAAAAGGGAATTGATGAGGTTTATCAGGTTGACCCCAGCGCTGGTGGTTTGCTAAACGACAAACTGGTGGTGTTGGTTAACGGTGGAAGTGCATCGGCGGCAGAGATTTTGGCGGGGGCCCTAAGAGATCATGGCCGAGCTAAGGTGGTGGGTCAAAAGACTTTTGGCAAGGGGACAGTTCAGCAGACGGAAGAATTCAAGGATGGCAGCGGACTGCATATAACGGTGGCCAGATGGCTGCTGCCAAACGGAAAGAATATCCACGGCGATGGATTGGAGCCGGATGTTGAAGTTGAACCTGGAGAAGACATAAAAGTTGATGTGCAGCTGGATAAAGCAATAGAAGTATTGAAGGGAATTTAGTTATTAGTTAGCAAGCAAAATGGAAGCAAAAAAATTTAAAAAATTGATGTTATTTTTGGTGGCAGTTTTGTTGTTGAGCGGGGGAGTGGTGCTGGGAATGGGAATTGCTAAAAAATATTTGGCAGGGGGAGAAAAAACTATGGTGCAAAAAAAAGTAGAGGTGGTTGATGAAGAATCGGTGGTGACTGGGGTGGTAGAAAAGGCGACACCAAGTGTGGTAACAGTTTCAATTAACAAAGATGTAGCCACAGGGAATACAATGGATATTTTTAGGCAATTGTTTGGGATTGATGGTTTGGGAGAAGAGAGGATAGAAAACATTGAGAAGGATATTGGCACTGGATTTATTATTAGTAGCGATGGGCTGGTGGTGACCAACAAACATGTGGTGTCGGATACGGAAGCTAAATATAGGGTAATTGTGGGGAAGGATGAGACGGTAGAAGTGGTGGATATTTATCGGGATCCAGTGAGTGATTTGGCCATACTTAAGGTAAACAAAACCGGGTTAACGCCAGTAGAAATGGGGGATTCGGACAGGCTTAAGGTGGGGCAAACAGTGATAGCTATTGGGACAGCTTTGGGAGAATTTAGGTCAACGGTGACCAAAGGAGTGATTTCGGGGCTGGGGAGAGGGATTACCGCCGGCGGTTTTGGGGTAGGAACAGAAAAATTGGAGAACGTAATCCAAGTGGATGCGGCTATAAATCCGGGGAATTCGGGAGGACCGTTATTTGATTCCAATGCCAAAGTAATCGGAGTAAACGTGGCAGTATCACAAAGCGGGCAAAGTATTGGCTTTGCTCTGCCGATAAATTTAGTCAAAGCATCGGTGGATAATTTTAGAAATACGGGAGAATTTGACAGACCGTATTTGGGAGTGGCTTATCAGATGATTTCGGAAAAGGCAGCTTTGTTAAACGAAGTGCCGGTGGGGGCTTACGTCCAAACTGTAATTAAAGACAGTCCGGCGGCTAAATCGGGGTTACAATCAGGTGATATTATTACTGAAATTGAAGGGCAAAAATTATCCGGAGAGAAGGTATCGATTGCGGATATCATTAACAAGAAAAAAATCGGGGATAGTTTAAAGCTAAAGTATTACCGCAATAATAAAGAAACCGAAATTGAGGTTAAGTTGGAGAAAAAAGTTAATTAGCAGTTTTTTGACTGTCATCCAAAACGGTCAATTCGAGAAGTAAGTCATCCAGGTTTCCTTGCATAATATCGTCAAGATTATTGAAAGATTTGTCAATACGGTGATCTTTGATTTGGTTTCGGGGATAGTTGTAGGTTCTGATTTTGTCAGCTCGGGTGGATTGACTGATACCAGAGCGGCCGCTGGCAAGCTGAGAAGCTTTTTTTTCTTCTTCTATCTGCCAAAGTTTATTGCGGAGAAGGTCAAGGGCAATTTCACGGTTTTGCTGTTGGTAGCGTTCGGTGCGGACGTCAAAAGTGAGTCCGGTAGGTTGGTGGACTAGATGAACGGCAGTGGAAACTTTGTTGACGTTTTGACCGCCGTTGCCACCGGCCCGACAAGCCGTAATAATGACATCTTCCATGCGAAAATTGACTTCCTTGGAGTCAATTTGGGGCATAATGGCGATAGAGGCGGTGGAGGTTTGGATTCGGCCTCTTTTTTCGGTGATGGGGATACGCTGAACCCGATGGGTGCCGGACTCGTGTTTGAGCTGGTTGTAGGCGTCGTAACCGGAAATTTTGATAATATGGTCATCAATTTGACTGACTTTCCAACCAACTTTGTTGGCATAGCGGATATACATATTCATGAGATCGTTGGCCCAAATAGAAGCCTCCTGACCGCCGGGTCCGGGATAAAATTCCATGATAGCGATATTGGGATTGAGAGTGGGCATAGGTTTAAAAAACAGCTAGTTTGATTTTTTGGCTGGTTTTTTGGACTTTTTTGGGGATGCTTTTTTGGCAGCGGTGGCTTTACCTTTGGCAACTTTTTCGTTAAATTTATCGATTCTACCTTTGATGTCAACAAATTTTTGCTGACCGGTAAAGAAAGGATGACATTGAGAACAGACATCAACGTCGATTTTGGCAACAGTAGAGCCGGTGGTGAATTTGTTACCACAAGCGCAGGTAACCTGGCAATCAGGGTAATATTGAGGATGAATTCCTTGTTTCATAGGGTTTATTTTAGCACAGATTTGCTGTCTTTTAAAATAGTGATGAGTCGCTCCCGACTGATGGTTTCTTGGGTAGAAGTAGTGAGATTTTTGAGAGTAATTTGATTGTTGGCGGCTTCGTTGGTGCCGATGAGGGCTAGATAGCTGATATTTTGACTCAAAGCATATTTGATTTGTTTGCCTAATTTGTCCGGGTCGGGGTAGATGATGGAGCTGATGTTTTGGTCTCTGAGTTGAGAGGTTAACTCAAGAATATTGGTTTGGGTATCGGGACCAAGATTGCCTACGAGGACTTTGGGTCCGGTTTGATCAGATGATGGCAGAAGGTTAAGTTGGGTAATAACGTCGACTAGTCTTTCAAAGCCAAAGGAAAAACCAACAGCTGGGATTTGGGGACCGCCTAGGGTTTTGATTAAATTATCATAACGGCCACCGCCGCCGAGAGCGCCGATTTGGGGTTGGTCAACTTTGACTTCAAAGATGGTACCAGTGTAATAATCACAACCACGGACTAGAGTGGGATCAAAAACATAGGCGGATGACGGCAGACCAAAAGAGGGGAGAAGGTCTAAGACCTGTTTTAGATTTTGGTCTGGTTGAGCCCGTTTGATAGAGTTAAAGATTTGGTCGATTTGGGGGTCAGTTAGGCCTTTAGATTTGAGCTCATTTTTTACTCCATCTTGACTGATTTTATCTATTTTATCAAGAGATTGTAATAAGGGATTTTGGTTGGTTTTGAGACCGGCCTGGTCTAAAATAGCTGACAAAACCAGACGGCTGTTAATTTTGATAACAGCGTTTTTGAAACCAAGTTTAGTAACTCCTTGATAAATAAGAGAAATAATTTCAGCGTCGGCAATAGGGGAGTTGGTGCCGAAAATATCGATGTCGCATTGGATAAATTCCCGGTAACGGCCCCGCTGGGTATTTTCCGCCCGCCAGACAGGCTGGATTTGGTAGCGGCGGAAAGGCAGTTGAATTTGGTTGTTATACAAAGCCAAAACCTTGGATACCGGCACGGTCAGATCGTATCTGAGACCGATATTGCGGCCACCATTGTCGGTAAAAAAATAGCCCAGTTTAGTGTCGGCCTCAGAGCTATATTTGCCTTTGAGTAGAGAAGCATATTCCAGAGCTGGAGTCTCCAGGGGAGAAAAGCCGCTGAGGGTAAACAGAGAGGTAAGGGTATTTTTGACATAATTTCTAACGCTCATTTGTGAGGGAAGAAAATCCCGAAAACCTTTGAGAGTTTGAGGTTTGTCAAAAGCAGATGAATTTTTATTTGTTTGAGTCATAATGATAGTTTATCAAGTTTATAAATAAGTTTTATTAAAAAACCCGCCGATTGGCGGGTAAGAAGACAAGTTAATAGCCGCCATTAAAAAGTGGCGTGGTGATGGTCTGAAAGTAAATAAATGTCGATCATTTGGGTAAATTTTATCTTATTTTTGGCAAAAGTCAAATTGGGGTAAAATTGTTTTATGAAAGACAAACGTAAAATTGAGAAATTTGGATGGAGGGTAGAGGTTGATTTGGAGGGCGGCAGAATAATCAGTTTAATGAAAGACAGAGAAGGAATTTTGGGAAATTTTGAAAGAATGGATGGAAAAATGGGTAATACTCATGTCTGCATACCGAATTTTGCAGCTGAGGGGGTAGAAAAATTTGGATTTGTGTTCCATGGTCCATTTAGAAACAGTCGGTGGCAGGTGGTAAGTCAAACTGATGACAGTTTAGAGATAAAATGTGAGATTGAAGGATTGGAGGTGGTGCAGAAATTCAAAATTGGAGAAAATTTTGATTATAAAATTGTGGTGGTAAATAATTCCGGTGAAAAAAAACGGGTAAACGTGGCGGTTCATAATTATTGGGAGACAAGACACGGTTGGCAGGGGACAAAATTAAATGGAGTGGATATAACCGAGGGGTTTAAGACTAATCCGGAAATTAAGTTGAAAAAGGAAAATTTGGTTGAATTTCCTGGTCAAAAATCCGTAATTTGGCGGGTGGAAAATTTTAAGGTGGTAAAGTTGTGGACAGGGTTTAGGGAAGAAAATGAGGAGAAAATTTATGACCAAAAATATGTGTGTTTGGAGCCGGTGATGGAAAAAGAGGGGTTTGTGGAGACGGATAGAAGCTGGCTTGAAAGCGGTAAAAAACTGGAGTTGAATCAGGAAATAGATTAATTTTTATCCCTTAAAATCATTATTTTTCAGTCCCAAAATAATTAGTATAGTAGAAATATAAATTCCCGTAGTTATTTTATTTTTCACTTCTTTTTTTGATAGGGATTATATTGTTCTCTTTTTGATAGTTTTCTAGCCACTTTTTATTCTTTATTTTAAGTTTATTTTCTTCGTTATATTCGAGTCCACTTTTTATACCAATATAGATTGAGTATCCTATAATAGCGATGACTATAAGTAATCGTAGTGGGTAAGGAAATATCCCGGCTATACCCTTACATTCACCGTGGTTTGTGACAAGTAGACATTCATTTGGAATAAACCCTGTAGATACAAATAAAAATAAATACATTACTATAAATGATATTAGAGTTGTGCCAACACCCCATATAATACTTTTCATATTTATATATTACATAGATTAAAACTAAATTTAAAGTTATATAAATTTAGGAATGAAATTCACAAATCTTATTTATTATTGTCTTATCAGTAAAAACTGGTTCTAATCTAATAGATTAACAGATGTTGTGAAATGAGTAAAAACATACTCTTATTGTCTCGAAATTTAATAATGGGTGAGATACCGGACTTGAACCGGCAACCTCAGCTTTCACAGAGCTGCGCTCTAACCAATTGAGCTAATCTCACCAAGGAATACCAATAAAATTGGTGGTTTATTTTAACACAGGGATTTATGGCTTGGGAGTAGGGGTGGGGGAAATGGTGGTAGTGTCAAGAGCAATGAGTCTGACGGCATAGAAAGTTTGAGCAATTTGACTGTCGGGTTTGATGACGGCGATAAGTTTTTTGCCAGAAACGATATTTTTGGCAGAAGCAATAGTTTTGCCTTTAGCATCGGTCAGAACGGTTTTGGAGTCGATTTTAATTTGATATTGATTATTTTTGTTTTTTGAGGGGATAAGAACAAAGATGGTAGAGTTTTGGGATTGAGAAACATCGACTATCTGACCACTGACGATTTGGTGGGTGTTGATAACTGATTGAGAGTCGGTGGCAACAATCCGGCTACAATCCATAGACAGGTCGGTATTGACTACTCCCATAGCCAAAACGGTTTGACCCTCCTTAAAAGAGGTTAATTTGGCGGGTCGGCGCTTACTATCAACGTAAGTAGTTTCTTCTCCGGTGCGGATAAGTCGGTTTTCGTTTTGAGAGTTTAGGGTGATTTCGCCGGCATTAATTTTGGTAATACTGCCAAAAAAAGCCTTGGGAAGTCGAGGTTGGTTGGAGCCGGTGTTATCAGAGTTGTCTGATTGAGGATTGTCTTGACTGACAATTTGACGAAGGATGCCTTTAATGTCTTCTGTTTTGGTGGCACTATTGGTGGCTTCTTGAGCAATTATGGGTTTGGCAATAATTAAAAAAATAGCCAAAAAAATGATTTTTGTCATATTAATTTATTTTAGCAGTTGAGTAGGTGACGTTGAGTTGATAATCGAATTGGTTGTTTTGGGGATCGATGGAGCTGATTTTAATAATATTGAGTCCGCTTTCTAATTTTATAGGGAGAGAAAATTTGCCATTGGTGTCACTTTGACCGGTAAAAATATTAGCGGCGGTGGCAATAATAATTTGACTGTCAGGAGTAGTGGTGCCGGAGACAGTAAGGTTGGGGGAGGAAACCAGAGTGTCAGTGGTAGGTGAAATTATGGTCAGAGGGTTGGAGTTGCTTTCACTTTCGGACACGGGCTGGGGGGAGACTGAAGTGGTGGGAACAAGAGTAGGTTCAGTAACAAGAGGTTGACTGGGCGGGGTGGTTTTTTTGCCTTTGTAGCTAAGATAACTGCCGGTAACTCCAAGTCCGAGAATGGCGCCGATAATAATAGCTAAAATTAATTCTTTTATCATGGAATAGTATTGTGATAATAACACAAAAAAGAGGTTCCAGGTGATAGAATAGTTACATATGGAAATTAAATTATTTGGTGAAAAAACAATTTTTCTGAAAGGGAAAAAAGAAAATGTTTTGATTAACCCCAGTAACAAGGGGTTGGAAGGCAAAATAAATGCCAGGGTAATAATTTATTCTGATGAGGACTTGGGCCAGCCGGGAGTAGAGGGAGAAAAAGTAATCATCAATGGTCAGGGAGAATATGAAATCGGAGGAGTGGAAGTAAATGGAATTGGAATAGAGAAGGGAGGGACAATTTATGTGGTGACGGTTGATGGTTTTAGGCTGGTGGTGATAGGAGATTTGAGTGAAGAATTGTCAGAAAAGAAAATAGATAAAGTTGATGAGGCGGATATTATGCTAACGACCGCCAAAATAGGGGACAAGGTAAATTTTAAACTACTAAGGGATTGGGCAAAAAAGTGGGGAGTTAACTATATGATTCCGTTGTTGGCGGATGCGGAGGCGATGAAACATTTTTTAGATGAGGCGGATGAGGAGGGTTTGACAGAAAATGAGTCGCTGAAATTAGATAAAATTGATGATCTGCCTGACGGATTTGAAGTAAAGTTATTAAAGAAAAATTAAAAATATGGAAGATGTGGTTCGACTCCCGCCAAATTCAGAGGAAGCCGAATTGTCTGTTTTGGGGGCGATTTTGATTGATAATGAAGCGGTTTTGAGTGTGTCGGAATTTTTGAGACCGGAACATTTTTATAACTCTAACTATGGCAAGATATATCAGTCGATGATGGATTTGTATGAGGACAGGATGCCTATTGATATGGTGACGGTGTCAGAAAAATTAAAGGAAGCTAAGTTGTTGAGAAAAGTAGGGGGAAAGGCTTTTTTGGCAAAGCTGGCAGGCGAAGTGCCGACGGCGGCGAATGTGGAAAGCTATGGTCGGATCATTAAGTCTTTGTCAGCCAAAAGAGAATTGATTTCGGCGGCGGGAAGGATTTCAGAGAAGGCATTTGATTCGACTTTGCCCTCAGATCAACTGTTAGATTTGGCAGAGCAGGAAATTTTTACTTTGTCTCAACGGCATATGAAGTCGGTGCCATCGTCTCTTAAGGAGGTGTTGACGGCCAGTTTTGACCGGTTGGATGAGCTGCAAAAATTGGGAACGGGTTTGAGGGGGGTGCCAACGGGGTTTAAGTCGTTGGATAATATTTTGGCGGGAATGCAGGACAGTAATTTGTTGATTTTGGCGGCCAGACCGGGAGTGGGAAAAACAGCTTTTGGATTGAACGTGGCCAGATATGTGGCGGTAGAAAAGAAGTTGCCGGTGTGTATTTTTTCGTTAGAAATGAGCAAGGAAGAGTTGGTGGATAGGTTGTTGGTGCGTCAGGGCTTGATTGACGCCTGGAAACTAAAAACGGGACAGTTGTCGTCGGGTGATTTTGATTCGCTGTCGGAGGCAATGGGAATTTTGGCAGAAGCGCCGCTGTTTATTGATGACACGCCGGGATTGACAGTGACAGAGTTGAGAACCAAGGCAAGAAGATTGCAGGTGGATAAGGGAATAAAGTTTATTGTGGTGGATTATTTGCAATTGATGCATGGAAATACTAGGGATAATCGGGTTCAGGAAGTTTCAGAAATCTCTCAGGGATTAAAAAATTTGGCCCGAGAGCTAAAGGTTCCCATTTTAGCTTTGGCGCAGTTGTCCCGGGCGATGGAGGCGAGGGGAGGACGACCGAGATTGTCTGATTTAAGGGAGTCGGGGAGTATTGAACAGGATGCTGACGTGGTGATGTTTTTGTATCGGGAAGATGAAGATGTGAGGGAAATTGTGGCTTGCAGTATTGAAAAACACCGAAACGGTCCGACAGGGAACTTTAATGTTTACTTTAACGGCAAACAGGTTAGTTTCTTTGATATTGAGAAAAAGGGTTAAATTTGTGTAATTAGTACAAAATAGATGCAGAATCTTCTTTGAAAGATTCAGGGGTTAAAAAAGACCTTTTCCACAAATCTCTGCTTGCATTTGTGTTTCACCCTTAATAGTCAAAGAATATAGTTTTCCGTAACTCATTGCTGATGTATCGACCAGCGATACTAAGCCAGTTGGGAATAATGCGTTTCGCAAAGTCAATCGCCGATGCCGAACACAATAGGGCAATAAAAAAGACCGCTTGCGCAGCGGCCAGCTTATCCGGCATAGTTGAACATTTCTTTGATACGCTGGGTGAGGGTGGGTAGCACGGTCTGGTCGAAGAGCAGATACAATCCGGCCAGCACCAGAGCACCGATGACCACAGCCATTAAAATCTTAATGGCTGTATCTACGAAGCCCTCCCCACGGTTGTTGGTGAGCGGCGTTCTTGCCCTGACTGCCAGCATATTCGCCTTATAGGTAATCTTGTTCATTATTTTTTTCATGGTATTTTACCTCCAAAATGTTTTTGTTATTGGGTTGACGGGGTATTTACATACCGCCCATCTGCATGGGCGGCTGGGACTGTTCTGGTGCAGCTTCTTGCGGCTGCACCGAGGCTTGGTTCATGGATACGGCCTGCTGGTAGCTGTCCAGTACTGCCTTGTGGAGCTGTTCTCGGAACTCCTTGGTCACGGGGAAGCAGATTTCCTTGTAGCCGTTTTCGGTCTTGCGGCTTGGCATGGAAACAAAGAGACCGTCACGGCCTCCCTCCACCACCTTGATGCCCCGGATGCCGAGACAGCCGTCCACCGTTGCTGAAGCGTAGGCACGGATGTTGCCGCTGGTACCTGGCGGGTACATGGAATTAATTTTTACATCTACATCAGGCATGATTTCTTTCTCCTTTCGCATTTTGATAATAAAAAACAGCCCCTTTAGAGCTGCATGGTTTGGCTCTGCGCCGGTGGTGCAAAGCCGATTTCCTGAAAGCCGAAGCGGTCGCAGTAGTAGAAGCTGCTACCGTTTTCATCGTACAGCTCCAGCACATCTGACATGGACAGGGAATGCCCTACATAACCGGGAGGGTGAGCTGTATTGAATTTGGTGTAGAGCGCCTCCAGATCGTTGGTTTCTACCTCGCCGTCATAGACTGTCTGGTAATCGGATATTTTGGGTTCGCCGAACTTCTTGCAGAAATCCGCAAGGCTGATGAAGCGCATCCGGAGATCCGATTCGGGCTTTAGCTGCCATACACGGCAGCTTTTCAGCAGGGTAAGTTCCTGGTTATCCCGCTGACCATTCACAAGACGGTCGTATATGCCGTCCGTCCATTTCACCTCGCTGATATCCTTTTGGCGGCTAAGAAAGGCTTTCAGTTCCTCTGATTCGAACAGGGGATCAACCACCGCCTTGTCGCCGCTGACATAACCGGCAGGGTTGCCGTAGTACAAGATGATATCCTTTTCCATCCGGATATTTCGCATGAGCTTGTGCCTCCTTTACGTCATAGTAAGACCCCCGTTCCCCGACGCCTGCCGGAAGGCCTCTATTGCTTCCTCTGTGGGATGGAGAAGCCTGCCCTCCTGTAGCTCCATCACACAAAAATCATCCCGGTCGCAGATCATGATGCGATGCTGGTAAGGCTTCTGCATCTCCACATAATCCAGCGCTTCCTGTTCGGTGCAGAGCCACACGCCGGAAGCATAGCGGCCATCGGGCAGAAAGCTGTAGCCGCTGTATTTTGGCTCATAATTCTTTAAATCCAGCGCTCCCACCGGTCTGATTTGAGAGAGCTGAAGCTTGGCGCTGTCTGGCAGAAGCTCCGGCTTCAGTATGCCGATGACTTCACTGCGTTTTTTCAGGGCAAACTCCCCGGTACGGAGCGATACTAAAAAGACAGCACAGCCGCTTGGATTGGCACCAGCTCCGTTTCCGCAGAGGCAAAAGTACAGCTGCCGTTCCGGATTGTCCTGACTCAATACAACAACTTTCCCATGAATGCTGCAGTTTAAGCCTGTTGCCGAACAGTCTTTGTCAGTAAATAGAGATTTCCTTTCCATCCGTTAGCCCTCCTTTTTCTGCTGCAGCAGGGCAGTCAGGTCGGAAATGAGGGAGAGTCTTGTATCGTCCGGCATGGTCTTAAATGCCGCACGGACATAGGCCTCCACCGCCTCCGGAGACTGATCGCCGATTTCGATGATATCCACCTTTTGTACACTGACCATGCCGTTGGATATATTAAGGCGCACGATATCGCCGTAATCCATGCCGCTGGCGGTGCGCAGCTCCTTGGGAATCAGCACACGGCCTTTGCCGTCCATCAGCTTGTAGATAGGTTTATTCTTCATCCTCCCCACCTCCCTCCAGCACACAGCAGATGGTGTCATGGTTCACGCCGAGGCTGTCAAACAGTTCCATGAGCTGGGGCGGCAGCTGCTTTACGGGATCGGCACTGCCGATGATGATAGCGCCGTCCTCACAGCGGATGTCCAGATCGTCATCCAGCGGAATCCCTGCCGCCTCCAAAAGCACATGAGGCACCGATAGCTCTGCCGATTCCGGCGCTTCCACCGGTTCGGTTACATGGTCGATACCGTCCTTGGTGAGAAAAAACTCCCCGTAGCTGTTGATCTCCTTTACCGGGTGATGGGACAGGTACGCCAGATGCACGGTATCACCAGCAGTGACGCACATGGTTTCCAAAACACCGGGCGGCAGGACGATGCTGCCGTTATCGGCAATCCTGCCCTTGGTTTCAATGATTTTCATAGTGTAAGCCTCCTTTACATCCCCATCTGCGGGGCGTTGATTTGTTGTTCATCTACCGATTTCAGCTCAGCCACAAAGGTGCGAAGCTCATCCTCGGTCAGGGAGATATTGGCGATCTCCATTTCTCGGAGAAAATATGCGGCCTGCTTGTACTCGTCAGCCAGCTTCTGTATGCCTTTGGCGTTGTGATAGCCGCTGCTCGTGCGGATGTATCCCTTGAAAATACAGTCATAGTTGCCGGTTTTTCTGTTTTGCTGCACGGTCAGATGCAGCCCTGCGTTGGCACGATCCCCGCATCGCAAATACAGGTCGTCATTCACATTGCCTACCACAAACTGATAGATACCGCCGCTTTCTTCCTCCAGCATGGCTTTTGCCCATCTCATTTTCTCAATCGCTGTCATTTTCACCCTCACCTCCAAAACAAAGGTCAAACAAATTCATCTGGAACATATCATTTTCCCGTTCCTTGGGGTCGTAGTTGGTAATGATAACTTCCGGGTACTCGCAGCCTCCGTCATACCGCTGCGCCAGATTGTTCAGGCGGGTGACCGGAGTGATGGTGTAATCCTGATACAGTTCCCGGATGAATTCGCAGTCGTTGTAGGAAACCATCCATTTTCCTTTGCAACCTGCCAGCGTATCCCGGAGCCGCTGGTGGTCGGTTTTGAGAAACTCCACCGCATAATGTCCCTCGGTCATGTAATAGGGCGGATCACAATAAAAAAAGGCATCATCACGGTCATACTGCCGGATCAACGCCTCAAAGTCCTTATTTTCCACCACCGTGTTTGCAAGTCGCCTTGATGCCTCCCATATAACGGCGAATACCTTTCTGATATCAAAGGGCTGGCAGCCGTATGAGGTGCAGCCGCTGCCGTAGCTGTAGCGGATGAGCTTGAAAAATGCAGCCGCCCGCCACACATCGCTTGGCTCGGCCTGCTCCAGCAGGATGGCCTTAAGTTCCTCAAATGCAGGCGGCGGGAGGTTATGCTGCGCCAGCTCCAGTTCTTCCTGCAGATATTCGGTATCGAATTCATCCTTTTCAAAGAACTGGCGCAGTACATTGAATTCATATCGTGAGTTAAGGGGCAGGAAGCCCAGCTGCTTGAGGAACGCCAGCGGCCTGTTCTTTACGCAGTAGAATAGGTTGGTCAGGTTGCCATTGAAGTCGTTGTAGACTTCCATACCCTTACAGTCAGGAGGCCTGCCGAACAGAACCCAGCCCCCGCCGCCAAAGACTTCAATGTATCTGCCGAAATCCTTGGGGAAGAGCCGATAAATAATATTGCGGAGGGCTTTTTTACCGCCCACCCAGCTGATAAAGCTATTGATATTCCATCACCTCCCTCGGAAAAAGAAAAGAGCCGATCATCACTTACATTTTCAGTGACATCGACTCATTTGGATTATGGTATTCATATTCGCCGGTTTTTTCGTTATAAAGATAACCTTCCTCAGCCAGATCCCATCCGTGAACCTCTGCGGCCAGTTCCAGTGCTTCCTTGGAACCGCCGGGAGGGGTATGGCTGAATATTTCCTCGCCGTTTTCAAATTCTTTGCGTCCGACATTGTAGCCGAAGTCCTCATCTGCCCATTTCACCTCAAAGCTGAGATTAGGGTACCGCTTAGCCAAGGCTGCAATGATTGGGTCAGGATAGCTCCATGCGGTTTGGAATTCGATATGCTCGCCATCAAATTCTTTTGAGGTATACTCGGTATCATAGCCATAGCTGTTCCACTTGGTTCCCCAATTAGCAATAGACCAATCATACCAGTTGTCTTTGCCGTACTTTACACGCTCAGCCATACCGAGATTCCCCTGAAAGATATGATTAGGCATAGGAATAACCTTGTTGAAGTCAATGCTGCCAAGACCGATTTCTTCGTTCTTGATGGCATAAAACATGGCGCTAACCTTATCTGGATCGCCGGATACTCTTAAAATATTGGTTACATGATTTGGCATTAGCTCATTCCTCCCATCGTCATTTCAAAACCGAAGGATTGATTGCCTTTCAGCTCGTCCTCCGGCTTGATAAAGAAGCGGTTGCTGCTATCCCAAAAGCTGACATACAGCTCACCGTCATATACTTCGATTTCCCTTTGCTCCAGCCCCTCGCCCCAGCCGTCTGAAAATTGCCCGGACAGCCAGTCGGTAAGCTCTGCAAGCTCAGAGGGAGAAAGCTCCCCGTGGGCTTGCACCTCGGTAACTCCCCACAGCTCGCCATTCCATTCCTCCACTGAGGGATTGATGCTATATACCTTTCGGCTAAGATCATCATCAAGGTAAACAGCGAGGCCACGGTCACCCTCGCTGGGGAGCCTCTCTTTCTGAATGAGGGCGAGAATTTCATCCTCGTATTCCAAAACCTCACTGGCGGTTAAATCTTCCCGGTAATCCTCAATATCGCCCCATTCATTCTTTCTGTAGATATGGGGAAAGAGGGGACTGAATAACCGTAGGGTTTGCATTTCATTTTTCATATTGTATTCTTCCTTTCTGTGTTTTGGTATAAAAAAAAGGCGAAGCCTATCAGTCATAAAGCTGACCGAAGACTTTGCCTCTTTAGATTTCTGTATTTAATTTCTTATAAAACAACTACAAATTTCTTTAAGATTAGTCTTATTAAAATCAAATCCATTAGACTTACTGTATGTTCTGGGAGTTCCAAAGCCTTTCATTAGCAGTAAGAAGAAATATGACTGCGGTGTATCTTGGCGATATATCCCATAAATTAATATCTTTTTTATTAAAGTACATGATGAAATAAAAAAGGCGAAGCCTATCGATCATAAGTTGACCGAAGACTTCGTCTTCTAAGTTTCTATATTTTGTTTTATATAAAACAGAGCACTTTATGCCCATTTTACTTAATCTTAATTTTGTACTTCTTTAAAAGTACAAAGTTACATATTAGTGAAATGATAAACACTAAAATAAATATATATCCGATTGGTATTAGCGCGAATGGCTCAACCAATGTTCCGTCTGGCAAAACTTTTGCACCTATAACATTATAGGCAATGAAGCAAATCACAGCTGCTAAAGCCGAAACCAACATGGAACCTTTTGTAAATGAAACCCTCTTATCCTTTTTCCATTTTGCTGAAATATTTTCCATTAATCTCATCTTCCCATCTGAAATAGTTGGATTCTCGAAATCCATTTTAAGTTTTTGCAATTCATCTACGCATTGTGGACATTCGGCTAAGTGCTCTTCTATCAACGAAGAACTTTCTTTACTACAGACCTTATCATAATACAATGGTAACAGATCTCTAATAACTTCACATGATAGTCTCATATTAACCTCTCCTTTAACTTTATTCTTGCACGATGATATGTGACTCTTGCCCAGCTTTCTGTTTTCCCAAACAATTCGGCTATTTTTAAAAATGATAGTTCTCCAAAAAAACGCAATGTAAATACTTCTTTATACGGTTCTTCTAAATTATGGAGTACTTTATGAATTTCAAATACACTTTCATCGTCAACTAATATTTGTTTAAAATCACTGTCAAAAACATCGGCTATATCTTCAACTCTTTCAAAGTTGTTTTGTTCTTTCTTTAAATATGAAAAATATGAGTTTTTAGCAATTTGGCAGAGCCAAACACTCATCTTACAATTTCCTTTAAAGCTATCAATGTTTTTTAATGCTTTAAAAAAAGTTTCTTGTGTTATATCCTCTGCAATACTTTCATTTTTAGAAAGACATAATACATATCTATATACATCCTTGAAGTATTCAGAGTATATTTCTTCAAATTCCGTCACATTCTCACCGCCCTTCATATATAAGACTATCATAATCGTATTTCGTTACAACATTTCACAAAAATTTATTGCACTACCTGCAAAATTAAATAGCTCAATAAAGAATAAACATATTTCACTATTCCACTGGATATACCATCATATAAAATCATAACTACCCCTTCTGATTATTTAATTTTCTTCTGTCATCACTCAAATTATCCAATGTCATCTATATTTTTGCCTATTTTTGTCCTTCGACGACAACATATTGTAGTAAAATCCTACATTTTGTCCTCTGAACCATAATACGTCATCGTTATTATCCTCTTAACGTGCCTTGAGAGGATAATAATGATGTCATAGGTTGATATTAGCCCCTTGGTGGAAGTAGATACTTCTGGATTCCTGTTTATGCAAACCATTTATTTGCTAAGTTCTGTCTACTCTTTTCTTTATAATTCACTTCTTGAGATAGTCTTAATATTCCTTTTGTTGGATCATAATGATCACTTAACTTACCTCTTGAAAGTTCAATTGGTATATTTTGCAAACCATGTTGATCTAATAATCTTCTTGCAACTTGAACTCCTGTATATCCTCTATTTGTTGGTACTCTCAAGTATTTGTTAAAGTTTGATTGTACCTTACTTTGAGCATAAATCGTTAAAATACTGCCGGAATTAAAATAATCATGGTTGGATCAAATCTAAAATAACTAAAAGGATAAAACATTGTCATCACTCCTTGATTTAAAGTTTTTAGTAATCCAGTTCCCTTAATACGCTTTTAAACTGAATAGTAAATAGTATACTGGTTACTGTAACAGCAATAATATCAGCTATTGGCTCTGCTAAAAATACTGCATTTACCTTATTTTGCAAAAATAAAGGTAATATATATATTAGTGGGATTAAAAGGAGTATTTTACGCAAAATAGCTAAAAATACAGATGTCTTTGCATTTCCCAGTGCAATAAAAGTTTGTTGACAACTGATTTGAATTCCAAATAGCAAAGAAGCAGCCATATAAATTCTCATTGTTTTAATAGAAATATTAATCAACTCAGCATCTTTAGTAAAAATTCTAGCAAATACTTGTGGAGATAACATTGCAATTGCCCACAATCCTATTGAATAAATTAGAGATAACTTAAGTAGTAACAAAAATGTTTCCTTAACCCGCTTACTATGACGTGCTCCATAGTTAAAACTAATAATTGGTGTAGCACCTTGGGTAAGTCCCATTAAGGGAAGCATAGATAATTGCATAACACTTGATAGAATCGTCATTGACCCAACTGCTAAATCTCCACCGTATTTGAGTAAAGATGTATTAAATGATATAGCTAAAATACTTTCTGTTGATTGCATAATAAATGGTGATAATCCAAGGGCAATACAAGGTAATAACACCTTAAAATCTATCCTTAAATATTTTTTCTTGATTTTTAATAAGGTCTTATCTCCTGTAAGAAACTTCATAACCCATAATGCAGAAACTCCTTGTGATATTATAGTTGCTAAAGCTGCACCTTTTACTCCCATATTAAATACAAAAATGAAAATAGGGTCTAGTATAATGTTTAATATTGCCCCAACTAGTACTGTAAGCATACTTGTTTTGGCAAATCCTTGTGCAGTAATAAATGCATTTAGACCTAAAGCGAGTTGTACAAATAGTGTTCCATAAGCACAGATATTTAAATAATCCAATGCATAGTTTATAGTATTTTCACTGGCACCAAATGTCATTAACATTTTCTCTCCAAATATAAGAACCACAGCTGTTAATGCAATTGAAATAAACACTAATGCACTTGTACAGTTTCCAAGTATTTTCTCAGCAGTATCCTTATCTCCTTTTCCCATCATAATTGAAGAACGTGGCGCACCACCCATACTAACTAAAGCAGCAAATGCTGATATAACCATAATGATTGGCATGGTCACACCAACTGCTGTTAAGGCAGTAGCCCCTACATTAGGAATATGTCCAATATACATTCTATCTACCATATTGTACAAAAGGTAAATAATCTTTGCTGTAATTGCAGGAATAGCCATACTAAAAAGTAACTTACTTATATTTTTTGTCCCTAATTCATTTTGTTGTTTATTTTCCATCTCTTCTGTCTCCCTTTCATTCTTCAAATTGATCAATGATATTTTGATTCATTTTATTTAATACTGTTTCCATTGCTTGATATTCCTCCTCAGTAATATTATAAGTAAGAATATAAAAAAATTCTTTCTGAGCATCATGTAATTTTCCTACAATTGGAATAGCAACTGGTTCAATTTTTAGATGAATACATCTTTTGTCTATTTCATCTATCTCATATGATAAATAACCTTTTCTATATAAAGAGTCTACGGACTTTGATATCATAGACTTTGACATAGCACGATATCTAGCTATATCCCTTGCGGTGTCAAGTGGACTATTATTATACAAAAATAAAAGTACATCAATTTCATTTTGGGTCAATTGTAATTCCTCAGTTAGTTGATAAAGCATCTTTTCATACACTTTTTTTAACTTCCAATTAAATACTAAAAAAATACTGTTTTTATTATTAACTAATTCACTTTTCATTTAAATTCACCTCATTTCTCAATATAGTTCATTATTGAACTATGTTAACATATTTATTTCCCTTTTTCAATACAAATTCCAGTAGTACCATGCCTATCATTAACTAAAAACCTTTATAACTTTGTATTTTACATAAAACTTAACATAAAGATTTTTCTTAACTTTTATTTTTGGCATAAAAAAAGCGAGTTTTCTAGGTTCATTGTTTACCTAAAGATCGCTTCTTTGTTTTAATTATTAAATTTTAGATGTATATACTATTTTCCCTATTTCTTATCTTTTACAACTTTCATGTTTGAAATATCTATACTTACTGATTAGAAATCATTGTATCCCTTTTATATTTTCTTTCTCCTCTCCTATCTAATCTAAAAGAAAGGAAAACAAATAATATAATCACTACTTTACAGAAGGTATTCTAAAAACAAGGTAATCTTAGATAAAAAACCGATGATTATCTTTTTATATACGGAGACTTTACCTTCCTGAACTTTATCATTATATATAAGAATAATCTTTATCTATAATTAAACTCTTATTTAAATCTACTTGAACATTTTCCTTTAACTGTTCTGTAAATTCCCGACTTGAAATGACTACCATAGACTCACTGTTTATATAGCTACTTCTTGCATCAAAATTAAAAGATCCTATCACACTTATAGTATCATCGAATATATACGTTTTGCTGTGGATTGATTATTTCAATGTATTCAAATCTTTATTATATCTTTATAGTTCTCTACTTTGCAAATAGTTTTTAAACTTTTCTGCTCATATTGCATTGAATTGTCTTAAAAGTAGCTATTGTATTCCACCTGAACGGACAGCTTTTATGAATTCTGGCGGATTAATAAAATGAAGCCCTTTATCGTTAATCCAGCTAGTTTCAGAAAGGAGATTCTTCATAGTGTCTGCGTCTAATTCAGGATTTACCTGCCAACCAAGTGCCAGTACACCACATATGGAACAGCCCAACTTTGGCCTCCAACTCCATCATAACGATAGCAATAATCACCTTCAACAAGTCCTTGGGCTAATGTTCGAAAAGATGCTGGTGCATAAATCATATTTTTTGCACTTTCATGTGTAAAGTCCATATCATACCTTGCTGGGTACCCAGGGTTACACTTAGATACATTATTTGGATCAGATATATCATAATATGATGAAAACACAAAATCAGTATGCTCATTTGTAGGACAGTCAATAACCATTATCCCATCTTCTTCGGCTTCAAAAACAGCATTCTCCCACAATTCTCCATTTTTAAACCAACATCTTTAAGTTTTACAAACCAAGACATTAAAAAGCACCTTAATAATTTCATTCTAAATCAATATAAATTATTTAGGGAATCTTAGCTTCACACTTATCTACTGATGTTCATCTATAGTATCTTATTCAACCATTCATTTATCAACCTGATTTTCCTACTTTTGTCCTTGCCATCACTCAAATTATCCAATGTCATCTATATTTTAGCCTATTTTCAAGGGTCAAAAAACGGTGTTCTTCTACCGTTTTTTGACCCTTATTTCGTCTTCAAACCACTACATGTTGTGGTCAACTTCTATTTCTTGCTTTCCGAACCACAATACGTCATCAGAATTATACTCTCAACGTGCCTTGAGTGGATAATAATGATGACGCTTCAAGCTGGTTATTCCTTGGCGGCAGGATACCTTTCTAAAAAAGATAAACGACAGTTTTGATTATTATTTTAAAGCTGCCGCTATGGTAAATATCTGTCATTTAGATATAACAAAGTGTCCTTCGCAGCGCAGCAACTATTTTTTCTTTTACCGTCATGAGGGTGGACATCGCTTTTTCAATTTTAGTTCATCTACTTCGGACACCATTTCCCGAGGTGACCCCAATAGCCCAAAAAGATGAAGGAGAGAAAACGTTGATACTCTTAGTCAATATATTTCTGGTCTATCATTAGATCATTCGCTGATATATACGGATTATGATACAGCTTCCTTTTATCTGGAAGTTTCATCATACGCATAAATGGTGTATTGATTTTTTCAAGCTGTTCAGGCGGTAAATGATACTTGATTGCTTTTTCCGGACAGAAAGAAACACACGCCATACAACAACTGCAATTATGCAAAAATAGGGGGTGTAAGTTCTCCATTGTAATATTTTTCTTCGGGCAAATTTTTGAGCAAATCCCACAGGAAATACAATCATCGGAAACAGAAAACCCTTTATCCACTTCTGCTTGTATAGCCCGATATTTCGGCATCATCTTCGGATAGATCAGCCTTGTCAGCCACCCAGCTTTCGCATAGGTGTTCGTCGCTTTCTTCTGAATCATGCCAGATATCTTTGCAATCTTCCGCTCTGTTGCAGGAACACGCAGTTTTGGAAAGGGAAATGGAGGATAAACAATACAGAGATTTGCAACAGAAAATATCCTTTTTCCGTATTGCAATCTTGCACCTTTCTCTTTTAGGAGTTTATCCAGTACTTCAAAAGAAAACCCGTTGATAAAGCTGGGTGTTGAAACAGCAAAAATATAGGCATTGGGATTGATTTCCAGATCAGAAACAAACTCCTGTATGGCTTCACATATAGTCCAGTGGTACACTGGAAAAACAAATCCAACTATATCCGAATTGATAGCTGGAACATCCGATGGATTGCACCGCATAGAAATGATTTCAGTATTCCCTAGCACTTGTGCAATAACAATTGCTGCTCTCATGCTGTTTCCAGTTCCTGAAAAATAGAAGATTCTATTCTTCATACCTGACTGCATAATATCTTCACCTCCCATCCTTGTCACACTTGTGACATTTTGTATTTTTAAGTATAATTGATTTAAGACAGATTGACAAGGTACGCAGCACAAGTGCTACAAAACATCTGATTTGTGACACTGAATAGAGGAGGCGGCTCATGATACAAGAAATTACTAACCCTATTGCTATCCAGTCCCGGGAATGGTTAACAAACGCTTTGCTTGTTTTAATGGAAGAAAAAGAATTTAAGAACATAAGCATAACAGAAATTGCGACAAAAGCTGATTTATCCCGGCGAACATTTTATCGCATTTTTGAGACCAAAGAAGATATTTTAGTATACTACACGGATAAATTGTTCAGTGAATTTTTGCAATTACTAAATCAAGAATCAGATCATCACTTTGCTGTTACCATCAGGCTTTATTTTCAATTTTGGTATGAGCATAGAAATTTCTTGGAACTATTAAGACGAAATGAAATGCTTCCATTTATTATGAACCAATATTCAAGGTTGTTCCCTGAAGTTTTTCAAATCATAAAAGGAAATCATCCACTCGCTCACAATACCGAGGCATTGTCCTATGCCATGGCTTTTAGCGCAGGTGGCCTATTGAGTATTCTCTTAAAGTGGGCGGAAGGTGGAATGGATAAGACTCCCGAAGAAATAATGCAACTTATGGAGTTCGTGTTTCCATATTCTCTATAACTCTTTCAAAGATCGATTTGTATTTCGTACATTTGCATCCTACTTCAAAGCTACCATCTGGATAATGTATATGAATGAAAAAAATGTCCATATAATTCACCCCATTTGGGGCAACGATATGTTTCATAACCGTGTCCGTCTGCAATAATTGCGTCATTTTTCTCTATCAGATTTCTTAATAAAGATCACCCCACTTCTTCTTGGCATAAGCCCCGTAACAAAAATTTCCCTAAGCTCATCGCCTAAGAAAACAAAAACATATTTGCATATTCACTTAAAATCCTCCAGATTATTTTGAATATCGCCACATTCATTTCTTCTGTAGATGCGGGGAAAGAGGGGGCTGAATAGCCGCAGGGTTTGCAGTTCAGTTTTCATGGTGCATCTATCCTTTCTTTTTGATTTCAGGCAACAAAAAAGCGGCTTTGTTTTTCAGTTACGAAGAACACAGCCGCTTTAAATTGCCCTACAGGGTATTGGCTTTATGAAATTGTCTGCCGGATTGATTCCGGCCTAAAAAAAGAAACATCCCACTTTCTTCTAAAAAAGTAGAGTGCATCTATGAAAAACGAGGGTTCTGAATTTCTCATTCAAAACCCTCGTCAGGCCGCATAAATACTGGGTTTTTCAGCCCTGCATCTATTTTGACCTAATCTTCTGGTGCCGAAGGAGGGAATCGAACCCCCATGGTATTGCTACCACACGATTTTGAGTCGTGCGCGTCTGCCAGTTCCGCCACTTCGGCTAACTAAAAAGTTCTTTTATTATCTCACGTCCATAGCCGGATTTTAAGTACTTTTCCATTTTCCTGGCTTGTAGCCGATTTTGATATATTTCAACGTGAACAAGTTCAAGTGGTAACATTTTTTTGGTTGATGCACATCGGCCGGAGAAATGTTGTTTTAGACGTGTTTTTAGATCTTGAGTCATCCCTTTATAAAAATCACCACTTTTCTGACTTTTTAAGATATAAACGTAAAACATTTTGTTGGTGCGCGCCTGCCTGCCGGCAGGCAGGTCTGCCAGTTTAAGCTATTTCGGTAACTAAAAGTTTTTTAATTATCTCACGTCCATAGCCGGATTTTAAGTACTTTTAATATTTCTAAATTTTAGAAAAAATTTATTTATTTGAAATGTTTTGGCTGAGAATAACTTTATTTTGACTTAAAAATGATAAAATGAATTATGAGTCTAGGAATTATGAGAGTAATCGGGTCGGTAGTGTTTTTGTATTTATTATGGCGGTATTTGAGGGATAATTATGATGATCAAAAAATTATAGCTTATTCATGGGGGGCATTATTGTCGTTTTTGGTGAGCGGCAGATTGGTCTATGGATTGATTAACTGGGGAGTGTGGAACGATAGCTGGTGGGATTGGGTGTCAGCATGGAATAAGCCGGGAATGAGCTATATTGGTGGATTTGTGGGATTAATTTTGATGACATGGTGGTATTGCCGGCAGCAGCAATGGAAATTTTTGAATTTTGCCGAGGATGTTTCCCGACCATTTTTGGTATATACGTGGTTTTTGGTGACAGATGAGTGGTTAAGATCGAAATTTGAGTGGAAACTATTGATTTATTTGCTAATGTTGGTATTGGTTTTTTTGACAAATAAATGGTTGTCGAACCGATATCGGTCGTTTACCTGGTACAAAAGCGGCAGAAAAGGATTTGTATTATTGGCGACAAGCTTTTTATTCTTTTTGGGGTTAAGTTTGGTGTTAATTTTGTTTAAGGAAAAGATAGTCAATGTGATTTTAGCTTCAGTTATTAGTTTGATTTCCTTGGTGGGATTGTATATTCTAGGAAATATAAAATATGAAAGAAAATAAAACTAAAGAAAAAATCCATTTTCCTTCCAAATTTATGGAGCCAATAAAGAAGTTTTTGGAAGTGGAGTTGATGAAATTAAAAAAGACACAAAAGGGGATAAAAGGAGCTGATCCGTTTAAAGATGAGGCCAGGACATTGGAAAATTCATCTGAAGATGATTTAGATGAACAAATTGGTCATTTTGATAGCGAAGTTAAAGCTCGGTTTTTGTCAAAAAGAATAGTCCAACTAAGAAAGGCATTGACCAGAATAAAATTAGGAAAATATGGGTTGTGTGAAAGCTGCGGTAAAATGATTGATACTGAGAGATTAGCCATTCATCCGGAAGCAACTACTTGTGTTGAGTGTCAAAAGAAAAAGGAATCTTGATTTAGGTTGGATAGGGTTGGTGGTGATATTGACAATAATTCATGACCGATTGGCCAATAGTTTGGAAGTGGTGATAAATCGAGGAGTCAGTTTTGGCTGGCAGGTGCCAGTAGTGGAGATAATTTTGGTATTAGTGCTGGGATATTGGTGGTGGAGAAAAGGTCAGTTGGGTTGGGCGGATAAAGGTGTTAGTTTGATTTTGGCGGGGGGATGGGTTAACTTGATTGATAGGTTAAGGTTTGGATATGTAAGGGATTATTGGATGTGGAGGTGGTTTTATAATAATATAGCTGATTGGGCAATTGGGTTGGGAGTGGTTTGGATGTTAATAAAATTTAATGATAGAGAAGATCAAAATAATTTACCAAAATAAAGATTATTTGGTAGTTGATAAGCCGGCAGGGATAACTACTACCAAAGAGAGAAAAGGGGAAACCGGAACGTTGGAGGATTATTTGGCGACAATATATCCCAATAATCTGCCCAGAAACGGGATTATGCACCGGCTGGACAAGGGAACTTCGGGATTGGTGTTGGTGGCAAGAAACCACCAAACCTGGTTATTTTTTAAAAAACAGTTTAAAGAGAGATTGGTAGTTAAGAAGTATTATTGTTTGGTAGGGGGTGAAACATCGGTTGATGGCAGTATAAATTGGCCGATTGGCAGGTCAAAGCATAGTTTTGGAAAATTTGAGGTGAGAGTTGAGGGTAAGGAGGCGTTGACAGAATTTAAACGGATTAAAACATATGTTAAAGGAGACAAGAAATATAGTTTTTTGGAAATTAATTTAAAGACGGGCAGGACTCATCAAATTAGGGTGCATATGAGTCATTTGCGGTGGCCATTGGTGGGCGATAAGGTTTATGGCGGGGAGACAGAAATATTGAAACGACCGTTTTTGCAGGCTTTTTGGCTGGAATTTGATAATGGTAAAGAAAGAGTTAGATATGTGACGGAGTTGGCAGGTGACCTAAAAGATCATCTAAAAATATATGAAGAAAGATAAAAAAAACTATCTGGGATTGGCGGTATTGTTGGGATTAGGAGTAATGGTGGCGGCAGCATGGGGGCGGACAAGAGGAGAGACGGGGAGAGATATAAAGTTGGGAGTGGTGGCTGATGAGGGTTTGGGGTTGGTGTCGATTTCTAAAGATAGACAGATGATCAGTCAGATGAAAATAATGGGAGAAAATGAAGTGTGGATACCGGGAGGATTGGGGTGGTATCGGGCGGAAGTGGTAAAAAAAATATTGTCGCAGGAAAAAAAGTTGGGTTGGGCAAAAAATATTTTTATTTATAGTTTGGGATTTTATCCAGATAAAATAGTCTGGACGGAAAAAATTGATGACTGGAAAAGCCGTTATTGGTGGCAGATGTTAAAAAATAACAATTTGTTGAATAAAAATGAAAACTTATCGGGAGGAATAGAGGAAAATGAGATTTATTTGGATCAGGTGATGCCAAGGGATTTTGCAGAGACTAAAATAGTCAACGAGAATATAAAATTATCAGTAATCAATATCAGTCGGGTTAATGGTTTGGCAGGGTTTGTAACTAAAAGACTGGAAAGATTGGGTTTTTCGGTGATTTCTGTGGAAACGGAAGAATCAGAAAGGACAGATAAGTGTGAGATATTGTATGGCAGCGGGGCGGGGGAAAGTTATTCTTTGGCGGTGATGGGCAAAATGTTTGATTGCAACCAAAAGGAAGATGAATCATTAAATGAAAATGAAATTGAGATTTACCTGACGGATAGTTTTTCAACAGTGATAAACTATCCTAGTTATAAAAAATAAGATATATGTCGGGACATTCCAAATGGGCCAATATTAAAAACAGAAAAGGAGCTCAGGATAAAAGACGGAGCGAAACTTTTACCAAAGTGTCAAAAAATATTCTGACGGCAATTCGATTGGGGGGAGGCAGTAGTGACCCAGAGGTAAATTTACAGCTAAAAACAGCTATAGATAAGGCAAAAGAAGTCAATATGCCCAAAGAAAATATTCAGAGATTATTGGATAGGTTTGAAGAAAGAAAAGGTAATTTGGTGACAGTGATGTTGGAGGGTTATGGTCCGTTTGGAGTGCCGATGATTATTGAAGCGGAAACTGATAATAAAAATAGAATTTTAAGCGAGATTAAATTGATTTTTAGAAATTTTGGCGGAACTTTGGGAGAAGCTAATTCGGTAATGTATCAGTTTGAGAGAGTGGGGGAGATTGAGTTTGAAAGTTTGGATGAAGAAAAACAGTTAAGTCTGATTGACATGGGAGCAATTGATTTTGACGGTAATGTGGCGTTGGTAGAAGCTATTAGTTTGAATGATTTTGTGGCTAAGGTAAAGAATGTTGGTTTGGAACCTAATAGATATGAGTTAGTATATCGGGCAAAAAACCCAATTGAGTTGGCAAGTGAGGAAGAAGTAAATAAAATTTTAGATTTGGCTGATGAACTAGAGGCAAACGATGATGTGGTTGGGGTTTGGAGCGGGTTTGAGTATAATTAATTATGCCCAAAAGACTAAAATATTTAGTTTCTTCTCTGGTAGCGGCAGTAGGTTTTTATTTTTTTGTAAATTTGCCGTATTCATCTCATTATTATGGTTTATTGGTGGGAATAGTATTAGTGGCTTTTTGTTTTTGGTTTGGATTGGGAATTATATTCAATCAGAGTTTGTATATTAGATTGATGTCGGTGGTTTTGCCGGTGGGATTTTTTGTGGGGTTTGGCTTGTTTGCCACATTGTTGCCGCAGACATTTTGGACAGTGTTTGCCTCAAGTCTATTTTTTGGAATTATATGCTATGTGATTTTTTTGGTGGAGAATTTGTTTATAGTGTCTATAGGTTATAGAATTCCGCCGCTGTATCGGGCAGCTTATACGGTAGGGTTGGTGATATTGTTACTGACAGCTTTCTTTCTATTTGACAGTTTATTTTCATTCAAGTTGATATATTGGCTTAATTTTTTGATTATCTTTGTGGTTTCGGTAATTTTGTTTATGTATGTTTTTTATAGTGTGACGATTGAATTGCCTGACGATGGCAAGGATAAAAATTTTTGGATGTATGTGTTGGTGCCGGGATTGGTGATGGCAGAATTGGGAATGGTGATGTCATTTTGGCCGGTGGGAATATTTAAGGGGTCAATTTATCTGGTAGCGGCAGTTTATATTCTGGCAGGCCTAATTCAACTTGACTTGCGGGAAAGATTATTTAAAAGGAGCTGGGTAATATTTTCCTGGATTACGGTGGCGATTGTGTTGGGGATGATATTGACGACCAGTTGGCGCTAGGATGTTTGAGCCTGGACGGCGGTAATGGCGATAGTGGTGACAATATCTTCAACAGTGCAGCCGCGGGAAAGGTCGTTAATGGGTTTGGCTATGCCTTGGGAGATGGGGCCGTAGGCTTTGGCGCCGGCTAGGCGTTCGACTAGCTTGTAACCGATGTTGCCGCTATTAAGGTCGGGAAAAATAAGAATGTTAGCTTGACCACTAAGTTGGCTATGGGGATTTTTTTGGAGAGAGACTTGGGGGGAGAGGGCGGCGTCAGCCTGGATTTCACCCTCAATAATTAAGTCGGGATATTGAGATTTGATAATTTGGGCGGCTTGATGGACGGTGTCAACACTGGGTCCAATGCTGCTGCCGTTGGTGGAATAGGAAAGAAGAGCAACTCGGGGAGAAGGGCCGATAAGTTTGACAAAACTGTCGATTGATTGTTGGGTGATTTGGGTAAGAGTTGGTGTATCTGGACTAATGTTTATTCCACAATCAGCAAAAACCATAATCCCTTGGTAACCGATGTCAGGGTGAGGAAATTCCATAATAAAAAAACTGGAGATAATATTTTGGTTGGGGGCGGTTTTGATAATTTGAAGTCCGGGTTTGAAAGTGTCGTGGGTGGTGCTGGCAGCGCCGGAGACTAAACCGTCAGCCAGACCGGTTTTCACCATCATGGTGCCAAAATAAATAGGTTGGGTAATGAGTTCTTGGGCTTGGTTTAAGGTTAAACCTTTGTCAGAACGGAGTTGAAACAGATTTTGGGCTAGATTATTTTGAGTTTCAAGGTTATGATGGAGATATTCTTTGGTTAACAAAATAATATCGGCGATTTTTTGGTCGGTGGCAATTTTGGCAGCGGCCTGAATTCTGGAGTCGTGGGCGTCGGCTAGGACAATTTTTTGGAGATTCGATTGGGCTTGGGTGTAAATTTTTTGGATAATCGGATTCATAAATAATTATATATTAAATATACGTCCTAAAATAGGGTATAATCAAAAATACAAAAATGAAAGATAAGACCAAAAAGACCCTTAAATATTATTGGGGGGCGATGAAAAACCATAAAACGTCGGGGTTGATTTTGACAGCGGCGGTAATTTTGGGGTCAGTGTTGGATACAATTGTGCCGATTTTGTCGAAAAACTTTTTTAACATTCTGTTTGATGGAGGAGTTAGAGAAGAGATTGTCAAAAGTCTGATGGGAGTGTTGATATTAATGGCAGTAATCAAATTTTTGCGGTGGTTGTTGTGGCGGGTGGCTTCGTTTTCGATCAACTTTTTTGAATCAAGAACTATTGTTGACCTGAGTCGGCAAGGGTTTGATTATTTACAAAAACATTCATTTTCTTATTTTTCTAATAATTTTCCGGGATCAACAGTTAAAAAACATAAGAGTTTTATAAACACGTTTGAGTTTTTGGCTGACCAAGTATTTTTTGAAATTATCCCGGGGATAGTAATGGTAATGGTGATGATTTTTGTGTTAGGTCGGGTAAATATATGGTTGGGTTTGGGAATGCTGGTATGGATGGCAATATTTTTGCTGATAAATTGGTGGTTTACTAAATACAAGCTGAAATATGATATTCAGAGAAGTGAAGCGGAAACAGCTACCAGTGGGTTGTTGTCTGACACTGTCAGTAATAATTTTAATATTAAACTATTTAACGGCTACATTTATGAGAGTGAAACTTATGGTGACTTGTCAGAAAATCTCCATAAGATACGTAAATTTACTTGGGATATGGGAGCAGTTTTTTATGGGGTGCAGTCTTTTTTGATGTTAGCTTTGGAAATTTTAATTTATTACTTTGCTGTCAGGTGGTGGCAGAGGGATTTGTTGACGGTAGGGGATTTTGTGTTAATTCAGTCATATTTGTTTTCGGCGGTGATGCTGGTGTGGGATTTTGGTCGGATAATGATGCGGATTTATGAACGGTTGGCGGAAGCAGAAGAAATGACGGAAATTTTGAGCTTGCCGCATGGGGTGGTGGATAAAAAAGGATCCAAGAAACTAAAGGTAAAATCGGGAGAAATTAAATTTGAAGATGTTAGTTTTAAATATGAAGATGGAGAAAAGGTGATTAAAGATTTTAATTTGGAGGTAAAGCCGGGACAAACTGTGGCTTTGGTGGGATTATCAGGATCGGGTAAGTCAACCTTGGCAAAGCTGCTGCTGAGACTTTATGATGTTGACAGTGGGCGAATTTTGGTCGACGGTCAGAATATTGCCGGGGTGAGTCAGGAAAGTTTGAGACATAGTATTAGTTTAGTGCCGCAGGATCCGATATTATTTCATCGGAGCTTAATGGAAAACATTCGTTACGGTCGATTTGAGGCGACCGATGAGGAAGTAATAGCAGCAGCCAAACTGGCTTATTGTGATGGATTTATTTCTAAATTAAAGGATGGTTATGGGTCAATGGTGGGAGATAGGGGAATAAAGTTGTCTGGAGGGGAAAGACAACGGATAGCGATTGCCAGAGCTATTCTCAAAAATTCGCCGATTTTAGTGTTGGATGAAGCTACTTCTAGCCTAGATTCAGAGTCAGAAAAATATATTCAAAAGTCATTGACTAATTTGATGAAAGGTAAAACAGTGGTAATTATTGCTCACAGGCTGTCAACGATTAAGAAAGCTGATAGAATTGTGGTAATTTCGAACAAAAAGATTGTGGAAGACGGAAACCATAATCAGTTGATTAAAGCTAAAAGCGGTATTTATAGGAAACTGTGGAATATTCAGGTAGGCGGGTTTATTAAGTATTAGTTTTTTGCCTTATTTTAGGTTATATTTGTATTTTTTCCTAGATAGGGTAGAGGCGGGTAGTTTTGGGTAGAAAACGGATTTTGATAGCCTGGGAAGAGGTTTATTAAACAATAAAGGTTTGTTGTTAGAGAGATAAACAAAGTAATTAAAATATGAGTGGTAAGAAAAAAAATAAGAGTGGCGGGTGAAGTAGGGAAGTGTCCTATAATATATAACCTATAATATTTTTCACGGTTTATCCTATAATTTTCACAGAGGATTATTGATATAGTATGATATAGTCTCTGTGGATAAGTTTGGGCGAAATGACTGTATCAAACTAGACTCGTGGGGAAGGGTCAAGAGATGGGGCAGAAGAGGGTTTGGGAGTTTATTTAAAAGAATTAAGGTTTTAAAAAGATTAAATATGGGGTTGAGGATGGATTTAAAATAACCCCTGTCCCCAGCGGGTAGGTAAGTAAAAATAGTATGTCGCACAATGTATCTTTTACGACTCTATATAAAATTTGAACTAGGGAAGGAGGGGTTTTGGGATTTGGTAAAAAAACTTATTTTTGATTTTTTTTGACAAAGTTAAAAAATTGAATTAAAGCGGAATTAAATAAAAACCGGTTTTCGTCTCCTATCAGCTTTTGCCCGCTTGTTTCTGTCCCAGGCTTAAAATTTGGGGATTGACTCCCCTAACCTAGGGTTAAGTCCCCCGATATGAGGGTATAATAGATTTTATGCCTATTTTAAGGTATAAAATGATTATGACTTCACCAGAGCCCCTAAAAACGACGTTTTTTTATTTTAGGGATATAATCTCATTGTTTTTTGGTAAGTAATGGCAAAAATTAACGTGGTAAGATGAATTATGGATAAAGATTTACAAACTTTGATAAGGCAATTTTTGGAGCATCTGGAAATTGGCAAAAACTGTTCAAAATTGACGATTAGGAACTATGAACACTATTTGGGGGTTTTGGTTGAATTTTTGGTAAATCAAAAAGGGATAGAAAAACCGATAATCAAGGATATAACATCTGATGTAGTGCATGATTTCAGATTATTTTTATCAAGACAAAAAGGAACTCATGGAGAAATGAAGCTGGTAACACAGGGATATTATGTGATTGCTCTGAGATCTTTTTTGAAATGGTTGGTGAAAAATGATCTGCCGGCGTTGGAACCGGAAAAGTTGGATGTGCCGAAAATTAAGGATCATTCTTTAAAATTTCTGGATGAACAACAAATATACAGATTACTAAATCAACCGCTTAATTCAAGTAAAAATGGCCTAAGAGACCGGTCAATTTTGGAATTGTTATTTTCGACCGGGTTGAGGGTGTCGGAAATGGTGGCTTTGGATAGGGAACAGGTAAATTTAAAGACACGGGAATTTGGGGTTATCGGCAAGGGCGGAAGGTCGAGAGTGGTGTTTGTGACCAAGCAGGCGGCTGAGTGGATAGATAGATATCTAAAATCAAGAACTGATGTTTACAAGCCTTTATTTATTAGAGACTTAAGACCAAAGGAAATCGCCTTGGCGGATGACAAGGTAAGATTGACGGCAAGGTCGGTTCAGAGATTGGTAAAAAAATATGTGCGACAGGCTAATTTGCCGGTGGCAGCCACACCGCATACTTTGCGGCATTCGATGGCGACTGACCTACTGCAGCGGGGGGCTGATCTCCGATCGGTTCAAGAACTGCTGGGTCATAAAAATATTGCGACGACTCAGATTTATACTCACGTGACTGATGCCAGGTTGAAAGAGGTTCATGAGAAGTTTCATGTGGGGAATGCCAAAAAAGAGGAATAAAAAAACAAAACTACTCCCCTACTGGTAAACAAATAGTTTTGGTTATATTTTTGGGGTTAAATAACCTATAGTAAGGCAAATTTATTAGAGATTTGGGAATAAAAAACAGGTTGAAAAAAAAATAGACTTGACAAATTGTTTTTGCCCTAAAACAGGGTTTAACTAAAATAATGTTTCTTATTAGCAACTAGTCCCCTACTCTGCTAAAAACTACTTACTGACGGTGTATCTCTTATAATATTAGACTTTGGCGGCAAAAATACAGCTTAGTTATTTTTTTTGGCTGGTGTCGGTTTGACTTCTTCAATCTGGTTGGTGTTTTCGATGATGGTCATGGCAGTTAGTTTGTCTTCGTTTGACTTAAAACGCATTAAAATAACTCCTTTAGTATTTCGGCTTAGAACCGGAATATTTTTGATGGGGAGCTTGATGGTGACGGCTTTTTTGGAGACCAAAATCACCTGCTCGACGGTTTCAGAAACCACTTGGGCGGCAGCGATATTTCCGGTTTTGGCAGTCAGATTAGCTACCTTGACGCCGATACCGCCCCGTTTTTGGAGGGGATAGAGATAAACATCGCTTCTTTTGCCAACACCGTTTTCGGTGACAACCAGAAGATGTCGGAAAGGTTTGAGAGCCAATTTATCTTTGGGTTTTTCGATAGCCGGAGGAATAATATCCATACTAACTAAATGATCACTTTCTTTTAGTAGAATACCTCTAACACCGCGGGTGTGCCGACCCATGGGACGGGTGTCGGATTCGCTAAAACGAATACATTTGCCGTGTTTAGTGACCAAAAATATGTGGCTTTGACCGTCGGTGACCTTGGCCCAGGCCAACTGATCGTCGGCATCGAGCTTGATGGCAGCCAGGCCGCTTTGACGGATATTTTTAAATTTTTCTACAGAAGTCTTTTTGATAACCCCATTTTTGGTCGCCAGTAGAATGTATTGAGAATGATTATTCTTTTTAACATCCTCGGTATCAATGGCTAAAACGGTATGGACACTTTCTCCCTGGAGAATATTGATGAGGTTAACAACAGCCTGACCTTTGGCCTGACGGTTGCCTTCCTGAATATCCCAAACCTTGGTTTTGAAAACCCGACCGCGATTGGTAAAAAAGAGAAGGTCGTTGTGAGTGTTGACGGAGAGCAAACAAGCGATTTCATCCTCTTGTTTGGTGGTCATACCGATAACACCGATACCACCGCGTTTTTGAGTTTGATAAGTTTCTTTAGGAACCCGTTTGATGTAGCCGGTTTTGGTAAGGGTAACTAGGGCCGGTTCGTTGGGAATTAGGTCTTCGTCGCTAAAATCTTCGAGTCCACGGATATAAATTTTGGTCCGGCGGGAATCGGAATATTTTTCGATGATTTCTTTGTTCTCGGACTTGAGAGCGGCAATCATTTTTTCCGGTTTGGTGATAATGGCGGTAAGTTCGGAAATAGTTTTTTCGACCTGATTATATTCTTCGTCTATTTTTTGCCGTTCCAGACCTGAAAGTTTACGAAGCTGCATATCTAAAATAGCCTGAGCTTGAAGATCGGTAAAGCCGAATTTAGTCATTAATTTGATTTTGGGATCTTCGTCGGGCTTGGTGCCGCGGATGGTTTTGATAACCTCTTCGATAACATCAAGGGCTTTTTTGAGACCTTCTAAAATATGAGCCCGCATCATAGCACCCTTGAGATCAAAGATGGTGCGGCGGCGGATAATGGTTTCGCGGTGACGGAGAAACAGAAGCAACATTTGGCGCAAGTTTAGGGTTTGAGGAATGCCATTAACTAAAGCCAGCATGTTGGCAGAATAAGATGATTGAAGTTGAGTGTATTTGAAGAGTTTGTTAAGGATTGATTTGGGGCGGCCATTTTTTTTGATTTCGACTACGACTCTGATACCATGTCGGTCTGATTCGTCCCTAAGATCGGAAATACCGATTATTTTTTTGTCATGGACAAGATCGGCAATTTTTTTGACGAGTTCGGCTTTGTTAACCTGATACGGGAGTTCGGTGATAATAATGCGGACTTTGCCGGATTTGGTTTCTTCGATATTGGTTTTGCCCCGAATATCAAATTTGCCGCGACCGGTATTATACATTTCAATTATTCCGGTTTTTCCATATATTTCTCCATAAGTGGGAAAATCCGGTCCTTGAACCACTTGGGTGAGATCTTCAATAGTGGCGTTAGTTTCTAGATTATATTTTTGTTTTTCTAACTCAAAAATGGGTCTGAGAACTATCTCTTGGGTGGTTTTGGCGGGAGCCAGGATGTTGCTAATTTCGATATCATCGACGACTTTTTCGATGTGGCCCTTGTCCAGACAGATATCGATAGCTTGACAAAGTTCTTTGAGATTGTGAGGAGGAATTTTGGTGGCCATACCGACGGCAATACCGTCAGCGCCGTTTAGAAGAAGGTTGGGAACTCTGGCGGGCAAAACTACCGGTTCTTTGATGGTGGCATCAAAATTGTCCATCATATCGATAGTATCTTTGTTGATATCCGAGACCATTTCCTGGCTGATTTTGTCCATCTTGACTTCGGTGTAACGCATGGCGGCCGGAGGGTCGCCGTCGATAGAGCCGAAGTTTCCCTGACCTTTGATAAGGGGGTAGCGGAGAGAAAAATCCTGAGCTAGGCGAACGATGGCCATATAAACTGACATATCACCGTGAGGGTGATATTTACCTAAAACTTCACCCACAACTTTGGCTGATTTCGTATTTTTGCTGCCGCTGCCAAGACCCATTTGATCCATAGCGTAGATAATGCGGCGGTGAACCGGTTTCATGCCATCACGAACGTCAGGGAGGGCTCTTTGGACAATGACACTCATGGCATAGTCAAGATAGGATTTCTCCATTTCCGGGACGATGTCAACTGACATTATTTTGCCGATGTGATTGTAGTTTTTGTTGGTAGGTTGGTCGGTCATGGATCTTTAAATATCTAAATTTGCCAGATGGGCGTGGGTTTGAATGAATTTTTTTCGGGGAGGAACTTCGTCTCCCATAAGAGTTCTAAAAATTTCATCAGCTTTGAGGGCGTCTTCAACGTTAACTTGTTTGAGAACCCGGGTAGCTGGATTCATAGTGGTGTCCCAAAGCTGCTGCGGATTCATTTCTCCTAAACCTTTGTAGCGTTGAATATCAAATGATTTTGAAGTGTCAATTTTTTTGAGAGCGATATCTTTTTCGTCTTCGGTGTAGGCATATTCAGTTACTTTACCTTGTTTGATTTTGAAAAGCGGCGGCATGGCAATATAAACATAACCGCTTTCGATGAGATTGGGCATATGGCGGAACATAAAAGTGAGGAGAAGAGTGGCAATATGAGCGCCATCAACATCGGCATCGGACATAAGAATAACCCGATGATATCGGAGTTTTTCAAAATTCATTGTCTCCCCTATCCCCATTCCCAAAGCCACAATCAGATCTTTGAGTTTGTCGGAGGCAACGACTTTGTCCAGTCTCATACCTTCAGTGTTGAGAGCCTTGCCCCAAAGGGGCAAAATGGCCTGAAATTTACGGTCTCTCCCCTGCTTGGCAGAGCCGCCGGCGGAGTCACCTTCAACAATAAAAATTTCTGATTCTTCAGGGTTGCGGGATTGGCAGTCGGCTAATTTTCCCGGCAGTCCCAAAGATTCAAAAGCGCCTTTGCGCATAATAGCGTCTTTGGCAGCTCGGGCAGCTTTGCGAATTTGGATAGCCAGAATAGATTTACCGACAATAATTTTGGCAACATCGGGATGTTCTTCAAAATAAACTTCAAGTTCCTCACGGACAATTTTGGCGACAATGGGCTGAACTTCACTGTTGCCCAATTTACCTTTAGTTTGGCCCTCAAACTGGAGATCTTTGGAACTCATGCGGATGGAAATAACGGCAGTTAAACCTTCGCGGACGTCATCACCGGTAATAGTGTCATCTTTTGACTTCATCATTTCTTTTTTGGCGGCGTAGTCTTTGATGACTTTAGTCAGACCAGTTTTGAAACCGGTTAGGTGAGTTCCGCCTTCGTGAGTATTGATGATGTTGACAAAAGAGGGAGTATTTTCTTGGAAAGTATCGTTGTATTGTAGAGCAATTTCAACTCCGATTTCGTTTTCTTCCCGCTTGATGAGAATAGGTTCATGGAGAAGAGTTTTGTTTTTGTTTAGTTCTCGGAGCAGAGAGACAATGCCGCCTTCAAAATAGTAATGATGTTGGGTTTGATGACGGTCGTCGTAAAAGTGAAAATAAATTTTTGAAGTTAGATAAGCCCGGTCTTTGAGAGACTTAATAACGGTTTTATTGTCAAATTCGAGGGTTTCTTTGAAAATCTGAGGATCGGGAGTAAAGGTGACGGTAGTGCCGTCAATATTTTTGGGGACGATTTTTTTGAGACGGTCAATTTTGGTTTCGGGGATTTGAGTAAGTTTAGTTTTGACTGAACCACGGGAGAATTCGATAAATTCAATTTTGTGATTGCGGCGAACTTCGATTTGGTAATTAACTGACAGGGCACTAACACAAGCAGCACCAACTCCATGCAATCCGCCGGAAACTTTGTAGGCTGAACCTTCAAATTTACCGCCGGAATGGAGAGTGGTCATAATAACCTCAATAGCTGGTTTGTTGTATTTGGGCATAATGTCGGTGGGAATTCCCCGACCGTCATCAGCAACGGTAACTGAATTGTCCTGATGAATAACAATCCAAATATTTTTAGCAAACCCGGCTAAAGCTTCGTCAATAGAATTGTCGATGATTTCGGTTAGACAGTGATGTAATCCCCGACTATCGGTCGAACCGATATACATAGCTGGGCGTTTGCGGACCGGCTCTAAGCCTTCGAGAACGACAATTTGGTCGGCATTATATTCTTGAGATGGTGACATTGATATTTTTTCCCTTAAACTAGTTTAAAAATGGTTTATAAAACTAAATTAATTCTAACAGAGCTAAAATAGGTTTACAATAAGCAAATTATTCCTAAAGATAGGGTAAATATACTATATAAAAACTATGGATTTTTAGGCAAAATTTTTGAGAGAATGTCGTAGGAAACAACTGAGGCAGCCACCAAAACATTTAAGGAAACATTGATGCCGTGCATAGGAATTTCGACGATAGTATCGACCATTTTTAGAACCTGGGGTGAGATACCGTGAGATTCACTGCCGACTACTAGGGCTATAGGAGTTTGATATTTGGCCTGGCGGTAGTCAAGACTTTTTTGATTTTGTTCGCAAGCAACAATTTGATAACCAGATTTTTTTAGTTGGTTGAGACAATCGAGGGTGGATTCAAATTGCTGCCAAGGAACCCATTTCCAAGTGCCAATGGAAGCGCGATGAATTTTTATGTTCGGCGGAGTGACAACCGGACCACAGAGATAGAGTTTTTGGACTCCCAGAGCGTCGGCCAAACGAAAAAAAGAACCAATGTTATACGTATCTAAAACATGATCTAAAACCAAAACTAGGGGGTGGCGTTTGATCTGAGACTGCATTTTTTGAGCTGTTGAGGGGCGGCTGCGTCTAATTTGGTGGGAATTTAGTTTTTTCATAAAGTTTATTTTAGCAAACAAAAACCCCGCCGGAGCGGGGTTTAGGGATTAACCAAAAAATTAACAGCCGCCCTCGGTGGCTCCTTGAACCTGACCGTCGGGAGACTTGGGGGTCTCAAGAGTGGTTTTACACTCTTTTGGGGGTCGGTTGAAAGAAGCACAGATGGCCTCTTTGATAGCATCAGGAGAGCGGTATTGGCTTTGAGTAAAGACTTTATTGCCAATTTTAAGAGTACCAGTATTATCCTGAGTATAGGCGGATTCGGGTGGGAAAGCGATCCCGTTGACAAACAGAGTTGGAGACCCTTGAACACTATTTTTGGTAGTAAGAGCGATTTCCTTTTCGATTAACTCTCCGGCCTGATTGTTGAAACACTCAGTAATTTTGGTGGTATCAAGACCAGCTTGTTTAGCCTGATCTTCCCAACAAGTATCGGCATTTTTGTCGGTGCAGTTTTTGTTGACATTCTCAACAAACTTCCACCAATTGGTTTTGTCTTCACTTTGGTTGTAGGCACAGATTTCTCTAACATCCTGATTGGCTTCTATCCGACCATGAAGAGAGCCGTAATAGTTGTTACCAATTTTGAGATATTGGCTTTCGTTAGTGCACTCTTTGAGCATGGTGTTAATTTGAGCCTTACAATCTTCGACACTTTTGAGCTGTCCCTGACTGTTTTGGACATACATCTGACAGTTAGCAGGATCAGGAACATTTTTTTGACAATAATCATTGAGACTACCTTCAACCTTGCTGAAAATGTATTGAGGTCTGATATCAGCTGATTTGCCTAGCAAATCAAAGACTGGTTTAATAACATCCTCGGCGTCGTTACCAAAAGGACAAAAACTCATAACATAAAACTGGAATTCGGGCTTATCTGATTTCTTGGCTTCAAAAACATTTTTGGCTTTGACGGCAACAGCGCCACCATTGGTTTTAAGCCAAGCAGCTCCAGCAAAGAATGAGGAAACTGCCAACAAAAGAGAAAAAATAATAACTCCAACTAGTGGAATGGTAACCGACTTGGTAGCAACCGGTTCTGATTTTGGTTTGAGATTTTTTTTGATTTTTTTGGTCATATTAATTTAAATAATAATTATTCTTCGGCAGAAATAGCGCCAACAGGACAAGAGTCAATGGCGCTTTGAACTGATTCAGTAACCTTGCCGGGTTGATTTTTAACTTTAGCTTTGTAGATGGTAGTATCCATTTCAAAAACTTCAGAATCAATCAAAGGACAAGTATTGCAACCAATACATTTGTCTTGGTCAAGTAAAATTTTGGTCATATGTTTTTAATTATATACATAAATATATCTGCCACAAGGGTTTGAGTTAAAATTGCTGTTTTTGGTTATTGTCCAAAAAATTCCCTGCCTGAATAATAGCGCGGAGTAAGAGATTGATTCTGTCTTCAGCTTCGTTTCGGGATAAATTTTTATAATTGTTGGGAAAATAATGGAATATTTCGTTGCGGCCAAATTTCCAGGCATCCCAGAGAATTTCGGCCAGCTCCTCTCCTCTATCATCATAATCGGATAATTTTTGATAAACAGAAAATCGTTTGTACCGAAGTGAGGGATTGAGAGTTTTGCCGACACGGAAACGATCAGATTCATATTCCTGATTGGAGATAATACCTATTTTAAGGAAAAAATCCTTAAGATAACCTTCGTATGATTTGGCTATGGGAGAAACCAGGAAAGAAAAGTCACTAATATCATCGTTGATTTTGAGCCGACCAAGAATTATTTCAACATCATTTACCAGGTTAGATTGATGACCGGAAAGATATTTTTTGGCTTCAGAAAAAAGTTCGGGGCGGGAGACCATCATATTTGAAATTTAATTAGTAAAGTAACAAATATAACAAAAAAAACGGTAAAGACGGCCAAATATTGACCCAAAAATTTGACCGGAAGTTGGGTTTGCTCCCGGGCAAAGAGCCATTTTTGGAGTATCTTGGGATCGCGAAAATAATCAATATATTCATCAATCAGCAAGTGGAGATTAAGAGAAATGGTGAGACTATGGACAAAAAGATTGTTGGTGGAGGTAAAAATAAAGAAGGAAAAAAGAACCAGGATAATTTGGAAAAAATAATGGTGAAAAATAAGGTTGTGATGAGTGTTGTGACTGATTTTGATAAGCCGAAAAATAGATTTAAAGTCATGGCGACTGAGAGCGGTGCGGGCTAAGCGGCTTTCTTCCAAATTCGGTTTAAGAAAATACCAAAAAATGAAGTGATCTAAGTCAAGTAAAAACATGCCCAAAATTATGCCCAAAAAGAGAAATAGTAGCTGAAGATTGTTAACCCTAAAGACCACCAAAAAAATAGCGATAAAAAGAAAAAGAATGGTAGAGGCCAACAGGTGGTGGCGGAATTTATATTTCACTAATAAATGATAGCAGAAAGTTTTACTCGTATCTGAGGGCTTCGATGGGAGAAAGCTGACTGGCTTTGCGGGCGGGAGTGACACCAAAGATAATTCCAACCATAAAAGAAACCCCAAAAGCGGTTAAAATAGAGTTGAAAGTGACTTTGGCAGGAAAGAAATTGTTGATAGCGGCTGTGCCCAAGGAACCTAATATAATACCAATAATTCCACCCAAGCCGGAGAGAATAACGGCTTCAAAAAGAAATTGAATGAGAATAGCGCGAGGGTAGGCGCCGATGGCTTTTCGCAGACCAATTTCTCTGGTCCGCTCAGAAACAGTAACCAACATGATATTCATAATGCCGATACCGCCAACAACCAGAGAGATGGCGGCAATGCCGGTTAGGGCAGTGGTAAGAACGCTGATAATAGAATTGATCGATTTTAAAAGTTGGGAACTGTCGTAAACTGAAAAAGAATCCTTGTCGTATCTTTTTTCCATGGTCTTGGTAATATTTTTTTTGACTTGATCAACTGAATTACGGTCTTTGGCTTTGGCCATGAAAGAAATAATATTGTCGTTGCCGGATAGGTCTGCGACTAGATTAAAGGGAGCATAAGCTTGCTCATCAATGTTGGGACCGCCCATAGACGATCCTTTTTGGTCAACAACACCAATAACCTTTAGAGTTTTGCCTTTAATAATTACGTTTTTGCCGACAGCTTTGGAATTGGGAAATAAGGTTTCAGCAACCTTGTATCCAAGGACAATGACGGGGCTCTTTTTGGCATTTTCTTCATCGGTATACCAACGACCGTTGCCGGGTGAAGGAAGTAGGTTGCTGGCTTGACCCATAGCTTCGATAGAACCATCTAATTCGGCCTGTTTTTTGGTGGCGTTGGCAGATTTTATATCAATAAAGATAAAGTTTATGGGAATAATGGTGGTATTTTTGATTTCTTTTTTGAGAATATTGAGGTCTTTTTGAGTAAAAGTAGTGGTTGACATGCCGCCGCTATTATTAAAACCGCCGGTTTCATTAAAGATTTTACCGGGAGAGATAAAGATAGAATTAGCACCAAGAGTTTCAAATTGTTCAGCGACAAAACTTTTTAGACCATTGCCGATAGAACTAAGCAGAATAACTGAAGTTACACCAATAATAACACCCAGCGAGGTAAGGATAGTCCGGCTTTTATTTTTTAGAACTGATCGGATACTGCTGCTGAGCAGATCTTTGAGAGATGGTTTAATCATGAGGTTTTATTTTGCCATCTTTAATAATAATGACCTTTTGGGCTTGATTAGCAAGATTAGGGTCATGAGTGACCAAAACAATAGTGTTACCTTCGCGATGAAGCTGGTGAATAAGAGAAATGACCTCTTGACCGGATTTGGAATCAAGATTGCCGGTAGGCTCGTCGGCAAGAATAATTTTGGGGTGGTTGACCAGGGCTCGGGCGATAGCTACCCGCTGCTGCTGACCACCGGAGAGTTGAGCGGGAGTATTTTTGAGTTTGTCACTGAGACCAACTTTGTCCAACATCTGTCGGGAGATTAGTTCGCGGTCTGAGGCGGGAGTGTCAGAATAAAGGAGTGGTAGGGCGACATTTTCCAGAGCTGAAGTTTTGGCCAAGAGATTAAATTGTTGAAAAACAAAACCGAGAGTTTGATTTCTGATTCTAGCTAGGTCGTTTTCTTTTAGCTGGGAGATGTCTCTACCTTCGAGCAAAACTTTGCCATTGGTAGGATTATCAAGGAGGCCAATGATGTGCATAAGGGTAGATTTGCCAGAACCGCTGGGACCGGTGATAGAGATAAATTCACCCCGGCGGATTGAAAGAGATACACCATCGAGGGCATTGAAACTATCCCCGCCGGTAATATAGGTTTTGACGATATTTTTCAGCTCCAAAACAATCGGTGATTTAGATTTTCTTGACGATGATTGAGTCATTGATGCTTATACCGGACAAGACCTGAACTTCAGTATCAGTTTCAATTCCGGTATCTATGTAAATTTTTTCTAAGGTTTGATCTTTTTTTACCCAAACATAGGTTTTGTCATCTTCATAATTGATAGCCTCAAGCGGCAAAACTAAAGCGTTGGTTTCTTCATCAAGGATAATAGTGGCATCACCATCCATACCCAGACGATAGCGCATATCCTGATTATCAACGTGTAGTTTAAAATCAATCTTGTAAACTGTGGAGGTTTGCCCCGGGACAGGGGTAAAGGCAATATTGGTAATTTCTGAATCAAATGTTTCCTGAGGATAGGCATCAATCTTTAGACTGGCTGATTGACCAACTTTGACTCGGGTGACATCGTCTTCATCAATTTCGGATTTAAAATAAACTGAATTGGGGTCGATGATGGTGAAAGCGGAAGAAGCGGGAGTAATGTTGACTCCAGGGTTAGCAGGCTCGGCGCCAGTGACAATGCCGTTAATGGGACTCCAAATAGTGGCATATTTGATGGCTAAATCATTTAGTTCGTAGCTGATGACAGAGTTATTGAGCGAATATTGAGACCGGTTGAGGATGCGCTTCATTTCGTCGGTTAAGGTTAAATTATCTTTTTCGGTTTTGTATTTATCCTGGGTATCATCAAATTGAGATAATTGGGTTTTGTAATTGTTAAGAGAGATTTCCAGTTGTTTTCGGAGTTCCTGTCTGTCAAGAGAGGCCAGGGACTGCCATTTTTTGACCCTATCCCCTTCCTTGACACCAACCCAAATTAGTCTGCCTGGAGTTTGAAATCGGACTTCAGCTTTGTCTTTGGCATCAATCGAACCAGATAAAGTAATACTGTAATTAATATCTTTTGTCTTTGGTGTAACAACAGTATCTTTTTTAGGATTAAAAACTTGAGGGTTTTTGTATTTTTGAGCTTGGATTTGGCGAAAACCCAGAAAAAGAATCAAAGCTATGGCGATACCTAAAATAATTTTTTTACGATACTTTTTGAGAAACTTCATGCAAGCAATTGTATCATTAAGTTTGGGTTTTGTCGGCTTTAAGTTGGCGTAATTTCCACATAAACAGTTTATATGGAGTTTTGATAGTTCCCGGACTTTGATCTTTGACAAAATATCGGGCTTGTTCCAGAACATTTCGGTTGGTATTTTTGGCCAGACGGATATAAAGTGAGCGGTTTTTCCAATCGCCTAATTCTTCGGCTAATTCCAGACCGTAGGCCTGATATTCCATTTTGACGTATTTTTGGCGCTGTTTAAGAGTATCTTTGAATTTTTCCAATTGTTGAGAGACGGGAGTGGGTTTGTCTTGTCTCATTTGGGCAACTGAAGATATAAAATGTAGGCTTGGCCGTCGGTAAGGAAGTTGTTGCCGCTTTTTTTGGTGCCATAGGTTAGTCCGGTAAGATTTATTTTTTCAAATGACTTAACAAAGCCGTTGTGAGTCAGCTGATTTTTTATATCCTCTCTTTCATTATCAACCAAAAGTTCGGTTTGGTGGAAAGGCATAACAATTTTAAACTTTTTTTTGATATTTTGGTCAAAATGGGCAGTTCCTACCCAAACTGGTTGATTATCAGGAGTAACAAAATTGGTTTTCCAAAAGTGGATGTGATGACGGGAGCTGACAGATCCGGGAGTATCTGGCCTGCCAAAGCCGATTAGGTTGGGTTTGGTATCCCAAAAAACAGGGAGTCCGGGAGCGTTGGGATATGGTTGATTAAAAATAACGGAATTTACCAACTTGGCATAAACTTTGATTCCGGGTCGGTCCAAAAGATACCAGCCAATGTCAGTAAAGGCGCGGTTGATGAGAGATTCACTCCCGACAATAATAATGTTAATTGGTTCGGCAGGATAGGAGTTGATAGATTCACTAACCTTGGGGAGCTGTTGAAAAAGTTGGTATTTGATTTGGTCGGGAGTAATGGTGGTAACAGGGGGTGGCTGGTTTTGGGGTGATTTTGCCAAAGGATGAGTGTAGTAATAGGAGTAAATAAAAGCTATCCAAGTGAGAATAAGGAGAACGGACAAGGATCTGGCAACAACGGGGTGAAATTGAATGGAATCTGGTTTGGGTGGAGTAAACTTTTTTTTGATTTTGAGGGAAGTAGCCATAATGACTAACCAGGCGCTGCCGACAGCCAGACTAGCAAGGACATCGGAGGGCCAATGAGCTCCCAAATAAATCCGGGAGATACCAACTAAGCTGATAAGAGAAAGGCTAATCAAAAAGATAATCACTTTTAAAAATTTACGTCTTTCAGACTGGATGACAAAATAGGCTAGGAGGCCATAAAAAGCCAGAGCAACAAAGGTATGGCCGCTGGGGAAACTGTAACTTGGTTCGATTACAAGTGAATCGGTTAGAGGTGGCCGCGGTCGACTGATGAGATGTTTAATCAGCCAAACCAAGACTTCCCCACCGAGAACAGAGATCAATAAAGTTTTGATGAAACGGCGTTTTTTGAACAAAAATAAAATTAAAGAAGTGATAATGGTGCCAATAATAATGATTTCGCCCTTGGCCAGATAAGTGATAAAAAGCATCTGTTGATTTAGTTTGGGATGGCGGAGAGCACTAAAGAGATTGAGAACTCTGAGGTCAAACTGGATGATATTTTCGTTGCCGATGTAATCCTGAAGAATGCCAAAAAAAATGTAAATAAAGAATAAGGTAATTAAAAACCCGATAGTGAAATGTAAGCCGTATTTTTCGGTCGGAGTGAGACGTTTTTTGAGAAAACGGAATAACTTAGGATACCTTTGAATAATTTTGCTGACCTCAGGATCGTTTTTGACGCCGCGGCCGATGGATTTGGTAACTGATTTTATAATTTTGACCATAGATTTTGGTTGGTGGACCTTGGCGGACTTGAACCGCCCTCTCGGCAATGCGAATGCCGTGCTCTACCAGATAAGCTAAAGGCCCTAATTGTCTAGACAATTATTATATCTTAATCTAGAATCAAGCATATGAATAAGAAAATATTGTGGTTGGGATTGGTTATTTTAGTGATAATCGGCGCATCAGTATATTTGAGAGGAAGAGGAAAGATAATCCCAAATAATGAGGATAATACGCCAAAGAAAATAGAAGTTAAAAAAATGCCGTATAACGGGAGTAAAAAGGCTTGTGATGTTATGTCGCCGGAAATTGCAGAAGCTTTGTTTTCGCCGGTAGTTAAACCAGTGGAAAATAATGGGGACGATCGGGTTTGTGTCTATGCTGATAAAGAAAAGTTGGGTATTTCCCATTATGTATTGATGATGTCGGTAGGGACGGCAAGGGATGAAGATTATAAAAGGTATGAAGATAAGAATTACAAAAAAGTTGAAGGGTTGGGTGAGGTGGCATATTGGGATGAATCTAGAAGCGTGTTGGATATTAGAGCCGGTGATACTAGTTATAAAATTGGTTATCAGGCTAACGGTCCGTCAACCCTACAGACAGTTCGACCGGTGGCAGAATTAATTAAGGAAAGATTTTTGAAGTAATTTTATCAAGAGTTTGTTTGATTATTTCTTGTTCGGAGGGAGAAAATGGTTGGAGGACATAGTCTTCGGTGGGGATGGGAGAATTTGGTTTGTCAATGCCGATTCTGAGACGGTGAAAGGCTTGAGTGTGGAGATGTTCAATGATAGATTTGATGCCGTTATGGCCGGCAGGACCCCGGTCAAATTGAATCCGATACTCCCCTACCGGTAAATCAAGATCGTCGTGAACAACTAAGATATCTTGGGGATCAAGTTTATAAAAATTAACTAATTTTTGGATGGTTTGACCAGAATTGTTTATATAGCCGGTAGAAATGGCAAAAATATTTTTTTGACTCCCCTGCCCGACTTCACAAATTTCTGCCAGTAAGGTTTTTTTGGGAGCGAGAGAGAGATAACACTGATCAAGATATTGTCTGATGAATTTTTGTCCTAAATTGTGGCGGGTGGCTTGATATTTTTTATCTGGATTGCCCAGGCCAAAGATTAATTTCATAGAATAGTTTAGCATTTGGAATTTTGATAGTTAAATATATATTTTGATATATATTTATAGCCTAAGAATAGGAAAGAATGTTTTTTATATATTTGTTAGCAGTCTAGTTGCTAGTCTGCTAATTGGTGGAAGTCTGATTCGGTAATAATTTTGGTGCCGATTTTTTTGGCAGAAATAAATTTGTCGGAAGTAGAACTGATTTCGTTGGTAATAAGATAATTAGTATGGGAAGTAACGGTATTTGAGACTTTGCCACCAAGGGAGATAATTTTTTCTTCGAGTTGTTTGCGGGGAAGCGATAAGGTGCCGGTGATAGCAAAACTAAGACCGGATAATTTAGTTTTTGGGGCAGAGTTATTTTTTAGAGTGACCTGATTTAGGATAGACTCTATCCAGTCACGCCGTTGGTTGAGTCCGTTGAGGATTTTTTGGGCTAAGGTGGTTTTGAAACCTTTGATGGCCAAAAAGTCAGCAAGATTTAGGTTTAAAAGTTTTTTTGGGGTATCAAAACCGGCAATAATAAGCTGTTGGATGCGGGCGGCGGAAAAATTGGGAATGGAAGCCGCATCAAAAATCTCCTTGAGAGTAAGATGTTTTTTGAGGTCGATTTGGCGAAGGATATTTTTGGCTGATTTTTCACCTAAATTTTCCAGATCTTGGATATCGTTGAGAGTGAGTCGGTAAAAATCTCCAGGAAGTTTGAGTTTGTCTGAGTGATAGAGTTTTTTGATAGTTTTGTCGGAGAGACCGAGGATTTGGAGTTTGTCGCAAAATAGTTTAAGAGAGCCTAAAATTTGGGGCAGGCACTTTAGAGAATTGGGGCAGCGGAGAGATTTGTTTTCTTTGATAAGAACGGTTTTGCAGGCGGGACAGTGAGTGGGAATAGAGGCAGTTCCAGGATTAACTTTGGTGATAACTTTTTCGATATGGGGAATAACATCACCGCGGCGGGAGATTTCAATGATGTCACCGAGATTTAAATTCTTTTTGGCAACTAAATCATAATTACCCAGAGAGGCAAAATTAATGACGGCACCAGAAATTTCGATGGGTTCAATTTCGGCTACGGGAGTGACAGATCCCAAAGGTCCGACCTGCCAGGTGATATTTTTGATTTGGCTTTGGTTGGAATCGGCGGGAAATTTGTAGGCGACCTGATATTTGGGTCGGCCATTTTTTTGACCCAATTTTTTGGCAATTTTAAGATCGTTGATTTTGATAACCAAACCGTCGATGTCGTAAGGGTATGATTCTCGGTCGCGGTGTAAAAAGTTTTGGTAGATTTTTTCTATAGCTTCAAAGGTGTGGCAAAGATGGGATTCGACTGGGGTAAAACCAAGAGTTTTTAGAAGGTCTATTTTTTCGGATTCGGTGGCAAAAGTTCCAGAAATATCGGTGGCGTAAAGACTACAAAGATGGGAATTGAGACCGTCAAGTCGCTGAGAAAGTCCGGAAGCGGCGTTACGGGGATTAGAGTAAAATCCCTCCGATATCGTAGTAACGATATCACCTCCCTTTGACAAGGGAGGTAGAACTTGTTTCTCGACGATTTTATTTAATTTTATAAAGTCTTTTTTGGTGACGAGAATTTCGCAGCGGATGGAGCCGGAAAATTTTTGGGGCAATCGGGGGACAAAATTCTTCATTTTGACGACATTTTGGGTGATGATATCCCCTATCAGACCGTTGCCGCGGGTAATGGCGTCAACCAGTTGTCCTTGGTTGTATTCAATCTCCAAAGAAATGCCGTCGCATTTGACTTGGACTAAAAATTTACTATTCTGAGGTATTTTTTTGAGCTGAAAATAATGGACTAAATCGGCATAGGTGTTGACTTTGTTTTGGGAACCCATGGGGAGGAAGTGAGATTTTTTGTCAAAGCCGGTATTGAAATCATCGGTGCCGACTTTAGAAAAAATCCGATGGTAAGGGTTTTGCCGGTGAAGAGTGTTTTCAAGAACATCGTAGGTGTGATCGTCCATAATAGGTTTACCGCCGGTATAATAAGCTTTTTTGGCTTCAATCAGAAGTTCGCCCAGGCTTTCGGGAGAGATGTTTTTGAGTTCGGCAGAATCAAGGGTAATCATAAGTTATTATAACGGCCCTAGAGAAAAAATCGTTAGACATTGGTCAGACAATAATAGGCGCCCTTGGTGGAACCGCGTTTTTCGATAGCACCAGAGTCGACTAGTTTTTTGAGATCGCGCCAAATAGTATCATCGGAAACCATAGGCAGAAGTTGTTGAGCATCGGGCATGCGTAAACCGCCAAATTGCTGCATATATTCAACTAATTTAATTTGACGTTCGCTTAGGTGGACTTGTTTGCCGCCAAGTTTTTGTTTGAGTTTGATGTCGCGGGAAAGAGATTGGACTTTGTCTTTGACCCGGGAGAGTTCAACGGCCAGAGCCTGGGTATAATATTCAATCCATTTGGTCAGATCACGTTTAAAAATATCGGAGGAGAGTAAATGGGTGTTTTGGATGGTGTTGTAATAATCTTCGGCATTGCGGTCAAAATATTCTTCCATAGAAAAAAGACGGCGGATGTCATAACCTTGAGTATAAAGAGGTAGCATGGCAAAAGCACGGGAAACACGGCCATTACCTTCGATAAAAGGGTGAATGGCAACTAAAATATATTGACTGATAGCTGATTTGATGGTGGCGTGGATTTCCTGAGAAGCGGAGCTGTTAATCCAGTCGATAAAATCGGTCATAAGATACGGAACTTCGATGGCTGGCGGAGGTCGGTGGGCAATTTCGCCGGTGCGGGTGTTTTTGAGAACGACTTGTTGGTGACGGTATTTACCAACGTCTGATTCGGGAATAATTTTGGCGGTGGTCAGTTGGTGAATCCGTTTGATAATAGTTTCACTGTAGAAGAAGGGGCGTTTTTTGTCGTTAGTGTCGATATTTTTCTCTTCCGGCAGGGGCATATTAGCATCGTAAAGAGACCAAAGTTCTTCAAGATAAGACATAACGTTGCGGTAGTTAATAACTTCCTGAATATCTCTGTCGGTAGCAGTAATTTGATGACCTTCGACCAAGCGGGCAACTTCCTGAAAGGTAAGGTCGTTACCCTCGATGCGGGTGCCATAGTGGACGGTGCGGACAATAGCTTCCTGTTGAAATTGCTTTTCGTAGGCAGGAATCATCGGAGCCTCATCGATGATAGCTTTGGCGGCTTCGATTTGGCCAATATTTTTTAGAATTTGATTATTGATTGAGAAGACAGGAGAAAACATTGTAAGCTGATTATAGCATTTTTGGGACAGTAGTTAAGGGGAAAATGCGGAAATCAGATGCTATAGTTTGACTTTGGCGGGAGCGACTGTTAGTAATATTTATGGAAGTATCATATTCTCCCGAAAGGGCACCGGATATAAAAGTATTTAAAGCTGATGCTCAAAATTATGATTTTTTGAGCCGTCATTTGACGGCGGAACCGGATAAGTGGAAAGATATGACTGAGGTGGCGTCGGAGTATATAAAATGTACTAAAGATGTAATTAAGGTTTTAGATGGGACAGACAATAGGCGGGATATTAAGGATGACGACAAGGAAGCGGTAGCGGCAGGGGCTCCCGATGTGGTGATTTATTTGGATAAATCTGCCAGACCTGTGTCGTGGTTGGTGGATAAATTTTGGTCGGAAACGGCGGATAAAAATGCGGTCAAGCCGATGACTAAATTCTTGAGCATAGACCGTGATGATAAAACTTGGGAGGATTTGGAGATGACTGGAGCCAGAGAGCCAACTGATAAAATTTATAATTTTGACAGATTATCAAAAGAAAAAGTATTGGCAGTTAGGGCTATTTTTCATCGGGGGGAATTGTTGCCAAATAATTGGAAACAGGAAGTGGTAAAAAATAATGATTTGGATCAAAAAAATATTTTAATAGTTGATGAGGTTAAGTCCAGTGGTAGAACATTAATGATTGCCCAGAAGTTGCTAAAACGAGCTTTTCCAACTTCAAATATCAGTGGCGTCTATTTTTGGGACTCAAGATTTAAATTAATCCGGAGTAGCGGACAAACGGTCCAGCAGATGACAAGTGTGCCGGTATGGTATAACCAACGAGAAATTGGGGGTAGAGGTGTAGGTAACAAGGACGAATCTTATTATGCCAGGACGCCTCATGAGTTTAAGGTTAGATTAGGATCATTTTTGTTAAGCGCGCCGCAGTTTGGCGAGGGATATAGGCGATTGAAGGTCAGCGATGATAAATTATCAGTGGCGTTAAGAAAGGATATCAACCAATTGCATCAGGATTACGTCAGG
>Ga0209718_1000560_pt1 | contig 49205 bp, 50 predicted proteins | sample AD_JPNAS1_MetaG_FD_184420 | JGI IMG/M metagenome (GOLD analysis project Ga0209718, IMG submission 184420) | Active sludge microbial communities of municipal wastewater-treating anaerobic digesters from Japan - AD_JPNAS1_MetaG (SPAdes) (version 2) | ecosystem: Engineered > Bioreactor > Anaerobic...
CCTTTAAATCAATAGGTTTCAATCCCTATCGGGTTTTCAAGTTCGTTGCAACTTTGTGAGCGTTGCGGAACGTTTATAGGTGCTAGTAAGTTTCAATCCCTATCGGGTTTTCAAGTTCGTTGCAACAGAAGCCGGCAACGTATGGTTACCGATGCCACAAAACGGTTTCAATCCCTATCGGGTTTTCAAGTTCGTTGCAACATCTGTCGCCTCCGCTGCCTTCTCCGCCGCCTACTCGTTTCAATCCCTATCGGGTTTTCAAGTTCGTTGCAACTATGTAGCCGGAGTCCTTTTCATCGACCGCTTCCAGTAGTTTCAATCCCTATCGGGTTTTCAAGTTCGTTGCAACGCCCGAACCACGCCCAGGCAGGCCATGATTGAGGGGTTTCAATCCCTATCGGGTTTTCAAGTTCGTTGCAACGGCAATGGCTGTCGGAAAGCCCGTTGAAACACGACAAGTTTCAATCCCTATCGGGTTTTCAAGTTCGTTGCAACTTCCCATGTAGTAATCCTTTTTCTGGTAATAGAGATGTTTCAATCCCTATCGGGTTTTCAAGTTCGTTGCAACCTCTCTCATTTCTGATAATTTCCAGGTCATTTACTTGTTTCAATCCCTATCGGGTTTTCAAGTTCGTTGCAACTCCCCATGCACCAGATGTCACAACGACTGCGATTACGTTTCAATCCCTATCGGGTTTTCAAGTTCGTTGCAACATTTCGTTGTATCTGTTTGATATATCATTGGTAATTTGTTTCAATCCCTATCGGGTTTTCAAGTTCGTTGCAACGTGGTTGGATATGATGGAAGTGGTGGTTCTGAAGAGTTGTTTCAATCCCTATCGGGTTTTCAAGTTCGTTGCAACGGAAAGGATGGGGTGTACCTGGTTGAGGGAGAGGACTAGTTTCAATCCCTATCGGGTTTTCAAGTTCGTTGCAACTTTATGGCCAATAATTGTGGTTACTGACGGATAGGGGTTTCAATCCCTATCGGGTTTTCAAGTTCGTTGCAACATGTTCCATATGATGGTTCCATTGCATATACGACACAGTTTCAATCCCTATCGGGTTTTCAAGTTCGTTGCAACTTTAAATGGCGGCGATTGGCACTTGCTAGAAGATATGGTTTCAATCCCTATCGGGTTTTCAAGTTCGTTGCAACTGAAAGGCTGGGTATTGTCCAGCTCCAGGTCTACCGGTTTCAATCCCTATCGGGTTTTCAAGTTCGTTGCAACCCCTGGTCTGGGCAGCACTGAAAGCCGCCCGAGATGTGTTTCAATCCCTATCGGGTTTTCAAGTTCGTTGCAACGCTGCGACTTCCTGGATCGCAGGGGCTTCCTGGCACTGTTTCAATCCCTATCGGGTTTTCAAGTTCGTTGCAACGCAGCATACCGATTAGCATCGAATACTAGCCCTCTGTAGTTTCAATCCCTATCGGGTTTTCAAGTTCGTTGCAACGATATAGAGACAATTCCAGACAGATTGACCGAATAGTTTCAATCCCTATCGGGTTTTCAAGTTCGTTGCAACATGTCCTCAAGCAGCCCGGGGGATGCCATGAACCACTGTTTCAATCCCTATCGGGTTTTCAAGTTCGTTGCAACCTTGGTGCCGGCCACGAGCGTCGCTGCCTCGGTGGTGTTTCAATCCCTATCGGGTTTTCAAGTTCGTTGCAACTCCTGGCTATCCGGCTGCCTACGTCATATGTCGGATAGGTTTCAATCCCTATCGGGTTTTCAAGTTCGTTGCAACGGCCCCAGTCTTCGTATCTATCTCTGTCCATTTCAGGTGTTTCAATCCCTATCGGGTTTTCAAGTTCGTTGCAACCACTGATATAGTGCCGCGCGGCACGGGATTCCTGGCTAGTTTCAATCCCTATCGGGTTTTCAAGTTCGTTGCAACGGACGACAGCCGGATCATGGCCGGAACGATAACGGTGTTTCAATCCCTATCGGGTTTTCAAGTTCGTTGCAACGTCCGAGTCGTCTGGCTGTAACACCTTTGATCACATTGTTTCAATCCCTATCGGGTTTTCAAGTTCGTTGCAACGACAATACCATACAATAATGAAGTAGTACATGAAATATGTTTCAATCCCTATCGGGTTTTCAAGTTCGTTGCAACCACCATAAATGTACATACTTTTGTCGAGTACTGGCAAAGTTTCAATCCCTATCGGGTTTTCAAGTTCGTTGCAACGGCACCCTTTGAATGGCTCTTCTTGGCTATAATCCTTTCTAAAAGCCAGAAATTAAGGCCTCCTGGAATGAACCTCTTCCATACCAGGCCTTTATAAAGATCCAAGAAAAACTAGATCACATTGGATTTCTTCTCTGGTGTCTTCAGACCGAGATCGGTTATGGCACCCACGCAGCGCTCGCATAGCTCATAGATGCGCACTTTATCGCCATCATCAATCTCTGCTTTTATATCATCTTCCATCTGAAGACGTTGGATGTCGCTGATCTCCAGCTCAAAGACGCTATACTGCTTCCAGGCCCCATAACTCTCCAGGATCTTGAAGACCCTGGTGCGAGTGCGATTATCGCTAATATCATAAGTTACTGCCAGTCTCATTTTCTGAACTCCAGAGGGTAGTATTTATTCAGCTCTCCAGTAATCGCTTTTCTCAGCAATATAGCCTGCAGTCTCACTGCCTTGCGCCGCGAAACAATATAGCCGAATCGTGGATGAGTGAACTCCTCTTGCATATAATCATCGAACTTCTCCAGGTAGATCTTGAAGGCATAATCCTTGAGGTGATTGTCCGCCTGGAAGTCCTCATGCTTCAACATGGCTTTGTTTATCAGCCGGAGGGCAAATGCATCGCAGAAAATTGGCCTGAACTCCTCCTGGAGATCCAGTGCTAACGCAGGCCGCCCATGTCTATCCGCATGCAATATTCCCAGAAATGGGTCCAGATTATATTGTCGCAGAGCACTTAAGACCTCGTTTTTCATCATGCTGTAGGTCAGGGATAGCAGGGCATTGATATGATCCTCTGGGGGTCTCCTCGTGCGTCTCTCAAAGGTCCATCCGTCCGCAAGGCAGCCGTTTAGGAGCCCGAAATAGATCTCTGCTGCCTCGCCTTCAATTCCCCTGAGCCCGTCCAGATCTCGGGCCCCGGCAGTCTCGGCCTCCAGTGCAGCCAGCTTTCCTGTATTGCTGACATCTTTGCGGTTTAGAAGAGTGCGTGAGTTCCTGATCTTGACGCGGATGATCTCCTTTGCGATTTTAAGACTTTCCTTTTCAGAGAGAGCATACTGGCAGCGTCGCACCTCTGCTATGGTGTTTCGCTCCGGAACGAAGCTTCCTCGATAGCGGCCGTTCTGGGTAAAATAGTTTAGCACTATGCCGTGCTCATTTGCCCTGGCAACAAAAGGAGTGGTGAAGTTGATATTGCCAAAGATGTTGATGGTATCCACCTGGCCCATGGGAAAGGATGCGATCTCTCCCTCGTCCTTCATGTAAACTGTGATCCTGCCTCCATCAACTCCCACCTGGCTGCCCTGCTTGGTGATGTAAACCACGCCATCATCGAATATGCCTTCACTGGCCTTACTCATTCCTCTCTCTCCTAACCTTCTTTGCATCATCTTTTTCCAGCATCTTCGTCTCCTCAGGCAGACAGTACTGCACAGTGCTGCACTTTTTGCACTTGTTCGGATTATCAATAAAATCTGGAATATTATCCAGGGTCATGTTGCGGATGGCTTGAACTACCTGCAAAACCTTTTCCCGGTGCCAGTCGGTAATGGTAATCGCATAACGCTCATTTGTGCCGAAAAGATAGAGATAGCCCATTCGCACAGGCTCGTCGAGATAGTCTTCCAGGAGCATGCAATAGGCGGCGAGCTGAACCTCGTCGTTATCAAAAAAAGAGGTTCCATGCTTGCGCTCCACTGGGGTAAGTTTAGCCTTTCCTTCTAAGAGGTCAATCTTCCCATGCAGATGGAGCTTATCAGACCGCAGGTACATCTCCCGGTACCACTGGCCCCTGCGGCTCTGGTGAGCGTGCTTCGAGCGGCCTTCGGCGAGGACGAAGTTCAGGCCCTGGGTATGGTAGAACATCAGGTAGTAGAGCCGGCGCGGACAGTAGAGGTACTGGTTGAGATCAGAGACGTTGACGAGAGGGAGGTCGTGTTCAGTCGTCATCGAACTCCAATGCGTCAGTGGTTAAGGGTATTACTTTGTTGTTCCAGAGGATTACCTCTTCAGGTGAGACAACCCGATCGGCCTCAACAGAATTGCATAACGAATGAATGCAGAAAAGCAGGAACTTTTGCTGCTTCTCGGGAAAAACATCTAGTGCATTTCTGGCTATGATATCTATCTCATCCCTGAATTGTTCATTGCGCTTCTGATAGTTAATCGGTACAGGAAGGTATGATATGGTCATTGCCTGGATAAATGGGCCAGAAGCATCACTCTTTTCTTCAACTATTTCTAAGCCGTCTTTTGTTTTCCTCACAGATGCAGGGACTTGGTTCAAAACCGATAGAACATCATACATTGTTCGTCGAATTTCATGTCCTCTCTGATATACTACTGGAAACTGAAGAGAGCGACCCCGAAGACTTTTGCAGGCCTTCTTGATATCCGTGACAAAGTCATTTAAGCGCTTTAAATCTCTATCGACAAAGTCCTCCTTATTACGATTATTTAGTATGGAGAAAAATGAGAGCCAAAATTTATAACTATAACCGGATTCCGGAGCGAAAAATGCTTCTAGATCTCTTTTCCTCTCATTAGTATATTTGCTGATTGAAAGTGCTTGCCTGAATGTAAAGAGAGTGCTTACCTTCTTTGTTTGAATATTGTACTCCTTGGTAACATGTTTCATAATATCAAGGAATTTTCCATAATCTACAGTTTCTTCGGTGAAAAGGGGATTGGCTTCTTTCTTTGTATAAATAAAGCAATCAGCAGGTTCACGCCGCGCAGCGCGACCGAAACGTTGAACAAATGAGTCTATGCTGAAGCCGTCTTCCATAAAAAGAAGCTTTATCGGATAATCAAGTCCTACTTCGCTCTTATTTGTTGAGATGAGAATTGGCTTTGTAAAGTCTTGTGCATATCCATCTTGATTATTCGTATCGTATCCATTGTCCTTTTCAGCACATTTATATATATCTGGGTATTCTTTAAATAATCTGGAATAGAACCGATTACTGTCTCTTACTGTATCAAAAATAAAGAGGATTCTCGGTTCATTCACATCGATATTTCTGACTGCCTCTTTAAGATTCCCGACTATTTGTTCAAAATCATCAATGATTTTCCCTTGCTGGAACTTTACTCTTGTTTTGTATCTAATGATTTCTCCATCATTATTACTGCACGGTTCAGCTCTAACTGTTTTCACTCGTGGCTCATGACGATTGTCTCCCTCTCCAATTCTCGTAAGCTTAAGAAGTTCAATTATCTCTTCTTTGGGTGTTGCACTACTTAGAATGACTTTGCACGGGCTCATGTTGAGAAACAGGCCGATTTGATTCAAAATACCACTCAACTCAAATTCTTTGTAGGTATGGAATTCGTCATAAATAACGTATTCAAATAAATGAAATGCTTGAATCAAATCACCGGTTTTATTACAATACATATGCCCAAGGATTGCCTGGAAAATGTCAGGATTAGTTAAAACTATGTCGTAACGAGATAGCAGTCCATAAAGCTCTCGACTTCTTTCTTCTTTCTTCTTAGTGAGGATCTTGGAGGAGATATTTTTTGCAACGAATTTGTCTTTATTAAATCTCTCAAGCTGGCTTTTTATCAAAGCATTTGTAGGATAAATAAGGAGTGTTTTATGTATTTCATTTTTTTCATCACGCATTAAATTCTGGAAACAGAGAGTCTTTCCGGCTCCTGTGGGGGCAATTAGCTGGATAACCTCAGCGTCTTTGTCTTTTGCACAATCAGCAAACTCTTTTTGAAAAGAACGTAGATTTCTTGTGGCAATAATCCCGTTAGGTTGGGCTTTCACGACTGGAAGGTGGACTTCATCTACGAGTACCATTTATCATCACCCAAGTATTAATGGAATTATTTTATCATTACAGAAGTTGATGTCAATGTCAAGAAGATGCTGTTTTCTCGAATCACTTCCTCTTACAAGTTTTTCGGAGGCGTTGTAAACGTCTATAAGATTTAGCCTCTTATCTCCCGAAGATCCATCGCCAATACCATAGACCTCTTTCAGCATGTAAAGATTCAGATGTACTTTATTTGCGAGCTTGGTTTTTTTTACTCGCAATTCACCGCTCCTGCGGATTCCCAGTGTCAATAAGAGATCATCCGGCAGTGATTCCTTCGACCATACGGTAAACTCAAATGTGCTTCCAGGTGCTAATCCTATGTATCGTCGTACTTTTTTGATAGATGCCGGAGAGTCGCTACTCATCCAACGTGGGTCAGTCTTTGTAAACCGTCCCATATCGCCCTTCTCTCCGCCAGCTCCACTCGGTACAGTCACGGTGAGACTTCTTTCAGACAAGTATTCTGTGCTTTTAAAAGTCTCTTCTTTGAAACTTACGTCGATAGGTCTTGCATCGCTCACAAACAAGCCGATATCGGCAAGTTCATGATACTGATGATTGAATGCCTCGTCTCCATAAAGGAAGTAACGCTTTTCAAGAAGACCAAGGGTATATGCAAGTGCATAAGTAAGCGCTGTGCTTCCCAATATGCGATCTGCACTGACCAACACACCCTCCGAGCTTGAATAAAAAAGCGGAGAGTGGAGGGTAGCATGATATGTTTTTATCTCCACATCGATCACCAATCAAGTTTTAGATTACTCCGTTTCCCTCGTCAAGTTTGCTCTGATCGGTGCTGTTTTTCTTCTCTACTTTTTTCTCAGTTTTCTTAACTGATTCCAATCCTTCGTTACGCAAAATTTCAAGGGCACTCTTCAGGATAGCGGAGTTTTCCTCTTTTAAACGAGTTCCAGTATCGATTAGATTTGTTAGCCAGACAGGATTCTTTTCTCCGCCACTTATCTCAAAGTTCTCCGTGTGATATATTTTCCAATCTGCTCTTTTATGTTTGCCTATGTATATCGAGATAACTGCCTTGAGATCTGCCTGTGATAATTCGTCCTTGGATTCAGTAATATGATCTCTGATTAGCTCTCCGCAACTCAGACTGCTATCTGCCGAGGATGTTATCAGGCCGACTATCTCATTTTTCATGTCTCGGCCGGTTCGCGTTTCCCTAGCCCCATATCTACCTGTACTGAGAATGTTATGAATTACGTATAACAACATCTCTTTTGTGCCTGCTTCTAGTGTGACAAAATGGACGAAATGAGTCCCAGGCTGTACTTTTACTGGATGAAAGAAGCTCTCGGATTGTCCGCCGGATTCATCTCTCATTGTGCCGCTTTCGTAAAGGGCATTGTGTGCTTCTTTGTTCATCAAATCATAGGGCTCTAAACCGTATGTGTAGCCTTCGATCACGCGGCTCTTTTGTGAGAAAGTAGCACCAGAAACCGTGCCCGCAAGCCCATAAGTCAGCATGTCTGCCGTTTGAGATTTAGGAAGGCTGTTTATCGGTTCGTTGTAGGTATACTCCTTTGAAATAATATTTTCATTTTCATCAAGCTCTCGGCAAAGATTCAATCCGGTTAAGCGCTCTTTGCTTACGAACTTCTCTCCATTTACTTGAGCATGAATTATCCCATTGAACTCCTGAGTCTCGGCTCTCTCCGGGTCCGAGCTTCTGAAAAGGATCGGGTCTGTTACAGTCCTCAGTATCACCAAGGTTACAGTTGGTCTTGCTCTTCTGTAGACTTCATATTTTTGTGCAAATCCATCGTTTGGTATGCTGTTCTTAAGCTCAGACCAGTTCATTGTTTGTCACCCTCATTTTTATATTCTGAATATATTCAAATTCATAAATATCCGTCAATGGATTTCCCCATTGTGATATTTTCTTTACATTCCAAAGTCCATGCTCTTTGAGGTACTCAGCAATGCTTTCAACAAAATCAAGACATTCTGCAGGTATGTCTTTTCCTTTCTTAGGGCTATACTGCTCGCGTAATACGTCTTTCCAGACTTCGGCTGCAGCAAAACGTATCGCCTCTTCTTCTGGATAGTTTTGTGCCTTAAACGCCATCAATGAATCCATTGCAGTCCGGAAGATTTTTACACGCTTATACGAGCCACTAAACCGATGTGACCCGAAAAGGTTTACCCCCTTTTCGGCAAGCTCTTTCATATCCATACTCCCATCTCCAAATAATGTAGTTAAATAGTCTCCATATTTACTTACCCAACCTTCGAAATTCTCAACGGTTCTTTTTATAAAAGGGATCACAGTGATAGGTTCGAAGCTCTGCACGCGGTGCAATCCTTTCATGCCATCTAATTGATTAATGAAATCAAGTCTATGATCAATAAGTCTCGCAGTTCTAAAATCTTTAATATTATCTAGCCCCATGGTCTTTTCGAGCGTTGTTGGTCGTTCGTTGTAAAATACCTCGTTGTACATGCGCATGAGGGTGTATGGACTCGTTATTACGCATTTGCAGCCACAGTCCAAACAAGCTTTTATGGCTGTGTGAATCGCTCGTGCTCTACGAGTGCTTTTGCTTGATTGCTCTCGCATCCCAGGGGGCAATTTTATTGCCATAGGCTCAATATGAAACGGTGTCTCAAAGTCTCCTAGCCTAAATGTTAAGCCAAGTTTTTCTGTCTTTGTTCCTTGGACGCTTATTTGCACCTTACTCATTTGTTCATGGAACATGTCCACATTCACGAATATCGAATCAAAATAGAAATAGAAGAAGATAACATCGTCTGTTATTCTAAATCCGCTCTTTTGTACCATATTATCGATCAATAAATGCTCCATCTGGCAGACGTCGCATTCACGCTTATATTGATCATTCAATGTTGCACGTTTGGTGAAGCCCCCCGATTGCATGAAATGCTTTCCTGGCTTGTATTCCTTCTCCGCAATTGCACCACATTTGAAGCAAGTATCTTCATTTCCTTGGGGGAAGACCTCCTCAACAAGGCCTTTGGATACTTCCCTGTTTTGAGTACATACTAATTCAATTATCGAATCTAAAGCGGATGATTCATCCTCTAATTTAGATAAAATTACTTTTTTGAGAGGACCATGCAATAATCTCAATGCATCTTTTAAGTTATTCTGGTTATTAACAATTTCATGAACTGTGTATGACTTGCAATTCTGCCCACCAACATCATCCTGATTCGCGAATGTGTCTCGGATAACTCCTATCTTCTTTAACTCATTTCGCAACTTTTCATCATTTAGTTCCTTCTCCAATTTGGGAAACGTTGTCCAATCATTTCCTTTTTTATCATTGTATATAAAATAGGAAATGCATGCTAGAGCTTCTTGGATATCTTCTTCTGATGGGTAAATTGTCTTTCCAAGAACGCTCAACAATCCTGCTTCAGTTCTCTCTCGTACTGATCCTACATAAATTTTGAAACGTGTCTGTGTATCAAGCGGGATAGATAGTAACGGAGATAGATCGAATTTCTTGTTATTTAATGTTGGTTTAGCATTCGTATTTCTTACAAGTTCCTTGCTAATTAAATTTTTTAACTCCAATGCATTAATGTTTATTTTATTTGAAGATAGATATAAGATTCCCTGGGGAGATATGAGTAGCGGAATCCCGTTGGATTGGACCAAATATTGCTTAGCGCTTCGATATACAATCTGAGATAGCAATTGCTGTGGCATTTCAGGCAGTAGCAAGATGTGCACGTTGTATCCACTGCTGTTCAGTAGCTTTTGAATGTCCTGCAATGGGTATTCAGATTTACCCAAACTGGCGACCTTATCCCCAAACTTTACATATGGTAGAAGTCGGGCGTATTTGGGCTGAAAGAATCTTGATTCGCACTGCGAAACATCTTTTTCCTCCGCATGTTGAACAAGAAAAACAATCTCATCCAGCTCACTTTCCCATTCGGGGAAGTATGTTTTTAAATTGAACGGATCTATTTTAAAATAATCCTGAATTAAAGTATAATAATTGCCTTTATTTCTGGAATTAGTTATTTCATTCCAATATTTATTAATATCATGAAGGGTAAGTGCTGTACAAAGTAGTCTCATGTCATGAGAATTTGGAAGTGATTGCTCAGTTGATATCCTATCATATACGCACAAAATTGATCCAGTAAATACTGCTGTAATTACATGAGTAGAAAAACTCAGAGCTTTATTGAATTTTGCGTCCAATTGAGCAGATTCTTTAAATAGATGTGGTAGGACTATTTCCACGTACTCTTTGATACGACGTTTTATTTCTTTATAGTCTTCCACCTTCTCGTTTAAGATATTTTCCAGATATTCTGAATTATATTCTTCCAAATCGTCTGAATCTAAAATAGAAATCATCTCTCCGCCTCCCCCACAGTCACCTTCGCCGCCCCGCACCCGCGAGCGACTGCACTTCCCACACCGCTATACTCTGCAAACCTGGCCAGGGCCACAATTCCATTCCTCATGCCATCAGGTGCATCCCTGGTGAATGTGTACCGACAGCGCCCCACAAACCCTTGCTTCATGATCGGCCTCGGATGGCCTTTGACCTTGTCAAACACGGTGTTCACCACCACGCTATGCGTATCGTAGGCCATAGGCTTTTCCACAATGTATCTTGCCATCTCATCCCGCTCAATATTCATCCTCAGCTCCTCCGGACAGACCGAGTTCCACTTTGACAAGAGAGAGTGGAAAACCGCTTCCCGATGAGGGAACATCTCAATGACCTTGCTGTTCCTATATTGAATGCAGACCGGCGATTTGAACTCAAAATCAAGATATGGATTTTTGACCTCTCCCGCTGACTTCACAATATCCTGGAAGCTGGCAGTGGAGCTGGAAACCTCCTCTGCCCGCAAATCTCCTCTCTCCAGGCGAAGGTTTCTCTCTCTCAAGACCAATGGCTGGATGATGGAGCGGAAGATCTCCACCTCTTTTGGATCGGTTATCCCTATTTTGAGATTGTATCTTTCATTTGGATCAACCGCTTTATGCCTTGACCTATGAGAATGCAAAAATTTACCTTCCAGAGGGCCCAAAGATATCGAGCTGATAGGAGAATCATGCGTATGGCTGGCAGCCGTCTCGTCTGCCTCCTGCATGATCCCGAGCAATGAAGAGTATAGTTGATAGCCATCGCTGTATGGAATATCAAATCCAGATTCTGGCCGGAGTATGAGTGTGATCTTCTGTGGCATCGAATATAGATTACCTCCCCTTGCATTTAAATCTGTCGATTATTGCAATAATTTCAAAATTCTGCAATAATAAGTCTACAATTTCGAAAGAATGCAACGGAAAGAATTTAAGCTAGGAATTGCATGATTGAGCAATGAAAACCTACCTATCGCTCTCAGGCTTCGATTCCTCCCAGATAGTATCCCTGATAGTGAAGTATGGAATTGAAGGCGGAGATAGAATAGTCCTTATCCGTCCTGAAGTAGAGCCGGACACACGCGGAGAATCGACCATCCAGGCCATTCGAGATCTCTCCCGTCAGATCGACAGCTCCATAAATCTTGAGATCCACCGGGTCAACCACCGGGATTTCGAAGGGATGGTACTCTCTCTGAAAGACCTCCTGGAAAAGGCCGAGGGGCAGGTTATCGTTAATCTCTCAGGAGGGCCGCGGGAGATCTTTCTCGCATTCGCTATTGCCTGCATCTCCAAGCCGGAGAAGATCCACAAGACAACCAACTTCAGCGATATCGACAGAAGCCTCAATGAAATCCGCTTGCCCAATGTAGTTGCAGCCCTTGAGGAGAAGCAGATAAGGATTCTAAAGGATATATCTGAGTTCTCGCCCGCGACCATTACAGATATAGCAGAGCGTCTCACCCTTTCTGAGAGCACTATCTCCAGACAGGTGGCCCGGCTGGCTGATATCCAGGCCCTGGAGGTATTTCCCAGGGGCAAGACAAAGGAGCTGCGAATTACCCTCACCGGCAAACTGCTCCTCTGATACTGCAAACATAGCCATAAGCGTTGACCGGCTGCAGGCCATTCCAAATCGATTGATGATAATCCAATCAGATCTTTAATCGGCAGGAAAAAGTAGAATAGAGCCTGGCCCGCCTGTATTATATTTCTTAATTTATAAAATTCTCCAGGCAATTTCTGACGGTCTCCTCCCATAATTGTGAAACTTGATATCACCGTCAAGCTAACATTCACTGCCAATCTCGCCTAACCGTCGGAATCTGGGTATCCAAGCCACCCCGGCGTTGAGGGGGCCAGAGCACTACCGCGCGTTTTCTCGCGCGCGGCGTCCACAAAAAAAAACAGCCTGTATGGATCAGTCTTGGCAGTATTGCAATCAAGGTTTCGGAAATCGACCAAGGAAATGCTTCTTTTCAATCAGCTTTTGCAGATCAACCTTCCAGAATCAACCTTCCAGAACCATCCGATTCAATTCCCGGATTTTTCGATCCTCGTCTTAAATCTGACGACAAACAAGACAGAGCAGATAGTTCTTTAAATAAGAAAGTCCAATCATTGAATGATGATGGTGAAGGCAAGATATGAAAATAATGTTCTCAAACCTCTGGAAAAGCTCGATTTAACAGAAGGAGATGTAGTTGAAATCGAGATAGTTAAATCCAATGCAGATAGACTAGTTGGCCTTCTAAAAGATATCGATATAGATTCAGTCGACCTGCAGCATGCTGCAAGAGATATCTGGGTGAGAAAGGTTGTATCTGATTGATACCAATATTTTTCTGGAGGCAATGCTGGAGAGGAAATATAGAAATGATTGCCTTACATTGCTAAGAATGATCGATAAAGGCGAAATTAATGCCTTTGTAACGACCTATTCGATTCATTCCATTGAGACCATTTTAGATAGAATCGGAAATTTGGACGCTCTCAGGACATTTTTAAAAAGCATTGGAAGGATGAAAGGCTTGAACATCTACAATACTGACCTCAGAGATGAGCTTGCAGTTATAGATGAAATGGCAGTAGGCCTGGATTTTGATGATGCTCTGCAATCATATGTCACTAAGAAGCTCAATTTGCAGATAATAAGTTTTGATAGACATTTTGATGGAATCGAAGGGATAACCAGACTGAGACCGAAGGACGTACTATCTGCTGAGAAAAAAGAATAGCTAGAACCATCAACTGCAAGGACATTTTTTTCCCAAGCCACCCTGGCGTTGAGGGGGCCAGAGCACTACCGCGCGTTTTTTCGCGCGCGGCGTCCACAAAAAAAACAGCCTGTATGGATCAGTCTTGGCAGTAATGTAATCAAGGTTCAGGAACCGAAGGACGTATTTTCCGCTGAAAAAAAGATTGGCCAGAACCATTAAAAGCTGGATCTGGCACTAGCCCTCTTGCAGCACTCCATCCAGCCAGTTGAATATCCTCTCGTTCGAGATGGTCATGGCGCCCATCTGGCAGTGCAGCCCTGCTCCCTCTTCCGTGGTGAAGAGCAGATACTCTTTCGGACAGGTTAGGGCGTCGTAAAGCGGCCTCGCCTGGCCCGCCAGGAGCGTGTCGTTATCCGAATCGATAACAAGGGTGGGACACCTGATCAGCCCGGCTACGTCCTTCAGCGTATATGGAGCGATCATTCGGAAGTATTCGCTGGGGGTTTGGGCTCCGAAAACGATCATGCCGTGTTCTACCGCCCAGCCTGTCTCGATGCTCTGTTTCATGTACTCGCTCATCTCCTGGTCGAATTCCCGCGACGCATTCTCGTCGCTCAGAATCTCCTCCATATTGGGCAGGGCTTTTTGCATCACGCTGGCATTGAAGTCGTAGACGCCTCCATTGGCGATGCACGCAGCTATGCGGTGGTCGAAGGCAGCAGCTCTCGGTGCCAAGTAGCCGCCGAAGCTGATTCCCATGAGGGCAATTCTATCCGGATCAACCTCGCTCAGGTTCTGGGCAAAATCAATCACTGGCGTTACTGCGGCCTCCCAGTCAGGCCTGAAGGGCATCCCTTGTATTCGGATCATCTCACCCTGGCCAGGCCCCTCGAAGATCAGCACGTTATATCCTCTATCGATAGCGAATTTTGCCACCCCGAAGTACAGCTCTTCACCAGTTCCGTCAAAGCCGGTATGAACGATCAGAGTCGGCCTACTGGTGCCGTTGCCGTCTACCAGACACAGGTAGCCAGGGAGGGTGGTGTTCTGGAAAGGAATGCGGACCGGCCTGATGAGGCCGCTGGAGAGGTTTGCTGCCTTCATGAAGCAGTCATGGCTCTTCTCCCAGGTGGACACAATCCTAGGATCATCGGGATTGATGTCCAGGTAGAATCCGGCGTTCCGGTAGTAGTTCGAGGCCCTCAGGAAGGCTTCCTTTGCGCTGATCTTATGTCCACTGGCCAGGAACTCCTCGGCAGTACTCTCCAGCCTGGCGGCAGTTCTGTTCCATTGGCCGTACCAGCTCTCAGCATCGCCATCTTTGATGCGAAAAGCCGTGTCCAGACATTCGTTGATGTCTGCGCCTCCGCTCGCTGTATAGCCGATGGTCCGGAGGAACTGGAAGTTGAACTCTTGATTCTGAAATATCGATCCCGAAATATCGGTGCTGTTCGTCTCATCAGCTCCTGCAGCAACAAGAGGTGCGATCAACAGGCTCAGAAATACAACCTGGCAGAGCCTGAATCCGAAAAGAGAATGCTTAAGCATAGAATTGTCCTCAGAGAACATGGGATATTATTAATGGTACTTAAATTTTAGCCCGCATTCAATTATAAAATTATCGTCTTGCAGCGGGAAAGATATATCAATATTGAGTGGCATAAAATTGACTATGGTTCAAGAGAGCGTTTATCGAGCTATTGAGCTCGTAGGATCATCCCCCATCGGTTGGGAAGATGCTGCCAAAAACGCAATCGACACGGCACATAAATCCATCTGGAACCTAAGGATCGCACGCGTTGCTGAGCTTGATGCCAAACTAGATGAAAAAGGTAATATAATATTATACAGAATTAAATTAAGAATATCCCTCAAATACGAAGACTGGAAGACAGATTTGGGCTGGAAGGTTCCAAAGGGGGACGCAACCAAGTCCCTCTGCTGAGGCAAATCGATACCATTGAGCGATTCGGAAGAATGATTCCACAAAGCAAATTCGCGTTCTCTTCGGCGGCTCTGGTGCCTGATCGCTCTTCCATAAAAGATCTGAATTGCACCCCACAATTATTATAATCTAATTAATAAATTTTGAGGCAGGCAGAGCAACCTACAAATACAATCAACCCTTATCGCTGTCCCGGCGCGGTTGGGAACATGTCAGAAATAAAGCTGCTCATCGATGATCGAGAGGTATCCGTCCCCCAGGGGTCCACCATTCTCGATGCTGCCCGCATTGCGGGCTCTTATGTGCCGTCTCTTTGCCACCACCCGGACTTGAAGCCCATAGGCTCCTGCAAGCTCTGCATCGTCTCTGTGGAAGGCCTGGATTACTATCCTTTATCCTGCAATACCCCTGCAGCCGAGGGAATGGTTGTCCATACCCGCACCGAGGAGCTCCAGGAGATGAGACGACATACCCTGGAGATGCTCCTCGCCCTCACCAACCATCCCACCTCCTGCCTCTTCTGCGAGAGAAAGAACGAATGCAGTGAGCTGCGGGAGTGCATGCGCAAGTTTCCAGTAACAGTGGGCTGCAAGTACTGTCCTAACGACGGCCAGTGCGAGCTGCAAGAGGCAGTCACCTTCACCGGTTTGGACAAGATCAGATATCAGACCTCTTTCCGGGATATGCCGGTATTAAGAGAGCCGTTCTTCGACCGCAACTACAATCTCTGCATCATGTGCAGCCGGTGCATAAGAATGTGCGACGAGGTACGCGGCCTGGGCATCCTATTTAACAACCCCGATTTTCACCGCAACCACTGGATAGGTCCCGAATCCCTGCAGGAGGCAGACTGCAAGTTCTGCGGCGCATGCGTGGACGCCTGCCCCACCGGCGCCCTCTTCATCCGTTCGGAGAAATGGATCCGGCCCGACCGCACCGTGGTCACCATCTGCCCCTACTGCGGCGTAGGCTGCAGCCTGGATCTCAAGATCTCTGAAGACAGAATATTATCCGTCACGCCAAGCCGGGATGGAGCGGTAAACCGGGGCCAGGCCTGCGTCAAAGGCCACTTTGGATTGGAGGAGATCATCCACCATCCCGACCGCTTCACCACTCCTCTGATAAAGAGAAACGGTCAATTCGAGCCGGCATCCTGGGATGAGGCTTTAGACCTGGTCGCCCGGAGGTTCACAGAGATCCAAGATCGATACGGCCCCGATTCTTTAGGGGCTTTCTCCTCCTCCCGCTGCACCAATGAGGAGAACTATCTGGTGCAAAAGCTTGCCAGAGCGGTCTTTAAAACCAACAATGTGGACAACTGCGCCCGGGTCTGCCATGCCCCCTCAGTGACCGGTCTTGCCGCCTGCTTTGGCAGCGGAGCAGCCACCAACTCCTTTGACCAGATTGAAGACGCCGATGTCCTTTTCATCATCGGCTCCAATACCACTGAAGCCCATCCCGTAGTCAGCCTGAAGATAATCAAGGCAGCCAGAAATGGAGCGAAGATAATCGTCGCTGACCCCCGTAAAATCGAGCTGGTCGACAGGGCATCGGTCTGGCTCAACCAGAAACCGGGAACAAGCATCGCCCTGATAAATGCAATGATGAATGTGATCCTTAAAGAAGGGCTGGAGGACCGGGATTTCATAGACCGGCGCACCATGGGATTTGAGAACCTGCAAAAGACGGTGGAGGAGTATCCGCCTGAAAGGGCATCCCAGATCACCGGAGTGGCGGCAGAGGATATCATCGAGGCCGCCCGGCTCTATGCCAGGGCCGATAAAGCGATGATCATCTACGGCCTGGGCATAACTGAGCACACCACTGGAACCTCCAATGTGATGTCCCTGGGCAACCTGGCAATGCTCACCGGAAACGTTGGCCGCCGCTCGACTGGCATCATGCCTCTGCGCGGCCAGAACAACGTCCAGGGGGCCTGTGATATGGGCGCCCTTCCCAACGTCCATGTCGGCTACCAGCCGGTGACCGATGCTGGCATCCGGTCCAAGTTCGAGGAAGCCTGGAAGGTTGCCTTGCCTTCTGTCCCCGGCCAGACCTCCACCCAGATGATAGAACGCAATCCGGGAAAGGAGATCCGCGGCCTTTACATCCTGGGAGAGGACCCCGCCCATACCGAGCCCGACACCAACCGGGTGAGATCAACTCTGGAGTCCCTGGACTTCCTGGTAGTGCAGGAGATATTTCCCACTGAGACCACCAGGTATGCAGACGTCATCCTGCCCGCAGCCAGCTTTGCCGAGTGCGATGGAACATTCACCAACGGCGAGCGGCGCATTCAAAGGGTGCGGAAAGCGATACCAGCACTATGCGGCCAGGAGAACTGGCTGACGATCTGTCAGATCGCCCAGAGGATGGGCTATCCGATGAGCTACGGCCACCCCTCGGAGATCATGGATGAGATCGCCTCACTGGCGCCGATGTTTGCCGGAGTGAAGTTCGATCGGCTGGATGACGGCGGGCTGCAGTGGCCCATACCGTCCCTTGACCATCCGGGAACAGAGACCATGCATGCGGAGAGCTTCAGCTGCGGCCTGGGAAGGTTCAATGCCGTACAGCACAAGTACCCCGCTGAGCAGACCGATACGGAATATCCCTTGATCCTCACCACCGGCAGGAGAAGGGAGCATTACAACTGCGGATCCATGACCAGGCGATCCAAAGGAATAATGTGGGTATGGCCGGAGGAGGCCATAGAGATAAGCCCTGCCGATGCCAGAGAACTCGGGATCGAGGACGGAGAGACGGTTGTTGTCAGCTCCAGGCGGGGCTCTGTTAAGACCAAAGCTAGGGTTACAGACAAGTCCTCCCGCGGCATGGCCTTCATGTCATTCCATTACCAGGATGTCTTGACCAACCTTCTGACCAATGCCGCTCTTGATCCTCAGGCGAAGACTCCGGAGTACAAGGCATGCGCTGTGAAGATAGAAAAGTTAAAGGCGTAATGATTGGATGATCTCTAAAGTTTACATTTCCTACGATCCGGATGATGAAGACCTGGCTCTGCGGCTCTCGCTAGCGCTGGGGCGGGTGGGCCTGGAAAGCTATGTCGCCCTGTACAATCAATCGCCTGCTATCTCTCTTGCCGATAGGGTGTCCTTTGCCATAAGAAACTCCGAGTGCCTGGTGGCTCTGGCAACCCGGAAGGGAAGTCGTTCTCCAGCCCTCTGCCAGGAGATAGGTCTGGCCAGGGGCATTGACCAACTGATCATTCCCCTGCAAGAGGAGGGCGCTCAGCTTCCTTTTCTGATCGATCAATTGCGAGCTTTACCCTTCAGAAGGGAGAGCTTTGCCGATGCCATAGGCATCTTGATCAAAAGCATCCGGGAGTTGAGCCGTCTGGAGTGGCTTCGGGTGGTCTGCCCCCAATGTGGAGAGGAGATGACCCAGTATCTGACCGACCAGGATGAGGTGGACTCTGCCCTGGAAAAGGGAATCTTCCTGGAGACGATCTGCAGCTACTGTCAGAACACAATCCTGCTCGACCCGCGGACATTCGAACCTCTGCCTGGGGAGCAAGAATCGCTGAAACCCCAGAAGTTCATAGAAAATTTTTGACAAATGGCTTTTTTTCCCTTGCATAGGTTTAAGTGAATTAAGGAGATCATACTACCTGAAGTCCATGCCCATTGGTGTTTATGTATGTCATTGCGGCCTGAATATCGCCGGCGTCTTGGATATTGAAGAGCTGAAGAGCTTCGCCGAGAAGCTGCCTGATGTGGCCGTGGCCAGAGATCTGCAGTTCTCCTGCTCGGATATTGGGCAGGAGCAGATTCAAAAGGATATTGCTGAATATAAGCTAGATAGGATCGTGGTGGCCGCCTGCTCGCCCAGACTGCATGAGCCCACATTTCGCCGGGCCATTGCCAAGGCCGGGCTGAACCCCTATATGCTGGAGATGGCCAACATCCGGGAGCATTGCTCCTGGGTGCACATGGACCTGCCAGCCATGGCCACGGAGAAGGCCAAGGACCTGATATCAATGGCCGTGGCCAAGGCCGCCCTCCTGCAGCCCTTAGAGCAGGAGCAGATACCGGTTAACAAGGATGTGATGGTAGTAGGAGGAGGCGTGGCCGGGATCGCTGCCGCCCTGGACCTGGCGGATGCGGGCTTTCATGTGTTTTTGGTGGAACGCCGGCCGACCATCGGCGGTTACATGGCCCTGCTCACAGACGTCTTTCCCACCAACGACTGCTCCATCTGCGTTCTGGGCCCCAAGATGTCCGAGGTCTTCAACCATCCCAATATCACCCTCTACACCTATTCCGAGGTCCTGGGGGTGGAGGGCAGCGTGGGCAACTTCACAGTATCTGGAGTTCACCGGGCACGCTATGTGGACCCGGTCCTCTGCAAAGGCTGCATAAACGAATGCGCAGACGTCTGTCCAGTGGAGGTGCCCAATGAGTACGACTTTGGCATCGGCAAGAGAAAAGCCATCTATGTGCCCTATCCACAGGCCGTTCCTCTGTCGGCATGCGTAGACCCCAAGGCATGCATCGGCTGCGGCCGGTGTGTGGAGTCCTGCCCCACCCAGGCGGTCAAGCTGGATCAGGTTGTCGAGCACTTCACGATCAATGTGGGGGCCATAATCGTGGCCACTGGATGGCAGCCCTTTGACGCTGCCCGGAAGGAGGAGTACGGCTTTGGCAGGCTCAGGGATGTCGTCACCACTCTGCAGATGGAGAGGATGCTCAATGCCTCCGGCCCGACCAAGGGCGAGGTTGTCCGGCCGAGCACGGGCCAGGTCGCCCAGTCCATAGCTTTCTTGCAGTGTGTCGGCTCCAGAGATGCCACAGTCGGCAACATATATTGCTCTCGGATCTGCTGCATGGCCTCGCTGAAGAATGCCCAGCTGATCGCTGAGAAGTACCCCGGCTCGGATATCACCATCTATTATATCGATATCAGAGCATGCGGAGAAGGTTATGAGGAGTTCTATGTGCGGGCTCAGATGCTGGGGATAAACTTCGTTCGCGCCCGCGTATCCAGCATCGAGGAGGTTGATGGCGATATCTATCTCCGCTTTGAGGACACCCAGACTGGAGAGATAAAGAGGGTCCGGCACGATATCGCTGTCCTATCCGTGGGCCTGGAGCCGGATAAGAGCGCGGACGTCCTGGGCAACCTTCTCGGCCTCTCCCGCAGGCCGGACAGGTTCTTTGAGATCGCTCACCCCAAGATGAGGCCGGTAGAGGCTCATATCGATGGGGTGTTCATCGCCGGGTGCGCCTCCGGGCCCAAGGAGATCCCCATATCCATAGCTCAGGGCAGTGCTGCCGCCGCCAAGGCCATAAGGCTATTGCAGAAGGGATTCTTGGATCTGGAGCCCACATCAGCCTATGTGGATCCCGATCTGTGCATCAAGTGCAAGCTGTGCGTCGATGTCTGCCCTCAGAAGGCCATCTCTGTGAAGAGCCCGGCTTATGTGGACGAGGCAGCCTGCAAAGGCTGTGGGTCGTGTGCTGCCGCTTGTCCAGTGGATGCCATCAAGATGCGACTCTTCTCAGATGAGCAGATCCTGGCCCAGATCAGAGCGGCGACCGAGGTGAAGAAGGAGTTTCCCCTTATCATCGCATTTTTGTGCAACTGGTGCAGCTACGGTGCCGCCGATCTCGCCGGTACCTCTCGCATTCAGTATCCCACCAATGCCCGCAACATCCGGGTGATGTGTTCGGCGCGGGTGGATCCCAGCTTCGTCCTGGAGGCCTTACGGCGAGGGGCGGATGGAGTGCTCATCGCCGGCTGCCGCATAGGCGAATGCCATTACCATGATGGGAACTACCAGGCTCTGCAGAGGGTGAATGTATTGAAGGGTGTCCTGGAGAAGATCGGCATAAATCCGGGGAGGGTCAAGATCGTCTGGTGTGCGGCCAGCGAGGGCGAGATCTATGCTCAGGATCTGAGGGAGTTCATCGGGGAGCTGAAGGCCATCGGCCCCATAGGAACTGAGCTGGATAAGAGGAGAAAAGGGCCTGGAGAGGATGCCACAAAGGAAGCAGAGATACAATCGGAAAGCACGATGGCCAAGGGAGGTGAGGGGCAGCATGATGGAGATTGAGAAGGACATGGAGGTGGAAGGATCCCATATCCTGGCCAAGCAGAGGACCAAGGATAGCGAGAAGATCCTGGATTACGATTATAAGAAATGCGCCGGATGCTCCATTTGCGTTGCCATCTGCCCCAAAAAAGCCTTGCAGGAGGGGCCGCTGAAGGAGATCGCCAAAGGCCTGGATGCGCCGCCTGTGTTGATAGACCAAGATCTTTGCGTATTCTGTGGGATGTGCGTGAACTTCTGTCCAATGAAGGCCTTCGAAATGAGAGTTGTGGAGAAAAAGGCTGAGCCAGAGGCGGCAGAGGCTGCCGAAGCAAAAGCATGACTGAAAATGTGTGTGAGACAACAGAAAAGGCAATTCCAAAGCCGGTCGACTTCAGAGAGAGGGAGGAGTATCCCAGGCTCATGGCCGAGGCGAAGCCAAATGAGAAGTGTCTGCCCTGCCTGCTCTGCGAGCCCGTCTGCCCGACGGAAGCGATCAAGGTGACCTTTGACAAGACTCGGGAGGATTTTGGACCCCTTCGGGAGGGGATTGAAGGGAAGATCTCCATAGATCAGGAGAAGTGCAACCTCTGCGGACGGTGCGCCAGGTTCTGCAAGGCCTTCCTTCTGGTCGATAAAGTGGAAAAGGATCGGGATCCCCGCGATCTGGTGCCTTATGAGCAGCTGCTGATAGACGAGGATCTTTGCGACTACTGCGGGCTGTGCGTCCCCCTCTGTCCGGAGGAGGCGATCGCTGTCGAGGGCGAGCCTCTAAAGCTTGATGAGGAGCCGAAGATCGAGGGGAAGATAAAGGTCGATGAGAGCCTATGTATTGGCTGCGGCAGGTGCGCTCTGGTCTGCCCCTATGAGGGCATGGACATATCCAAGCCCTTCCAGGGGGAGATCAAGATGGTGGAGAAGAACCTCGTTCGATGCGATCCCCTGGGCTGTCTGGCCTGCTTCAACGTCTGCCCTGCCAAGTGCTGGTATGTGGACGAGCGGGGCAAAGCCGCTCCGGTGGAAGATCAGTGCATCCTATGCGGGGCCTGCGAGAAGGCCTGTCCCGTCTCGGCCATTGATGTGCAGAGGACTGAGGTCAGCCATACGGAGGTAAAGGAGACCCCCTGGGCAGAGGAGTGGAAGGAGGCGATTCGTACCATATTGACCGGCGAGCGGAAGATACCGGATGTGAGCGGCGCTGTGGTCCCGCCCAAGATCGATAGGACGCCCCTGCCCGCTCCGGAGGCGCCGAAGGTGGATCCCGAGCTTCTGAAGATGGTGGATGAAGCCTTAAAGCCGCTGGTGCCAATGCTGGCCAAGCCCAAGATCCGCCAGATCATGGAGAACGAGCCGCCGGATAAGGCGAGCCAGAAGATTGTAGAGAGGCTCCACGAGGCTGAAAGGAAGAGAAAGAAGGCAAGAGAAGAGAACGCGGGGGCAGTGTAATGGCCACGGCAATAGAAGAGGATTTCAAGAACGAGGTATTAAGGCTGGCAGGAGAGGAGGTAAGGACCTGCATTCAGTGCGGCACCTGCTCGGCCAGCTGCCCCACGGCTCATCTTATGAAACCGAGCATAAGAAGATTGGTCAAGCTCTGTCTGGAGGGCAGACGGGAGGAGGCCCTGCACAATGAGACTCTGTGGCTGTGCACATCCTGCCTATTGTGCACTGTGCGTTGTCCCCGGGGAATAAGGCCGAAGATGGTCGTGTCCGCTCTGAAGGAGCTGGCGGACAGGGAGAAGATAGAAAGCCCTGGAAAGAACTACGACCACCTCTTCAATAAGCAGATCGAGGAATACGGTCGGATAAGCGAGCTTCCTCTCATCGGCGAGTTCTTGCTCTTCTATCCCCAAGGGACTGTTCAGTCCATGAAGGTGGGCCTGGAGCTTCTCCCCCGGGGCAAGATAACCCTGGAAAGAGAGCAGGTTATGGGAAAGGATGAGGTCAAGAGGATTATGGAGGAGCTGGGCAAATGAAGCTGGCTTACTATCCGGGTTGCGTTTCTCTCTCCACGGGAAAGGAGATGGACAGGTCCACCAGAGCGGTCTTTTCGAGCCTTGAAATCGAGCTGGAGGAGCTGGAGGATTGGAACTGCTGCGGGGCAACTCACGTCTCCAATGAGATGGTGGCCACGGGGCTTGCTGCCCGGAACATGTCCCAGACCGAGCTGGATATCGTGACCTCCTGCTCCATCTGCTACAGCAACCTCAGGGCGGCTGCCATGAAGCTGGAGGATGTGGAGATCAGAGCCAAAGTGAATGCCGTCCTGGAAAAGGAGTACAAAGGGGCGAAGATTCGGCACGCTCTGGATGTGATCCTCGAGGTTCTGGAGAAAGATGACCAGGGGATTGTGGTTCCTTTAAAGGAGCTGAAGGTGGCTGCTTATTATGGCTGCCTCCTCTCACGCCCTCCTGGGGTGTACAGCCCGGAGTATCCCGTTGTCCTGGAGAAGCTGATCCGGATTCTGCAGGCGGACGCTGTTGACTTCCGGCGGAAGACCTTCTGCTGTGGCGGGCCGATATTCATGCCCAAGGAGGAGGCTGCCAATGAGACCGCCTATCGAATCCTGAAAGACGCCAAGGAGGCGGGAGCGGAGGTCATCATCACCGTCTGCCCTCTGTGCCAGTTCATGCTGGATACCAAGCAGAGGTCGGTGGAACAGAGGTATGGCGAGGAGATAGGGATTCCAGTTCTCTATGTGACCCAGCTGGTGGGCATCGCACTGGGCCTGGGGCCGGACGACCTGGGAATGGATATGAATGCCGTATCGCCTATGCCGATGATGGAGCGGATATACCAGAGGATGGCGGAGCAGTAGAGGAGAAATGGCAGGAGTCTGCCACCTGGCTTGCTTTTATTCTATGAGGCAATATTTTCTTCGGCTCTTCGCTTAATTATGTGGGTCAGGCGCGGCTGAGAACAGCCATCTGTTCCTATGCGCCTCTGTGGTTTGATTGGATTGCAGATAACGGATATTAACCACAAAGAGCACAAAGATCACAAAGGCCTCGCAAAGGTAATCCAGTTCTTGATAGCCCAATAATCCTTGGTGCGGTCTTTGTGTCCTTTGTGTGCTTTGTGGTTTATGGCTCTTTGCTGAATTATTTGGGTGAGGTACGGCAGCGGTTATAGTCTCTGTTCCTCTGTGGTTGGGTCAGAGCATAGCGGTTCACCACAGGGGCAAAAGGATACAGAGAATTTGCGATTCAAGTTCATCCATACTACATAGCGAGGAGCCTCTTCTTCTCTCGCTCCAAATATGCGAGGAATGGGTCTTTTGGCCAATTTCAGCTACTCAATGACGGTGCTGAGAAGGAGCAATATATTCCCAAACATAAAGAGCAAAATAGCGAATGCGCCAATCATCTTCTTTGGTGTGGATCGAGCGATGAACAGGAGAATGAACATTACTGCCAGGATCGATAAAGATACAAGGAGCACTCTGCGTAATGGTATGAGAACAAGTTTTGCAAAGCCATAGTAGTATGTCATGTAATCCAGCAAGCTGGTCGCGGAATTAGATATGAATTGATAAACAGACAGTGAAATAACCACGAAAAGTAAAGTAAATATAAAACTTCTATTCCATTTTGAATAATTCTTAACTCTTTTAGAAAACCTATTGTATCTTTTTAATAAATGAAGCTCTAAATATTCATTTATTTTATTTATTTTATCATTAAAAAGTAAATAATCTGAGGCCAGGAGGAAGCCAGCGAAGAAGTTTGCAATGATCCCTGCCTGCTCCAGAGTTCTAGAATCCAAGCCTGATACAGCTAATTGAATATCAATTAATGGCATTTTTTCACTTTGGGCCCCCAGGTGGACTCTACCTATTTAAGTCCGTTGCCAGTGGCTTACGAGATATCTGAAAAATCCTTGATGTAATCCTTTTCAATCCTGTGAACTCATTTTTGGCAACGTCCATTCCAAAGTCATTTCGCAGGATTCGCGCCTCTGACATGATCGTGGCCAGGTCCCGGGCAGGCTGGAGCAGGGATGCGCCATGCAGCGGTTATCTCTCTAGACATATTGCAGGCCACATTGATCGATGCATATAATGCTGTCTTATCATATGGACTTTTCAGAGGGTTAAATTTGAGAAAACTGGAATTCCCCGAGCCGTTTAAGCATGATCATCCTCCTGTCCAAGAGCTTAGTGATATAGATCCTGGCCCATCCAGTCAAGGAGAGAAGTTTGCCGATTGGGTTTACGAGAACTTGGGGTCATGGCGATTCATACTCGCACAATCGATCCTTGTGGCAGTTTGGGTGCTGCTCAATGCAACTGCCTACATGCAAGCCTGGGATCCTTATCCGTTCATCTTCATGAACTTGATCTTCTCATTGCAGTCTGCCTATACCGCGTCTTTAATCCTGATGAGCCAAAATCGCCAGGATCGCCTAAAAGCTCACAATGATTATCTTATGAACATTCGCGCAGAGGAAGAGTCCAAGGCAGTCCTTGACAATTTTGCCGCTCAGAATAGAGCACTGGAGGAGATCTATCGTGAGCTTCTTGCCTTGAAGAGCAAAATGGAAAATGTTGAATAATATGCCAGAAGGAATCTTGAGTGGCCTGCCAACTCCTGGACCTTTGAGGGCGGATTGAGTTGGGAGCTAATGCTATTACATTTTGAATTGTCTTATAGCAGGAAAGAGAGATTGGACTTCGATTTCGATGGAAAATCCCTTTCCTCGCAGCTTACCTGGGCTGGATCTGGAGGTCAATTATGCGATTCGCATTGGAGAAAGTAAAACGGGGGAGATGGCTGATATCCCCCGGTTTTTAGGTGCGTTTTCATGGAAGAGGCACGGAGACAAAAGGGCGTGCTACCAGGAAATTACCCTGTAGACCCAGTTGCTCAGAAGCGTCCAGATCTTGACAAAACCAGATCCCTTCTCCAGCTTATTCTTATCCTTTGCAGAATATCTTTCCCTATCATTCATCCAAGAGTCCATGTGAGGCTTTCACATCTCTTTTGAATATAACAATATCGGTGCGCATGATGAAAGGGCCGGATCTGCAACATTAAGATCCAAGATCTCCTGGCATAGGCGGGCTTGGAGACGGCATGAACCCATTCAGCAATAAATTAATAGCAGTGCAAAGGAACGCCTTTTCCGGCATTGATATAAAAAGATAATGCCAGATAAAGGTAATATAGCATAAGCACGAAGATGTTGGTGGAAGCATTGAACCGTGGCGAGCAGCAATTTAGCAGGAAAATCGAAGAGGATGAAATGAAGTCGCCGGAAAGGATCACCATAGCACTGGACGAGGAGACAGCTGGCCTGTTCAAGAAGATGAAAGAGGACTCGAACATGTCCCAGAGCGAGCTGATGCGAGAGTCTCTGAAGTTCTTTGGCAAACATAAGTTGCTCTTTGAATATGCGGAGGACAACAAGGTCTATACCCATGCAGAGATGCTCTCTGCCGGGGAGCATGTCATCCTTGATATTGACCACTGGATACTGTTCTTGAGCTTCATCGAGACGCATCCTGATAAAGAGAAGTTCTGGAGCCTGCATAAAGAGGTCAGCCGGGCCCATGCCGAGCAGTTCAAGCACAAGCTCTTCAATGCAGAGACCATCCTCCGGCGGCTGGAGATCTGCAACCTATTTACCATGAATAAGACCGGCAAGAACGAGTTCACTCTGATCTTCGGATCGGATGCCCCCAAGAAGTTCGTCCTCAAGGAATTAGAGGAGATCTTCGATGGCATGGGCTTTTTGGTGGAGATCAAAGAGGACTTCTCCAAGCTCAGGATCAAAGTAATTCATGATCTATAAGAAAAATTAATCCCCTAGAAGGATCATACCCCCGCGAAGATGAATGACGTTTCCCCTTCCATGGATCTTATCTCCCTGGCAGAGGACTTCATCGCCGCAAAGCAGGAAGAGATAAGCCTGGAGCTGTCTAGAAAATATCTGCTATCCTCAGACGAGGTATCGGAGATCGTATCCACATTTTTGGAGGATTCTTATGGGCCGGCCATGGCCCTGGCAGGGGAAATTGAAAAGAGAGAGGGGCTGGTGCTGCTATTTATCGGCAGGAAGGACTGCGCCATCTGCCAGCGCTGCTACCCGGTCCTTGAGAGATTCATCATTGAGCACAGAGAAATAGAGCCGGTGATCCTCGACTACTCCCAGCCTGAGGGACTGATCTATCACCTGATCCATAGAGAAGAGAGGGGAATGCTGCCTTTGATCGCTTTCATATTTAAAGGGAAGATGATGATGAAAACCTGTGGCGAATGCGCTGCAGAGCATGTTTATGAGAAGTGCTATCGCGACATAAGAGACGATTGCAGCCAAAATTTATATGTCCACTGAGATCGCACCGGAAGCCGAGGAAGAATATGACCATAATTGTGCTCAATTTCAAGACCTACCGTGAGTCTACAGGCCCGGAGGCTCTGCGCCTGGCCGAGATCTGCGAGGATATCGCCAGGGACTATTCTGTGCAGATGATAGTGGCACCCCAGACGGCAGACATCCATGCCATATCTCGTGAGGTAAAAATTCCGGTCTATGCCCAGCATGTAGATGGCGTTGGCTATGGCGGATTTACCGGACACGTGACCGCCGCTTCCATAAAAGCAGCAGGTGCGAGAGGTTCACTCATAAACCACTCGGAGAGAAGGATCAAGCTGGCCGATATGGAAGCCTCCCTCTCCGCCTGCCGGGATCTTGGCCTCGCGAGCATCATCTGCACCAACAACGTGGCCACCACCAGGGCTGCGGCAGCTCTTGAACCTGATTATGTGGCAGTGGAGCCTCCAGAGCTCATAGGAAGCGGAATTCCGGTATCCAAGGCCAATCCCAACGTGGTTAGCGATTCTGTCAGCGCGGTCAAGAAAATCGCCCCTCGTGTGGGGGTCCTTTGCGGCGCGGGGATAACCCATGGCGAGGATCTGAGAAGCGCTCTGGACCTGGGATCGGAGGGCGTCTTGCTGGCATCGGGAATCATTAAAGCCAAGGATCAGCGTCAGGCTTTAGAGGATCTTGTGACTGGGGCAAAATAGATGATGTCGGTGCACGTCAGGGTTTCTGGCCGGGTGCAGGGTGTTTATTATCGCGCCTATACCCGTGACCGAGCCAAATCCCTGGGAATCAATGGATGGGTGCGAAATATTCCCGGGGGCGGAGTGGAGGCGGTGCTGGAGGGAGAGAGACGACAGGTGGGAGAGATGCTCAAGGCTATGAAGTCCGGTCCTTCCGGTTCCGTGGTCTTGGGAATGGAGCTCTCGGAGATCGAGGCCAAAGGCTATAATGACTTTGAAATAAAATATTAAAATGGATGTGATTTATTGCTTACCGTCAACAGATACAAGTGCTGCTACTGTGGTGCCTGCGTCAGCGTATGCCCGACATGTGCCCTGGAGCTGGTGGAGACCTGGCTGGAGATTTCCGCAGACTGCAAAGAGTGCGGCATCTGCACCAAGATATGTCCGGTGGGAGCGCTAGAGGTCGAGGCATGAAATGCGATGTGATAGTGGTTGGAGCGGGCCCAGGCGGCTCAATGGCCGCAAAGACGGCGGCAGAGGCAGGCCTGAATGTGGTCCTGCTGGAGAAGCGCCAGGAGATCGGCGATCCCGTTCGCTGCGCTGAGGGGGTGGGCAAGAGGGCCTTATGCAAGATGGTCAAGCCAGAGGCGGAGTGGATCGCCTCTGAGGTGAAGGGCGCCAAGATCTACTCTCCAGACGGAAGCAGCATAGTCATGTCCGAGGATAGGAGCGGAAGCGAGGTTGGCTACGTTTTAGAGAGAAAGGTCTTCGACCGGGCCCTGGCTATGCAAGCCGCCCGCGCCGGGGCCCGAGTGCTGGTCAAGACTCGCGCCGCCGGCCTTCTGATGAATGATGGTGTTCCCTATGGCGTTAATGCCATTCAAGTGGGAGATCCTCTGAAAATCGAAGCCCCGATCATCATCGGTGCGGATGGCGTAGAGTCAAAGGTAGGCCGTTGGGCGGGTATTGACACCACGCTCAACCTCAAGGACATCGAATCCTGCGCCCAGTTTCTGGTATTGGATCCGGGAATCGATGATGACTACACCAAGTTCTACTTGGGAAACAGCATTGCTCCTTCAGGGTACGCCTGGTCCTTTCCCAAAGGGGAGAAGCTGGCCAACGTCGGACTGGGAGTCCTTGGAAGCCGATCCAGGCCCGGTGAAGCCATCCGTCTGCTGCGGGAATTTACAAAAAAGCACTTTCCCAATGGCAAGATAGTGGAGATGGTGGTAGGAGGAGATCCCTGCTCCGGGCCCATCCAGTCGGCCACTGCTGACGGCGTTATGTTGGTTGGAGATGCCGCCCGCCAGACCGATCCACTGACTGGAGGGGGGATTCTCAATGCCATGGAGGCAGGCGTCATCGCCGGAGGGGTGGCAGCAAAAGCTGTTGCCGCAGGCAACGTCACGAAAGAGGGGCTTCGAGAGTATGAGGAACGCTGGCGAGAGGGCATAGGCAGGCACCTGGCTCGCAGCCTGGAGTTCAAGGAGTTCTTCGTAAAGCTGACCGACAAAGATCTCAATATGCTGATCGGTTCCCTGGCAAAGGAGGACATATCCAAATTGGATCTGCCTGGCCTCTTGCGGGTGCTCTTCCGGTTGAATCCCAAGCTTCTCTGGGAGTTGCGCCACCTGATAACATAGTTGCCAGGCTCCAAAGGATCTGGATTCTGAATATGGCTTTGGCTTATTCCAGGGTGGAGGTGCCATCTGCCTTTTTTGGCAGCCTCTCCAGGTCAAAGCCGATTTTTATCTTCTCTTTATCCGCATCGAGCGTCACCACGCCCATATGGAAGATGTAGCGCATGGTCCGGCGGCCATCGGGGATGCGCAATTTATGCTCCCGGCGGAGGATCATGGCGCTGGCGGACTGCAGTGCCGGGCCGCTCTGCAAAAACAGCAGTCCGGGCAGGTTGAGCCGCTGGTGGCCAGTGGTCGGATATCTCTCATCCATCAGCTTTGCCAGCTCTTCGCGACGAATCTTGACGACTTCATCGCTGCTTTTGACAACGATCTGACTCTCGTCGGCATGCACCTCATCTATATGAGAATGAAGGGCACAGAGCACATAGCTATCCCCCCGGCCCTTATTCTCCTGGGGCAAAAGAGCTTCCAGCTTTTTCATAAAGGGCTTAAGAAGAGGACTGGCACCGGCAAAAAGTGCCCCCGGTAGGTTTTTAACCTCAGTCTTTGTCAGCTCATCCAGATCCCTTTTGTCAATCTCGATGGCTATCATAGAGAACCAAAGGACCTTACGAGATATATCTATATCGGGACGAATAAATTACGATTATAAAAAAATTTTCAAACTTATACTAAATTATTCTCCCTAAATTAATTATTTAACTCTATTTTGTAGTTGCTTTCGCAAGAATGGCAAAAAAACGGCTTTAATTTTTGAGGGATATCATCCCCTCAAAAAATCATCGTGATTATAAATTCCTAATCAGGCTTATTTTATCCTAAATAACCATCTAAATGCGAATATCAGCTGCATTTTGACTTATTATCTAAAGTATTAGTCTAAATAAGTAAAATTAAAAGACCAAGCCTTTCAAAACAAATTATTTATATCATTAAGTATTAGTGACCTGAAAAATATGGTGACGATTATGAGAGAGTCGACAGTAAAGATCCTGGATGACAAGGACATGGAATTCGTGGAGACGCTCCGCTCCCTTGGAGTGCCCCGAAACGTAGCAACCCTTATCACATTTCTGGCAAATGTGGATGAGGCCTCCTCAAGGGAGATAGAGATGGGCTCAGACCTCAGGCAGCCAGAGGTGAGCATTGCCATGAGAACCCTGCGCGACAACAACTGGATAGAGGAGAAGGAGATTAAACGCGAGGGCAAAGGAAGACCGATGAAGGTCTACTCATTGAAAGCAGGCATTGAAGAGGTCATAAAACATTTCGAGGAAGAGAAGCTGCATGAGTCCGCTCAGGCCATGGAGAGCATCCAGAGGCTCAAGCAGCTCATATCAACATAAATTATCCAGGATTCAATTATTGCTCGATCGGGGATGAGGATTTCAGATCTGCCTCTTAACTGGGGGAGATGAGAGCACCTCAACCTCTATTTTTGCTGCTATTCCCCGTCCAAGCGAGATCTTCGATCCGTTAAGCTCGATTACCACCGGTCCGCCAAAGGGATGGCAGGTTATTTTGCGCACACGGCTGCCTCTTCTTATTCCCATGGATTCAAACCTCCTCTCCCAGCCATACTCACCGTTCACGGAATGAATCTCCAGGGTCTGATTACAGGGGGCCCTTGAGAGCTCAATGTATCTCATCTCCGATCATCCACCTCGTCGCCATCACCTCCAGAACACGGATAAATCTTGCGCAGCGATCATCCTTTCGCAATCCTTCTCATCCCAATCAATTGCATCATAATCGCACATTCACCCCATTCTTCCTTAGATATGTCTTGACGTCTCTGATGCTGCATTCCTGGAAGTGGAAGATGCTGGCCGCTAAAGCTGCAGAGGCATCGGTCTTTTGGAAGACCTCCAGCATATGCTCGGGATTTGCGCATCCCCCCGAGGCGATCACAGGCACCCGGACCATTCTCGCCACAGCAGCGGTGAGGGGTATGTCAAACCCAAGCTTGGTGCCGTCTCTGTCCATGCTGGTGAGAAGGATCTCTCCTGCTCCCAGGGAGACGGCCTTTTTGGCCCAGTCGATGGCGTCAATTCCGGTGAACTCCCTGCCGCCATAATAGGAGCATTCAAACCAGCAGGGCCCCTCTTCCGTCTGTACCATATTCCGGCCATCCTCCTGGGAATAGCGCCTTTTGGCATCTATGGCTAAAACCACGGCCTGATTTCCATATCTACCGGCGATCTCGCTGATGAGATCCGGTCGCTTTAGGGCGGAGGTGTTAACGGTGACCTTATCCGCACCAGCGTTGAAGACCTCCCTTGATTGCGCCAGGCTGCTTATCCCCCCGCCCACGGCCAGGGGCACAAAAACCGAGAGCGATGTCTTCTTTATCACACTGGTCATGGTCTCCCGCCGGTCACTGGATGCAGTTATATCCAAAAAGACGATCTCATCCGCACCATCCTGATAGTACTGATCGGCCAGCTCCCAGGGGACTCCGGCATATCTGATCTGCTTGAACTCAATTCCCTTGACCACTCTGCCTCCGGGGACTCCCAGGTCGCAGTCCAGGCAGGGAATGATCCTTCTAGCTAGCATATGGTAGACCTCACGAAGTTCTTCAGGATTCTAAGGCCCTTTGGCCCTGATTTCTCGGGATGAAACTGGGTGGCAAAGAGGTTATCCTTATGGACCGCAGCTGCCAATTCCACTCCATGATCTGTGGTGGCGGCTATAACCGATTTGTCCCTCGGCTGGCCGTAGTAGGAATGGACGAAGTAGAACATGTCCCCCTCACTGATGCCATCAAAAATCTCCACCCGGTGCTTGATGTATAGGCTGTTCCAGCCCATCTGGGGAATCATCACTCCATCCGGCAGGCGCACAACCTTTCCCTCTATCCAGCCCAGACCCGGCGCGCCCGGACTCTCCTCGCTCTCCTGGAAGAGCACCTGCATGCCAACGCATATGCCCAGCATCGGCACTCCCTCTTGGAAGCATGATAAGAGCGAGTCTGAGAATCGAGAGAGCTGATTCATGCAGCTGCCAAAGGCCCCCACACCCGGGACAACTATGCCCTTCGCCCCGGCCAACTCCCCTGGATCGCGGGCAATCTTGGGATTGCCGCCCACATACTCCAGGGCGTTGTATATGGAAAATAGGTTTCCCATTCCATAATCCACTATGATTATACTCATCTGCGTCTTCCTTCTCGCTATGGCGCGATTTTATTTGGCGCCATTAATATCTCTATTTGCGATCCTTTCATATCTTTTCATAAGCCTGTTGGCTCGGCGGAACATATATTCCTGCGAGGTACCATACCCTGCAGGGGGCAAGGATTATGAACTTTCATAGTAAATTTTTTAAGATTATTTATGATTTCTTCACAATTTCGCATTCATATAGCTTCATATCAACTCAATTCGTCCGTTATTTCTCTATTTCTTATCTGCAATTTAATTATAGCAAATCTTTAAATAGGCCGACAACTCAATTCCGCCCTTCTCCATCACTTAAAAACTTGACCCATAATACTTAAATAGGGAACGATGGACACCTCCCTCCACCAGGTCATAAAAATTAAGATTCGGGAAAATACTTAATGGAGATGCAATATAATGACCAAATCGAATCCTTTTGAGATAGCTCAAAAACAGCTTGATGATTGTGCCAAGATCCTAAACCTCGATCCTGGAGTGCATGAGTTCCTCCGCCACCCCAGGCGAGAGTTTCACGTATCGATTCCCGTGCGCATGGATGACGGCAGCATAAAGATCTTCCAGGGATACAGGGTTCAGTATAACGATGCTCTGGGCCCCTGCAAGGGCGGCATAAGATACCATCCGGATGAGACCATTGATACCGTGAGGGCTCTAGCTGCCTGGATGACCTGGAAGACCTCCCTTCTCGGCCTGCCCCTGGGCGGAGGCAAAGGTGGAGTGATCTGCAATCCCAAGGAGCTCTCCACTGGGGAGCAGGAGAGGCTCTGCCGGGGCTATGTGGATATGGTCTGGCAGAACATCGGACCGGAGAGGGACGTTCCTGCGCCGGACGTCTACACCACACCCCAGATGATGGCCTGGATGATGGATGAATACTCAAAATTGACCGGCTCGAACAACTTCGGTTGCATTACCGGCAAGCCTCTGTGCGTGGGCGGTTCCTGTGGCAGAAGCGATGCCACTGCCCGGGGAGGCATGTATGCCCTGAGGGAGGCGGCAAGGGAATTAGGAATTGATCTCTCCCGGGCCACAATTGCCATTCAAGGGTACGGCAATGCCGGCAGCTATGCTCACAGCCTGGCCAAGGAGCTTTTCGGCAGCAAGGTTGTCGCGGTTAGCGACTCCAAGGGCGGAGCATTCAATCCGGCAGGAATAGAGCCGGCGGAGGCATCAAGCATCAAGGCGGAGACTTGTACTGTGGCCAGCATACCCGATGCCAAGAGGATAAGCAATGAGGAGCTCCTGGAGCTCAATGTGGACATTCTCATTGCCGCCGCTCTGGAGAACGTGATCACCAAGGAGAATGCTGGAAATATCAAGGCCAAGATCATTCTGGAGCTGGCCAATGGTCCCACCACACCGGAGGCAGATGAGATCCTCTTCAATAACAAGGTGCATGTCATCCCCGACTTCCTGGCCAATGCCGGCGGAGTCACCGTCTCCTACTTTGAGATGGTGCAGAACATCATGCGCTACTGCTGGTCATTCGAAGAGGTCTATCAAAGGCTGGATGAGAGGATGACCATGGCCTATCAGGGAGTATTGGCTGCCTCCAGACAGTACAATATCAACATGCGTCAGGCAGCCTACACTGTGGCCGTGGCCAGGGTGGTCGATGCCATGAAGACCCGCGGCTGGGTTTAAAGGAGAGACGAGCTTACCTCTGAACAGTCAGATAAGCAGATAAAAATAGGTCCTTTGCATCCTCCGAGCAAGAAGCCCGGAATGATTGCAGAGGCCTACAATCTTTATTTGGTCATCATTTGGTCTTTTGATCTTTGCTGGATTGGGGATTCATCTTTTTGAAATGGATAAAGATTTCCTGGGATGAGTTTTGCTCTCTTTATAGGAGGGTTGGGCAAAGTCGATCTCTAACGAGGTAGGAGGAAAATTGGCCGTAATGGTTGTGGTCGACTTTTGCCCGCTAATTGCTCGTCATTCAACGATATAAATGTATGGTGCAGATTCCTGGAAATCCTGGTATTCGAGTACGGTCCATGCACCTGCTACATGCTTCTCCTGCTGTAGCAATCGCTTTCTTCAAGCTCGCAATTCATCCGAATCCTGCTGAGAAAATCAATGGCTCTTCGCTGAATGATGTGAGTGAGGTCAGGCAGAGATTATAGCCTCTGTTCCTCTGTGCCTCTGTGGTTGGGTCAGTGCATCGCGGTTCACCACAGAAGCACCGAGAATTTCTGATTCAGTCCACCCACACTAAATAGCGAGGAGCCAAATCAATCATAATATGTCACGAACCTCTTACGGCTTGCCTGCACTCTGCCCCGACCCCCCGGTGTTGAGGGAGCCTCATTGGCTGCGGCGGAGTCCACTGAAAAACAGCCTGCATGGATTAATATTGGCCTTAATCCCGTCTGGATCCGAGAAACAGAATAAAGCAATGCGCCCTTACATATAAATGGGAACTTCCCATTTGTTCTGCTTATCCTTGGGAGCATTCTTCTTTGACCATGCCGGATAAACTAAGATATTGCCTTGCTCATCCTCTTCATTGACCATCTGCTCATTTTCTTCCTTTTCCTCTTTCTCTGCCATTTTGAATCCCTCTCGGATCGTGACAGCCTATCGATGATCCATTCCTCGCCCAAGCATTTATTAGTTTTGAAGATAGATATAGATCAATTCAATTCATAGGTGAAGTGAATGAAATTCCTCTCCCGGGCAGTCAAGGTCATAAAGAGGACCAAGAGCGTAAAGTCCATTCGTTTCGAAAAGCCGGAACATTTCAGCTATCTTCCCGGCCAGTGGACTTTTCTGATCTTCGGCGATGGGCCAGAGCGGATCATGAAACCTTTATCCTTCTCAAGCAGCCCTACAGAAGACCATCTGGAGGTCACAAAAAAGCTGACCGGCCTGAGGTTCTCAGAGCTTATAGACGATTTGAAGGTTGGAGACACACTTTCACTGGACGGGCCTTATGGGAGCTTCTCTTTTCTGGGCGAGCACGATAAGGTCTGCATGCTATCCGGCGGGATAGGAATCACACCCTTGCGCAGCATGATCAAATTCTGTACCGATAAGAAAACGAGCACAGACATATCCCTCCTCTACTCCAACCGAAATGAGGATGAGATCCCCTTTTATGATGACCTGATGCCGATGCAGAGGGCCAATCCCCGTCTTGTGGTCAATATGACCATCACCAATCCCAGCCCCGCCTGGAGAGGCCTATCGGGGCGGGTGAACGGAGAGATGATAAAGAGCACTGTGCCCCAATGGGCAGAGAGGATCTACTATGTCAGCGGCCCCCAGCCGATGGTCGAATCGATGACCTCCCTCTTAACGGAGATTGGACTTGACCCGAGTCAAATTAAGCATGAATACTTCAGCGGGTACAATAGATCGAACGCGGGAGAAGAGCTGGTGGGATAGAATCTATTTTATCTTTTCCCTTCCTCCTCCTTCTCCCTTATCCGGGAATTAATCACCCGGTCCGACCTCTGCAGGGCCTCATGGGTCCCGCCATAATGAAGGGCAGCCTCTCTCATCATCTGCTTGAAGCCCTCCATATCTCCATCATCCGTTTTTTCGCACAGCCGCATGCACTCCGACACAAAGGCCTGCCGGGCAGCTGCCGCTTTGGGATTCATCTGAATGGAGGCATAAAGCTCAGGATTCTGGTCCAGGATTCTGCCCACAAAGTCGATCATTATCTCATAAACCGGAGACATGAACCGGTGCGACCTCTGCACATCAAAATCCAGAGCCTTCAGTGCCGCCCCGATGCTGATATAGGCGAAGTGGGTGAGCGCCTGCACTACGGCCATGGTCTCGTCATGCTCTTCTGCCTCCAGAATCTCGATCCTGGCTCCATCCGATTCGAAGAGGGACCTGATCACTCCAAGCCACTTTCCCGTCTTCCCCTCCACCGGGGTGAAGATGATCGTCTGGCCAAAGAGTGAGGGCATGGTGGGCCCGAACATGGGATGAGTGCCCAGTGCTTCCACCCCCTTGGGAGCGTAAGTCTTCATCGCCCTCACCGGCCCGGACTTGACCGAGGTCACATCCATGATCAGGCTGCCTGAATGCATGCTTGGGGCAACCTGACGTATCACTTCCACCGTCTTCTCGATGAGCACGCTCACCAAGACCACATCGCTCTCTTCCACCTCAGCCATCATATCATGGGCATAGCGCACTCCCAGACGTTCGGCTACCTCCACCTTCCCGCTCGGCCCCCAGATGGCCACCTCCCATCCTTTTGATTTGAAATAGCGAGCAAACCAGGAACCCGTCTCCCCAGTTCCGCCCAATATCAGTATGCGCACCATCTTCCCTCCCTCATCCGAGATCTCCTTATCTTCATCACCTGCTCTTCCTCTGCCTTCGCTCCTCCAGGCTCTCCCTGACCGCCCTCTCCATCACATCTGCTGGAGCCTTCCTGCCCGTCCAGATCTCAAAGGCCCTTGCCCCCTGATAGACCAGCATCATCACTCCATCGATGGCCGCTGCACCAATGGACCGAGCATCCCAAAGAAGCTCCGTCTCCCGGTTATACACGATATCAAAGACGACATGATGGCTCTTTAAGAGACGGCTATCTATTATCCTCCCGTCCCCCTCTCTCATCCCCACCGAGGTGGCATTGATGATAACATCCGCCTGGCGTACCAGGGGTTCCAGATCACACAGGCAGTAGCTTATGCCGCCCACAGAGGCAGCCAGCTCATGAGCCCTCTTTAGGTTCCGGTTCGCTATGGAGACCTCCGCTCCCTCCCGATCCAGAGCATAAGCTATCGCCCTTGCCGCACCTCCTGCGCCAATCAATAAAACCCGGCTGCCTTTGACCTTGACTCCAGCATCCTGCAGAGCCGATAAAGCCCCCCAACCATCGGTATTGTAGCCCTGTATTCTGTTCTTTCCTTTCTCTTCCCCCGCCTCTCCAGAAAAGGATATGGTGTTTACCGCTCCAATCGCTCTGGCCAGATCATCTGCCTCCAGAAAATCCAGGCTCAAAGCCTCCTCCTTGAGAGGAATGGTCAAATTCAGTCCGCCAAATCCCATAGCATCTGCTCCAATGACTGCATCTTTAAGCCTGGACCGGCTGACGCGAAAGGCATGATAGCATCCATCCATGCCCAGGGCCCGAAAGGCGGCATTCTGCATGGCTGGAGAGAGGCTGTGCTCGATTGGATCGCCAAAGATTCCGAAGATCTTCATTTTTTCATGTGCTCCTATGATCCAGATTCTCGGCCTGACTTATTGACCGGGTGCTTTTGATGCTCTAGAGGATATTCCAGATATGCAGCACATACCAGACAACTCCTCCCGCAATGGCTCCAAAGGCAGTAGCTGCCAGGTTCACCCCGTTATTGCTCAGGGTGCCCCGGCTCTGCAGGGTCGCTCCCAGCAAGCTGTCGAAGTTGGTGCCCAGGAATCCAGCAGCTGTCCCGATAACGATTCCTAAGAGTCCAGTCATCCCGCTGATCGCGGCCAAAATGCTGATGATCAGTGCGCCGAGCAGCGATGCCCCCTCGCCAAGCAGCGTCACCCCTCCATCCACACCCGGCTCAGTCTCCTTAAGAGTGGTAATCATCCTGGGCTTGGAGCTGCTGGTCTCTCCAATCTCGCTGGCCAGGGTATCGCCATTGGCCGTGGCCACAGATCCGATGAAGGCGTATACGAATAGGTCGTTTCCGTAGATGCCATAGAATACTGCCATGGCCAGCGGTACCAGGCTGTTGCTAAAGACGTTCTTGTAGCCTCGCGCTCCTCCATGTGACTGGGCTATCCCTAGCTTCTCCTTTTTAGCATATCCGTAACGAGTGAAACCGCCACCCATGAGATAAAAGATCAAAAGAAGCAAAAACCAGCTCAAGCCAGCGAAGATTATAACCAGAAAACCGACTATGGTCTCGCTGATCACGGCAGATATGTCCGCCGCTTTAGCCCAGTAAGCGCCCACTCCTAAAATGAGGGCGAAAAGGCATATGAGTATGATTGTATGCAGCTCCGGGAATGGATAGCGGAAGGAGAAGAGCCACATCACCATGGCGGTTCCGAAGGGAACGGCAAAGTCTCTCATCCTGGATGCCTGATTTAGAAATGTGCCGGAAAGACCACCCAGGACCGCAAGGAACATAGCGCTCTCCTTGGGAATAGTACCCGCGGAGATCCAGATCGCGAGGGGATAGCCCAGAGCTACAGTAATGAGAAGATGAGCTATGCTTCCTGTTAAGGAACTAAACCTCAGATAGCCCAATGAGGCAAAGGTGGAGGCCATAAAAGAGATGGCGATAACATACAAAGGAAGATCGATGCTCATCTGGGCGAGAACAGGCCTAATGATCAGGAGAAAACCCAGGGTTGCCGCAAGCAAACGGGTGCTCTTCTCCATAAAAAAAGCCGCCGCCAGAGCAACTACTGTGAACGGCCAGGCATAAGGCAGAAGCAATACCATAAGTCCTATGGCCAGCCTGGAGGCGTTCTCGCGGTTCATGCAGTACAAACCAGTTTCATCGCAAAAATACTTTGCCTATGGAAAACCAGTGATGAATTGATGATTCACCGCCTGTATGAAAAGCTCCTAGAGATGCGCATATCCAAGGCCAACCTCCCTGGCTGCATTGCCATAGTCCTCAGCTCAGGGGATCTATTTGATGAGGGCCTGGATAAGCTGAGGGATATCATCGAATGGAGCAGATCGATGGGTCTTGCCTCACTCGTCCTTTACATCAATGATAACGAGCCCACACTCTGCCAGAAGATCGCAGACACTCTGCGGAGCTCTCCCGCTCAAATCTCTCTGCACACAGCAGATGCAGATCTGCTTACAGGTTCCGGCGGGAGGATGAGGGTTACTGTCTCTTTAGGATATGGGGGCAAAAGAGAGGTGACTGAGGCTTTCCGAGATCTTCTCAGTGAGGTGGAAGAGGGAAGGCTGATTCCGGAGGATATAGATGAAAAGGCAATAGAATCCCGTCTTCGCTTCAGCCAGAAGCCCGATCTGGTGATAAGGGCGGGAGGAAAGCAGCTGAGCGACTTCATGATCTGGCAATCGGCCTACTCAGAGCTTTATTTCACCGATGTCAACTGGCTGAGGCTGCGCAAGATAGATTTTCTCCGTGCCATCAGAGACTATCAGGGGCGAGAGAGGCGCTTCGGCCGCTGATCATTTATTTTCCGGTCTTGGGAATATCCTTTGAGGCGAGAATGCAGAGAAACCGGGCAGGTATCATCTCTGATATAACGATATCATCATTTACTGTCATCATCTTCACACCTGCCTCTCTGGCCGGGGCGGCATCCACCTGGATTACCTTGGGATTCCCAGTGCGGTAGCCTGCCACATCCCAGGCCTTATTTGGGGTGGTTGATAGATGGACATACCTCTGGGACGCGGACTTGAGGCCGATCTCCAGGATCCTGTCTGCCTCCTCCTCGCTCGCTCCGTAATATAGCCTGGGAAGATGGCATTCCGGATGGTCCAGTTCTATATCCATAGAGTGACCGTATCTGGCCCTGATCCTCTGATTTGAGATCTCATATCTCTGCTTGGGATCGGATTGAGCAAGGGCGATAACCATCTCTTTGTTCGCCCAGCGATGTCTTTTTTGAACCACCTCTCCCAGCTTCGAGAGGTCGACCCAGCCCCGAGAGTCCATCTCCAGGCCCAGATCAAGGGGAAAATGCCGAAGGCCCCCCGCTACCAGTCTGCCCAGCTGCTCCGTCCTGGCCTCATCCAGAATAAGCTGACCGGCAAGTCCGCACTCACAATGCTCTCCTCTGAAAAATCCGTGCTGAGGGCAACGCTTGATCATCAGTAGACCTCCTCTGTCATCATGAATACCCTTTCGCATAGATATAGCTGACTGCTCTCTGTTAAAAAACCGATATTCAGTTCCTATAGTCAGGCATGGCAACTCAATTCAATCGGGAAAATCCGAGGCCTGCATTTCAGGAAGCAAAGACTCAAATATGTCTGTTTTGAATAAACTATTATGCCCGGTTCGAAGGATGTCGAGAAGAGAATATGCCGGATGCTCGATATGGATGAAGAGGAGCTGATGGCCGAGCTGGAAAGGTCTTTTATTTTGTCTGATGATTGCGATGAGAGGATTAAAACCAGCTTGGAAGAGATGATGCAAGAAGTGGACAGGCTCCTATTGAAGATCGATCAGCTGGAAGAGGACGAGTCTGAGGTCTGCAACTGGGAATCAAATCAGGAGTGAATGCATTTGGACTCTCTTCCCGATATTCAGGCCTGCGAGCCAGATTTTCCTTTCAATCTGACCAGAGTGGGTGTTACCGGCGTCAAGAAGCTGATTAAAGTCGAGAGGGGGAGCGACGAGAGGCCAGTGGTCCTGATTTCCAATTTCGAGGTGTTCGTCGACCTTCCATCCGACCGCAAGGGCGCCAACCTTTCCCGGAACTTCGAGGCCATAGATGAGGTTCTCGAGGATGCCATAAACCGGCCGGTTTATGAGATCGAGGAGCTATGCGGCGAGATCGCCAAGAGGCTTCTTGCCCGGCATGAGTATGCGTCTAGGGCAGAGGTGAAGATGAAGAGCGAGTACATCGTTCGCAGACAGACGCCCTTCACAAAGGTCACCTGCCAGGAGGTAGTGGACATATTTGCCGAGGCGGTGGCAAGAGCAGGTCCCACCGGATGTCTGAGAAAGACGGTAGGTGCAGAGGTCATGGGGATGACCGCATGTCCCTGTGCTCAGGAGATCATGAAAGATCAGGCTCGGGGTGAGCTGATCAAAGCCGGCCTATCCGAAGAGGTCGCTTTAGATGTTTTGAGCCGATTGCCTGTGGCCACCCATAACCAGCGAGGCAGAGGCAGCATCTCGGTAGAGGTGCGCGACCGGCGTTGCGTCTCTATAGACAGGATCATCAAGATCATCGAGGAGTCCATGAGCTCCAAGGTTTATGGCCTGCTCAAAAGGCCTGACGAGGCCTTAGTGGTGAGCCGGGCGCACAGCAATCCCAAGTTCGTAGAGGACTGCGTCAGGACTATGGCTCAGAAGACGGTGGAGGCTTTCAGCGATCTGCCGGATGATGCTGCAGTGACGTTGAAACAGATCAATGAGGAGAGCATCCATCAGCATAATGCTTTCGCTGAGAGGACTGCCACCATGGGCGAGCTGCGAGCAGAGCTGGCCTGCCTGAAGGTTTAAATGCTTTTGAGTTGGTCTAAGACCAGTTCGAATCGATTGGTTGCAGTTGATCAATATGGAAATTGACAAGATCGCCGGCCCTCTCCGCAAAGTGCTGCGGGAGAGGGAGATCATCGCTCGATGTGAGCTATTGCTTCGTACCTATGATATCGTCAGGGCAGCGGATTTGTGCGAGGAGGAGCGAGAAGAGCTGCAAAAGATCGTAGGCAAGAAGATAGCTCCCGGCATATTTGTTAGCATTATGAGCAAGGAGCCAGCGTTCTTCGATCTGCCAAGGCTGGATACCTTCACCCAGATGGATGGGCGGATATTCCACTTCCTGCATACAAAAAAGCACAGCAAGCAGGACTTCGCCGAGGCCAACCGCAAATTCCTCAATTCAATGCCCGAGCTGAGGAGGATCATGTATCAGAGCCTGAAGGATCTCTTAGTGGAGTTCATGAGCGATGCAGGATATAGACTGACTTCAGAGGAGACTGGGGAACTGGTATTCAGCGCGCCGGAGAGGAAGGCCAGGGCCTTTGTGGCAACGAGCGTGAGGTCGCTAGATATAGATAAGTGCCGGGGAGAGCAGGGCGAGGATGTGGTGGCCCTGGTGCCCAGCGGAGAGAACCTGGAGCCTTTTATGCAGTTCTACCAGGAGAATGGCCTAAAGGCAGAGGAAAGGGAGATTCAGATATGGGTGACCAACATGGAGAAGGGCAGCATAGATCCCTTTGTGGGTTATACCATGGACCTGGACATCTACAATCAATTCGAAAATCCGCGCCTGGCGGAGATGGTGAGAAACAACTGGAGCCGTAGAAAGCAATTCTAATTCGATTAAATTGAATGACTGAATATTATTATAAACTGATCGATTCCGGTACTCGCTTCTAAAGCAAGTATTAAATAGAATAAACGCGCTAAAATCTGCAAACAACAGATCAAAAGTTGATCGGGAGTGGGGTACAATGAAGGGAATAGTAAGGCATTTTCTATTGGCAACAATGGCGGTGTTCTTGATCACTACGGGCATCTCCTTTGCTCTTGTAGGCGATGTGGATGAATCTGATCTTTACATGCAGTCGGACCAAGGCCTGTCAGGCACCGCCTCAGAGAATAGCGTTGGGCGATCGGCAAGCATAGAAGAAACTGGCCCGGTTGGAGCTTATATTCCTTATCAAGGGAGTTCATCAACCCAGGCGCCATACCAGAAAGGCTATGCTGAAGGATTTGCAGAGCTATCGGAGTCTTCATCCGTTCCTGTTACTTCATCGCAAGGATCGTTATATCAAGCGCCATGGATAAGCGGGCCGGTCGAGGATCAGATGACAGCCGAATCGCTCGGATTATCTATCCCCAAGGCGGAGAGCTTTTCGCCTGATGAAAGCCTGAACTTCGTATCACATCCAATTCCCACGATGACTGCAGGTGAAGCATATGGTCAGGATGGTTCAGCTATGCTGGGCTTCGAGGCCGGCTCAGGGATCAGCAAGGCTACCAGCTCCAAGGTGGGCTCGACCGGGTGGTACTATCCGGGCCTGGTCACATCTTCAAACCGGTTCTATGTTCAGACCGCTTCCGGTCTGGCAACAGTGGCTGGTTGCAGCTACAGAGGATATCTACCCCTGTGGGCAGAGATCAAGTCGAAGGGTTATTTCTTCGTATACGAATGGTATCCGAAGACGTCCACCCCACTGGTCAGATTGTGGGGCTGGTCAGTTCCGGGATGTAAGAAGGGCTGGTTTACCGGCGATGTTCCCGGCTGGCATGTAATAAGCTACTACTGCGGTGCCTGGTCCAACTATATCTATATCTATGTCTATCCTTCAATGTACAGCTCAATCCCGTCTTCATCATCATCCGGCTATCTGGCAGGCGAAGGATCTGCCATTCAGCCCACGATACCATCTGCAATGCAATCTACGATACCGTCTGCCATTTCGGCCACGATGCCATCTGCCCTGCCATCTGCCGGGCAGTCATCCGTCCAGCCATCCATGCAGCCCTCATTGCCTGCTGGAGCGCCAACACCGCCTGACATCTATTCCGAGAATATTGCCCTTCCCAATTACAGCTTGTATCGGCCGGCCACCGGTCAGACGGGAAGCATGAGCTACTATGATGGATCGGCTCCAAAGAGCACCATTCCCGCAGCGGCCGCGATGTATCCAGTACCGGGAAGCTATCCCCAAGGATTGGATGGAAAGACTCTTGCCACGCCCACCGCTGGTGGCAGCACATCTGCCCAGACCACAACCTCCTTCACCACATCTACTCTGATAACCGAAGGAGTCTACGGAAACTGTCCTTATGTGGACGATAGCGGCCGTTGCCAGGATGATATGATCTCAAAAGTCCCCGTGGGGCCGAGCAATTATGCCTCCCATAGCAGCAAAGCAGTATTTCCAAAGCCATCTAAATGCAGATGCAATGAGTATTATGTCCTGGATTGCAATGACGATATAGATACCGTCGCGGGCGTATATTGCGGTGACTGGCTCCCCCTCTGGTCCAAGATAAGCCGTCATGGAGAGTACTGGTCGTATGAATGGAAGATCTGCCATACTGGTGGCAAGGGGTGCAATCCCGAGGTCAAAAACTTTGGCTACAAGACGTCTGGCTGGTACCAGACCTGGTTTAAGGGAAGCGAGCCAGGCTGGCATATACTGAGCTACTACTGCAATGATTGGTCCAATTACATCTACGTCTATGTCTGGCCGGCAAATTAGTCTTTCATTGCTCTATCGGGCTGGCCGGCAACCCTTTGCCAGGCCGGCTCGAAATGGCATTTGAATAAGGTGACTTCCTCCCTGGCCTAAATACCAGGGCTTCCTACTTCACTGACCGGCTGGTTATTTGCCGCATCTCTGTAGGCTCTTCCCCTCAGTCTGAGGGTGCGGATATTGATGCTGGCATTGAGATCCCTATCCATCTCTAGCCCACATTTAGGGCAAAGATGAACTCGGTCTGCCAGCGTTTTAGGGACCATTATGCCACATTGGGAGCACTTCTGAGAAGTACATCTCGCGTCTACCAGTTCTACTACTTTGCCAGCCTTCGCAGCTTTGCCTTGAGTGAACTGAATTAGTTTGCCCCATGCATGGTCTTGGATATGCTTTGCTAGATGATGGTTCTTGAGCATTCCATTGATGTTCAAGTTTTCAAATACGATTATGTCAGCAGAATCTACCAGTTTCCGGGATACTTGGTGTAGGAATTCATCTCGAAGATTCTGAATTCTCTTACTGATCTTAGCTACTTTTGCTTTAGCTTTCCGCCTGTTGGCCGAGCCCCTTTTCTTTCTGGAAAGAGATCGTTGGGCAGCAGCCAGCTTCTCTTCTAACTGGATGTAGTATCGAGGGTATTGGATCGACTTACCGGCAGACGTGGTTATTAGGCTCTTCAGGCCAACGTCTACCCCTATTGTGGTTGTTGGCTCAACGGCAGGGGCATCCTCGATTTCCGCCACTAAGACGGCGTACCAATGGCCCAGGAGATCCTTCTTGATGGTGCAAGTCTTGATCTTTCCTTCGACTTCCCGATGCTTAAATATCCTGATGGTTCCGATCTTTGCAAAGAGTTAGCTTTGAGCCTTCCATCTTGTATCCTGTCTCGGAGTCTGGATATGTGAAGGACTTATACCAACCCCTGCCCTTGAATCTGGGATATCCTGGGTTTTCTCCGGCCTTGACTCGCCGGAAGAATGCTTTGAAGGACTTATCCAGCCTGCGAAGGACATCCTGAAGACAGTGGGCATATATCCCGAGGAAATTGCCGTTCTTTCGCTCGACAGTGAGCATAGCAGCCTGATCTTCGTATGATCTGCTAATGCCTTCAGTCTCATAGGCGTTCTTTCTGTCTGCTAATGCCGTATTATACAGGTGCCTGCAAGTTTCGAGAGTAAGGTCTAATTGGGCCTCTTGTAGCCTATTAGGGTACATCCTGAACTTGTAGGCGGTCTTCATCTGGATTTCTGCTCCTCGATATACTTCTTGATGGTCTCTGCTGTCACGGTCCCAGCAGTGCCGACATAATACGAATTGGTCCACTTGATAGCGGTTTCGTTATACCAATAATTGTACATCCTGGCGCTGATTCCTTTGAACCAATTGATTAGCAAAGACGGGGCATTTTGAGGAGGAGATGAGATGAAAAGATGGATGTGGTCCGGCATTATCTCCAGACTCAATATCTCTACCCCCTTCTTCTCTGCTATGGTATGGAATATGTGGCTCTTCGCTGAATTATGTGGGTGAGTTAAGGCAGAGAATATGGCCTTTTGTTCCTCTGCGCCTCTGTGGTTGGGTCAGAGCATCGCGGTTCACCACAGAGGCGAAAAGATACAGAGAGTTTCCGATTCAATTTCACCCATGCAAAATAGCGAGGAGCCGAATATGTCTTTGAGATGGTCTGCTACATCGCCAGTAAGTACAGGACGCTGGTATTTGGGTATCCATACCAAATGGTAATTTATATTATACTTACTATGCCTAGTAGACCGCACTTCCATGACCGTTTATACGTGCGCATACTATAAATAGAGTACTTACGGGCTTACTCCGGCCCGAAGACCGGAGTTTGCGCCCTGCTCGTTTCTATCATTTCAGGATCTTTATGGCCTCATCAGCGTTCTTGCCTTTGTTTACTATGGCCGCTATGGCACGGGTCATCTTCACCGGATCTTTATGCTGGAAGACGTTCCTGCCTATGGCCACCCCGCGCGCACCAGCCTGTAGCGCTCCTTCGATCATCTTCAAGAACTCCATGTCCGTCTCGGTCTTAGGACCGCCTGCTATGACCACTGGCACTGGGCAGCCCTTGACCACCTTACGGAAGCTGTCAGGATCGCCAGTGTAGTTGGTCTTGATTATGTCCGCTCCCAGCTCCGCTCCCGCCCGGGCAGCGTGGGCTACCACTTCCACATCATTGGGATTGGCGATGTTCTTGCCCCGGGGGTACATCATGGCCACCAGCGGCATGCCCCAGAAGTCGCAGCGCTCGCTGACGCACCCCATGATGCTCAGCTGATCGGACTCGGTCTCAGAGCCGATATTGATATGAATGGATACAGCATCAGCGCCCATCTTTAGGCACTCTTCCACCAGGCAAACCTGGACTTTGTTGTTGGGGTCTGGACCTAAAGAGGTGGATGCGCTCATGTGCACGATCAGTCCCACATCCTGGCCATAGCCGCGATGACCATGCCTGACCATTCCCTTCTGCTGCAGCACGGCATTGGCTCCGCCCTTGGCCACCTTGTTTACCATCTCCGGGAGGTCGGCCAGGCCCTGGATGGGGCCGACTGATATGCCATGGTCCAGTGGAATTATGACTGTGTTCCCGCTGTCTCTATCCATTATCCTCTCAATTCTGACTCTCTTGCCAATCTCACTCAAATCCAATCACCTAATCATGCTAACATGTAGCATGCTAACATATAACATATATAAGGATTGCGATTGGACTAAAAAAAAGGGACTTTTGAGTCGAAGCCGAATTATGCCAAATCTGAAGATATTGAATCGAAAATCTCTTTCGTTGTTTCCCAAGGAAGATCAGATCCAATTACACATACAACACTACCTTCACCATCTTTCTGATCAAGACACCATCCGAGTACGTAAAGGGGATCATTTGATTCGATCAATCCAAGTGCACTAAGGGGATCATCTGAATCGATCTCTATGGTCGCTAAAACGCCATCATGGCCATCAACTTCATATTCCTTCATGGTCATTTCTCGGCTGCCGTGAATCATATCCGATTTCTGAATGCAATGCTCAATGCCTGTTGATTGATCCCTTTCTGAGATAGGTTCATCCATCGGCTCCGCGGTACTCATTTGATGGACTTCCAGTATAATTTGGCCTAATTTATCATCGATAATTATGTTTGCAGGTGTGATCTCATATTGAAATCGGATATCTTTTTCCTCATGATCCATTGAGATGACACTCTCCTTCTCTATCGTATATGAACCAATATTTTCCAGGTCCAATGAGATGGTGGCTGGACCCAATGCGATCGTCTCCCCCGACGCAATAGCTATTGCTGGTGTTGCGGCGATCAGGAATAGCATGACAAGCAAATTAACTATCTTCATTTATGTGCCTAGTGTGAATTTTAATTAGATTCTGATTGTCAAATATTTATAGACATGGTACAGACTCTGAAAGAGAATGCTCCAAAGAGGACAGCTCGAAAGATATATCCGAAATAAAATCAGATAATGATACGTGATAGCATGGCGGAAATTACCGTGATAGACGAGAAGCCTCAACTGGTTGCAGGTATGAGACGGAAGGGGCATTATAGGGAGATCGCAGAAATGCTTGCCTCTCTATTTGAATATGCCATGAGCTGCAAAGCCATAATTGTCGGGCATCCCCTTTTTTTATATCACGAAAAGAGCGTTGAGGAGGCAAAGAGAGCAGATGAGGCAGGCAATGCCGACATAGAGGTCTGCGTTCCGATTTTAAAGAACATCCCGGAGAATGATATGATCAGATGCTATGAGCTTGCTGGAGGAAAGATGGCCAAGACAGTTCACAAAGGACCTTACCAGGAATGCGAATCGACTTATATGGAGCTCTTTGACTGGCTGCAAAAGAACAACCACAAGATCGTCGGACCAATAAGAGAGGGCTATGTCAATGATCCTAGAGAGGTCGAACCGGAGGAGATCCTCACCATAATCTATGTCCCCGTAAGCTGACGGTTGCAGCCATATTTCTGCCATGAAAAGCCTGCCTTCATCACATAAACACAGGCTGGAAGCCCCGCTCTTCAGGGCGGGGAGGAAAGCCGCAAGTAGCCCACCAAAACCTTTATATCACTAAGTGACTATACTGCCTACTGATGACTGAGCAGGTGTTAACCGTCCGATGCAAGTTAAGTCCAACAGACTCCCAGGCCGAAGAGATGGAGGATACTCTGAAAGCCTTTGCGGATGCCTGCAATTGGATAAACCAGAATACGCCTGCTAAGGGCTTGACGCTAAATAATATATTCAATTTCTCGCTATTTTGATGTAGTTAGACGTGGTTCTATTGAATAGTTCCACATGGGATATAATTCATGTACACTAATTTTCAATCGCGCCATATCCTCGT